>Ga0209389_1001871_pt1 | contig 15427 bp, 11 predicted proteins | sample CowpearedBW_FD_187526 | JGI IMG/M metagenome (GOLD analysis project Ga0209389, IMG submission 187526) | Root nodule microbial communities of legume samples collected from California, USA - Cow pea red BW (SPAdes) (version 2) | ecosystem: Host-associated > Plants > Roots > Nodule | place: USA...
AAACCGGCACGGTGGAGGACAACTTTACCTGTAATGTCGTCCTCCAACATGACGACTTAACCCTATTTTACAAAAAAAAAATTCAACGGACCTATTTTTATAAATTTAAATTTAAAAAAACTCCTAAATACAAAAAATCCATGAAAAGCTTGTTTGTCATGTTCTGTGGAAAACCTGTTTAAGTTTTGTGGACAAGTTGGTTAAGTTTCTTTCCAGGAAAACTCTAGTGGAAAACTTGCTTTAAGTTTTTTGAGTTTTGGTGGAAAAGTTGGTTATATAAATCTCTTATAAATAAGTGATAAAACTTCAGTAGAAATTAAGTTATTGCAGTCGTAAATTGTGGTATATTGTTTCTCTTCCTTCTTCCATATTATATCTTCAAAACAAAAACTCTCTTTCCTGATGGATAGAAGAATGGCTGAGGCTGCAGCCACAGGAAACGTTGACGAACTTGAAAGGTTGATGAGAGAAGAGATGTTGTTGCTGGATGGTGTGTCCTTGCATGGGGCTCAAACTCCTCTGCACATTGCATCAATGTGTGGTCACGTTTCCTTCGTCCAAAAGATGTTGGAACTTAAGAACCAATTTGCGTATGAACTCAACCAAGATGGGTTTAGTCCTATGCACCTGGCCTCTGCCAATGGCCATCTTCAAGTGGTGCTTGAGCTTCTGAAAGTTGACCATCAGCTGTGTGACATTGAGGGGAGAGAGGGAAGTCTTCCTCTCCACTGTGCCTCAGTCAAAGGAAGAATCGATGTTATGAAGGCGTTGCTCTCCGCTGCTCCACTCACTGTTCAAAGCAAAACGGTGAGAGGGGAAACTCCGCTTCATATTGCTGAAAAAAACAACCACTTTGATGCAGTTAAGTTGGTGGTGGAACACGCCAAGGGATTGAAGATGGAAAGAGCAGTGTTGAATGACAAAGACAACCAAGCAAATACCGTCTTGCATATCGCTGCGTCAAGGAAGCAATAAAAGGTATCTCATTCATTCTTCAACAGATTTAAGATCATTTACATAAAGCATCGACTTCTGAAATAAATTCATCATCTAAGTCATTAGCATAATTAATCCTGAATGATGTTAGATCATATATAATTAGTAGAATTTGGATTGCAGATAGTTGATTTGTTATTGGTTGAGGATGATGTTGCGAAAGAAGTGATGGTGGTGAATTCGGTGAACGAGAGAGGAATGACCCCTCTGGATGTTCTTACGTTATTCCAAAGCGAAGGCGGTGATTTAGAAATTTACAGAACCCTTGTGAAAGCAGGAGCTAAGTGTGGAAAGGAGAATGAGAATGAGAAAGAAGGTGGTGGAGTAGGGCAAGCAGTAGCACCTTTGGAAATTGAAATCGTTCATGGAAATGAAGTTCCTCCAACGAACTGCACTAATGAAGAATCATCAAACCTACCTACAAGAACAGGGTACAACTGGCTTGGAGAAGAAGAACTGGAATTATTCGAATACAAACCTATCAGGGATTCTACAAATGATGTGCGTAATATACTGCTAACCATAGCTGCACTTATGTTGACAGCAACCTATCAAGCTGTGCTTAGTCCCCCTGGAGGATTGTGGCAGGAAGACAAGGATGGCAACACTGCTGGAAAATCTATCGTGTCTACCAAATCAAAACGAGCATTTTTGCTTTTTATTCTGGGCAACAGCATTGGATATTATACCTCTTTCTATATGATCGTGTGGCTAACATCTGGCTTCCCTCTGCAGTATCCTCTGCAATTGTTGCTATTTTTCATGTCATTCAACTACACTGTATCCATGCTTCTTCTCGTAAGTGGTGACAGTATTTACTATATGTTAGCATGGCTAGCTATATTGTTCGGCTGCTTCGCACCGTTTGTTCTTCCGAAACTGCTGAGGAGACTGCGTTTCCTACTACAAAACTGACCAAATCTTACTCATTTCCATGCTCCTTTTGCTTCATTTTTATAGTTGGATTACTTTCATATATTCAAGACTTAGATTGCATAATTCAAGTTCTAATATTATGCTCTAATCTTCATTAGGACTCCAATACTACCAGAATATGGATTTCTTTGTCACTGTAATTTCCTTTTTGAGTTACAAAATTTTAATTTTACTTTTTGTTGTCTAATTTTATTTCAAAATCTTAAAAAGTTTGTCTGTGAATGATGCCACCTTTCCAATCTCATGCTATATCGTGATAATAAATTAAACCCTAAAAAAGAAGAATAATTAAATAAAACTTTTATTACTTTTTATTTTAAGCCGTAGTAATTTTTCACAGCAATGCGTACTTTCCTTATACATAATGTCATCATTTAATACATTTTTAAAAAATTAGATGGTACGAATCCAAAGATAAATTTTTGGAACTTATACTTTCGTTTTGAAAAAAGAAATAATCATAATTAAAAAAGTGAGTAACGATATATGTTTACAAGGACTATAAATTAAATTGGACTATGTATTCAATGCAGACGGTATTGCATGGGGGAGGGGGCCAACTCGTACAAATAACACTGCATATTCTTATTTGTAACTTGTGCATTAAGTCAATAAAGCATCCAGATTTATCATTACAACAAACAAACAAACAAATGGATGACCAAAATATTGCTGTTGAAGTTGCAAGCAATTTTATGTACAAAAATCGAAGTATAAAGACAAATTGAGGTAGTTCAATCACTTTCGTAGTCTTCGTCATCTCCAAAGGTAAAAACAGAAGCATCTGCAGCCATGGCCTTAAACTCACTTTCTGCGCTGGGCACCTCGATACTAGACACTGTTTTACCGTCAACATTACTTCTTGGCTCACTAGCGTGATGAATTGACGTGGAGGAACTCTTATTTCCCAAAGAAACTTGTTCTGTTGCATGTGATAAGTTTGCAATTTGATTTGAAATTCTGTCGGAGTCGGAGCCTCTGGTATCATTTTTAACAGTTTCAACTGCTTCAGAAGGTGGGTTCGTTTGCTTGGTTGTTGAAGAAGCAGATTGTTCTGCCTCGCCATCTGAAAACACATCATCTTTATCATTATTATGACTCTCTGATTCTTTGACTGCATTCTGTGAAGGGGTGCTCCTTTCCACTGGCGCAGGACCAGTAGGACTGTTACTTGAACTCTCATCTGATTTCGTTGTAGTAGTTTTAGGTTGCGAAGTTTCTACACTGGCATTATGGTCCACGAGCACAACCTCGACCATAAATCCTGGAGAAGGCAATTTTCTCTGCCAGAAGTTCATATCAATTAAAAATAGAGTTGATAAGAAGATCCAATTGTGAATGATAGACATGGAAAAGCTGAACTCAACAGAAGCCAGATAACTCTTTTTACTCATACCAATAACCACAAAACTTACCTTGTCAAAGCCATCAAGATCACCGGTGTTCAATACTTTTCTATTTTCTGTCATAGTTGTGTTCAACCAACTAAAAGAGTGAAAAGAGCAAGAAATTTCAATCCAACATTAAGACCAACGCCGAAGGGAATTGATCAATAATAATGAAAATTAATTAATACCAGTAAAAATCTCCTTGGCGATCATGAAAATGAATTTTGAAGTCCCCAGCCAACTCTGTAAGACCAGGCTCTCCTGGCAAAGCAAATACCATGACTCCCTTCTTTGGTGCACTAAACCAAAAATCTTCTGGCTGCAAATTGTGAAATCTCAAGTCACGCAGAAATTCATCATACTTGGGGAGGGGGTGGGAGGGCGACAAAAAACATAACTTTTGGAACAATAATTCAATAAAATATTTGATACACAGATGACATAATACTAATGAAACGCACCAAAAGATCCTTGGTTCTCGGATGCTTTTTGGTTGAGAACAAAACACCTACACATCAGAAATGGGTTAGAGTAGACATCAACAGGGCAGTCTGTCAGACACTAAGATCTTACATTACAAAAACAAAGCAGGTCATACTGTCATGCAAATATATATCTAGTTACCACTACTCATAACTAGTAAAGCAAACAATTCGTTCGCACTGTAGCTAGAAAGAACATGCATAAAAGGTAGACTTTCTCCGTGATTTTATATCAATCAGGACTCTTGCCTAGAAACAAAAACATAGCTATTGTCCTCGGATGAAAATCCTAACGAGGATATGCCTTCTCAGTTCATACTAAAAGATCTGAGTGCATAACATAGAACTAAGCATTATATAAAACACACCACAATAGAAACAAGGACAAATTTAATGACCAGTACAAAAGATTAGTTTATAAATCTACTAATAGAATGGTCAAGGACTACATGTATACTTTAAGGGAAATTTTACTACAAGATTGTCAAGCATACCACTATGATCTGAGACAGTTACAGACGGCCTAATCCAGTAAGGGCATCTGTGAAGCCGGAATCCCCTAAGCATGCACCTGTACATATTATGTCAGTATGAATACTAAGACAAGTAAATACTACAGTCACATCTTGGCCGGTAAATACCTGCGGGCAGGAGGGTTTTCGCCATTGAAGTAAGTTAAGACTCGTTCAAAATATTTGACATACCTCTACAGAATACAGTAAAACATAAAAAATTACTGCAGAACTAACAAAGAAAACATTAAAACTCTAGTAATAACTCCAGAATCTCCAAATTTTGACCTAATTGACCTATTGCAGAGCAGGAACTTACAATCTGACTCGGCAGAACAAGTCCCTTTCCATCAACGCATCTTTTTTGATTATAGTAATCCATCGATTCCTCGGCAGTTGGGAAGAACTGCAGTACATTCTAGTCATCAAATCTAAAAAATCTAGCACAAGAAAGTGCAAATATCAAGCACATTCATCATGTTTTCAAGAAAATGCCGAGAAATTCTTTACCTTTAAGAATAATAGAAGACTAGAAATCATCAACCCTGTCCTAGCCATTCCAGCCTTGCAGTGGACAACTACAACATTCTCAATGTCTTGTTTCAACCATGAGTAGGCACTTTGACAGAAGGATATAACCAGTTGAATTGGCGGGCAATTGTGGTCATCAAAAGGAAAGCTAGCCACCTAAAAGAAGAAATTTCAAATTTCAGATGCAAGAATACAAGAAGCTGTTCAATAAAGTCCATGAAAATATAACGTGGCCAGAAAACAAACTTGGAGTAATCTAGGTTGTCTAGCGTCATGATCAAGAAGTACGAGCAGATGGGATGTGAATGAATTGTTAATTGAAGAAAGGATAACCTCAAGGCTACTATCCAAAATTAAAGGTTAAAACTAAAGTGATATGTCCATGTTATGACCAAAAGGTAGTGTATAATTAAAAATTACAACCCTTAAGAAAGTCTATCACAATTGTCTAAATAAAGACTTACCTTCCCCTCAAACAATGATGCATCATACAACCGCTCAGAACAAAGATTATAAACCTTGTATTTATCCTGCACACAGCAAGGAAAAAGTCAAATGCAAAACTAAACAAGGCTCGTTAAGTTTCAAACTTTGAGGTCCTATGATAAAAGAGACACCATATAATTGAATCTTGTCAAACTATAAAATATGAAACAGACAGAATAACAAAATATATGAAGCATGAGCTAATATGTAATAATAGGGACTATTTTATGATACTTGAAACAAAGATCAGGAATAAACATTTGACAGAAAATTGCTCAGGAGAGAGGGAGAGAGAAATTTTATACAAGAGGTTTCCCATAATTAGAGAAAGAATATTACAAGATCTGCAAGACAAACAGACATTATCTGGATTGTATTCAGGTGGTAAAAGGAACAAGTACAACCAAACCAATAGAATATTCCAACACAATTTCAACCTATATCTCAAAGTCTAAACAATAAAATTTTAATGTAATACAGACATTCACCCTCAAGCCAGTGCATACAAGTTGTATCATTGTATATATATTCAGCTTGCTACGAATGTATTCCTTGGTCCTCAGAGATTTACTGAGGATGTCTCACAGTTGATCATTACAACCAACAACTGTTGTAGTGAAATAGACTTAATAAGTCAAAAAACAGCTATTTGAGGATCCAGAACCACTGGATTCATATCAGTTGAACCTTTGGGGAAACCGTGGTAGACAAAGGAGTTTTAGACGACCTCCACACAAAAGCCTCAAGAAAAACTCAACAACAACAGTAAGCCACAAAGTGAGGTTTTAGGGCAAAAACAACCTAGATGCTCAGAAAGGCACTGCAAACGAGATGCTCATAAATCAAACTGGGTCAGAATGAGGCCAGAAAACACCACTGAATGGGATTCTAATAAAGATGAAACAAATGGAGGGATTTTCAGAATTAGGATCAACAAACAAACCTGGACCACTGGCTGAATGGCACATCAAATAGGGTTGTGTTGAATTTTACGATGCAACTTGACATGGGCTATGATACCAACTTGAAAGTTTAGGGAAAGAATATTACAAGAGGTTCAGCCTACTTGCCCGAAATATGTACAACTAATACAACAATAATAACTATAAAAGCCTTATCCCACAATGCAAGGATGGCTAGATAGATCATACAAGACCATTTGCCTTGATTAAAGACCAAATCTTTCTAGATACTATTCATGAGATTGAGAGATACCTCTCCTTTTTGCTCTCCCTATTTAAAAACGATACAATGCTCTCACCCAAGAGACACTTCTAGAGGACTTCTGTGTACAGCTAATAAAACAAAATAACAATGATAAGATATTCCAACACAATTTCAGCCTATATCTAATAAACCTTAATAATCTTATCACAGATTCAACAATGCAATCTTATGGTATTATCAACAACAATAACTAAAGTAGGGAATTTAAATTAGCCAAAACTGTCAAAGATAAGTTCAGCAGTTTAATATCTCCTTGTGTTGTAGCAATGTGAGCATAATAGCATATGTATTGCAAAAGGGCCCAGGAAAATTCAAATCATATCCAAGAGCAAACAAGTTCCCCATACATATCCGAAGCTATCAGAGAATATGATAGGAACACAGCACTGATGCGTAAAAACAGGATATTCTATAGAAATTTAGACTTCCTCTGGAATAGCAGAAATACAGGAGAAATAAAAGGAGACAAAACACGCATTCCATGATTTTTTTTCTCCATGTTTGGCAGCAAAAAGAACAGAAGAGAATATGTAGGACCCACCTTCAAACTTTTCTCTCCTGTATGAGAAGACCACACATAAATCAATGTAAGCTCATTAGAGTTCCAATCCAATCCCTCAACTTCTCCTATCTGACAGTCTTTTTCAATTTGAGGGTATTTTTACCCTTTAAACAAAAATACTTCGTTCTTTCTTTTTTTCACCTTCTATCCAACTAAAAAAGTGAAGACTTCTTTGTCTTCATTTTCTTATGATTTTCTTTCCCAACAATTTTTTTCTCCCCGACCAAACCAGCATTATTGTAGGCATGAAAAGAGGTAGACAGAAGTAGAAAAGGAACAGAAATGTAAAAGACGCAACTAATATTTTCCCTACAGACATCTCTGCACTCTGCTTACAACTTACTTAACAGAACTATAATCCTTCCTCAAACTCAGACAAACTCCGTTTCCACCCTACCACCACAGCCACTTTCTTGTGCCTTCTTGTGTATAACTTACAGCCTTTGATCCCGAGACAAGTGGTCCATCATCTGTCCTCTAGGTTATATTCCCATTACTAACAAAATAAGCCTAGCAAGATTTAACTCTTCTATAGTGAAAGAGTGCACTGCAGACAATAAAGTGCAGTTATAACCACTGGTATACAGTACACGGTGTAATAAAATGTATGTACATCTTAACAAACTATAGACTAATTGAAAAATCAACTTTTGAGCCCAAACCCCCTTACTTTACAGGAGCTAAATCCATGCCTAGCTAGAGGGGCGGGGTGATTGTACGTTCATAGGTAGCATTCACTTCCAATAAACCAAATTAAACTTATAATAAAATACAAATAATTTATGGTATAGACATTTTTAAATGAAACAAAAACAACATTCCATACACTACAACATTGATTTGTATTATACAACACTGAGTAACTTCATGCATCAGAGTGTGTTTACTACCTTATGGTGAGTTTCAAAAAACTTAATCACTTCTTCCATATGATTTCTGTAAAATCCCTGCATTACAATTTTAGATAGTCAGAATACTGGTGTTAAAGATCAAGACAGCAATTTAAAAAAAAACATACAGAATTTTAACTCACTTCAACATATCCGAAAAACCCAGAGCTCATGTCACCAGCAGGGAATCCCATTGCAATGATGTTCTCAGTGATATATGTCATATCTAAATCAAAACCTCCTTCCTGAAAATTAAAGGTAAAGAGTATAAAAGGGGACATAGGTATGCAACAACCTGGTTCTTTGAGAAGGGAACATACAATTCAGAATGAAGCAAAGAAATACAAAAGTTCAAACTCAATGCACTCACCAGTCTCAGCAATAGTTAAATAATAAAATTCTAGTAACGGTTTTTTCAACACACTATAATATTCTCCGTACAGAACACTAAACTATATAACATATTTTTAACTGGGAGAAAGCAAATGTCTGCAAAATTCAGGGCCTTATAAACTCAACACCAGCTATGAGATCTAATTTAGAAAAGCAGAAAAATAAAAGCAATGGCTGGACTCCCAAAGATAAGCTGCACCCAATTATTAAGGGATTGAAGAAATGTTCCCAATATAAGAAACGAAACAATATTTTATTTTTTAAAATGAGTAAGACTTTGTGAAAATCAGCTTTACAATGATAAACACAAAGTATATTAGTAGTTTGAACACGAACATCACCTGATATCTGCGTTTATTCTGGGAAACAACATGGCGTGCCTTAACCTGCACAGCTTTCACAGCATTCTTAGAAGTGTCAACCAGGCCTTTCGTAATGCTTCCAAACAAATTAGATTGTACAGCAGTTTCATTGGAACTGTCATCTGATCCAGGAGACTTTGGAGACAACCTCAATCCCAGATTACTAGTGAAGCGTGCAAAAGTTGATTTCTCAACATTTCCACCTGATGAGTCATCTTGGGAGCGAGAAAATGACTGAGAAATTTTCAAGCTTTTGGCCCAAGACGATATGCCTGGTGGGGATGACATAGGAGTTGTCTCGTGCGCCGAATTATCTTGCTCAGAAACTGAAGCAGCAGAAGCTTGACCATCACGCTCTTTATCAGGAGAAGAAGTGGGTGGATCTTTGATTGGATGTGAATTAGACACATTAGCAGGCACTGAATCCATTTGATTACAAAAATAGCAGCAGCAACTTATGTAAAAAATGGAAGTTCTATCATTAGATGGCTCCGGCCCAACAGTATCTTACTAGTCGAAGCTGCACAGGACAAAAAATTCAAATAATGTTTATTCTTGATATGTTGCCTATTCATTTAATCATTCTTCTTCTGTACTCAACAATAAGATCGATCATAACAACATGCTACTGGGTGGAAGAGATAAAATGTATACATAATCAAGTAATGGCCAAAATCAAATCCACACACATTTGGCATAACAGTTTTCTGGAACTTCACTTGCAAATGGAAACTTCCTAAAAAAACTATCCCGGAAACCTTAGGAAACACTTACAACACTTCTCAAAGATTCAGTCAGGTCCCTAACTAAAATCTAGCTAAAAGCGTTTCAGAAGAATGATATCCGTCAATTGAACCCCGTGATTTTCAATTTCCAACTAAAGTAAACCATATGAAGATTGAATAAAACGTAAAAAACTGAACAATTAAGCGGATTGGAATTCGGAAAAGGAGTCGCGTCACATGCTTATGAACGTAAAAATCATTGGAGAAAAAGAAAGAAACGGCTAAAACAAGTAATTTCAGATCTGGGAAGAAGAGCTTGTGTTACCAGAAGCGGAATCAGAGGGAGGAAGTGCAGAGCAGTGAAGGAGTTTATTAGGGTTTCAAGAAAGAAGAAAGAGAACGGAACGGGTAGTTGAATTTAGGAAGGTGATGCTGATACCGATTGACATGCACGAATGAATGATGATGATCCCTGTAATGTCAAGACTTTTTAATCAAACGGTTGCTGAGAGTCGAGGGGTATTCTGGGTTATGCTGCGCATACCATCATATATAATACGATTTCAGGACATTTATTTATAATTTTCACTCTTTTTTAACTATAAAAGTGTTTGCATAAACATTGTTAATTTTTTTTTAATTCTGTTATTTAATTTTTATTCAAATGGATATCATGAATTTCACCTGAAAGTTATTAAAACAAGTTAGAAGTATTCATGCTGATAAATCATAAGGTGTTCATTGCATTTTTCGAAGAGCTGATGATACCTCTTAATTTTGAAATAAACATTAAACTTTTTTTATATTTTTAATAAATAATATTTGTTACTTTTGTATGTTTAGTAAGTGGGAGTCGCTTCTCTTAATTCAAAATATTATATTAACTATTTACATAAAATTAAAATAAATATACAGCATAAATAAATTTTATTAAAAACATAATAAAAATAAGTGTCTATTTAACAAAATGTTTAAAACGTAAAAAATAATTATTAAAAAAATAGAAAAAAGAATTATGATTATTTTAAAATTATAAGAATAAAAGTGTCATTTATATAATATTTAAAAGTTGTATTTTTTCTAAACTTCTACCAATTATAATTAAAAACTCATAAAAATTATAAATAAGTTTCACAAACTCAAATAAATTGTTTGAAAAACTTTTAGATATAACAGAGTGTTAGTTGAATGTTAATTTATACGATTTAATTGCCATGGTTTTTATTAATTATTAAAACTATAAAATCATAAATAAAAATGATTGAATCAAAAGAGAGATTTACCGAATTCATAATTAAAATATCAGTAAATATAATCATTGTGCTTAAGAAACACGTTCGAAAATATGTTATTAAAATATTTCTAACATATTAGTAAGTCAAAATAGACTTTCTAGAATTTATCTAAACCATTTATGATAGATTAAAATCAAATCTTGGAAGGAATTTGTTTCAATGAATCTATTGGTATTACAAAAATATAAAAAAGTGAGAACATTTATTCTTATGTTTGTTACACGTTTATATTTTATTTTTAATTATGTATGTGCTAGCTGAAAATTGCATAAAAAAATAAAGGAAATTGTTTCTTAACCATTAATATAATTTTATTTTTTTGTATCACTAAAACATAGAAGCCCAAAAGAGACTGACTAAGCTTGCGTTGTGGGCCACTCCATTCTTTGTTGGTAGCTTTATTGTGTCACGGGTATGTGCCTTACAGGCTTAGGTCACACTAAATTTGATCTTCATCAATGAGTTTACCCGGGGTGTAAAAAGAAACACCCTTACATTTTTTTTTCGCCATTTTTCTATTTTCTTAGACACTCTAAAAATGTTAATTTTAAGTAATAAAGTTAGTTAATAACAATCTTTTTTTTTCATATTGTCAAAACAAATCCTTTTGCAATGCCAAAATCACAAATTTATCTCGTTAGTAAACTGTTTTTCATGCAACGTTAAAATTTCAAAAACAATGATTGAGCTAGATAAAAACATAGTATTAACTTTTATTACCAAGTTTCTTTCGCATCAGTTACATATATTTGAGCTAACGTTTGTCAATTTGACTTCATAAACTGATTGCAAAGAAAACTAATCTTAAAGTGAAATAATTTACGTTTTCAATGTTTTATTTTAAAATAGAAGAATTATAAAAGTTAGCACCATTTTTTATTTAACACATAAACTAATAAGTTTATTTTACTTAAGTAATTTGTTTAATCCATACAAAATAAATACAACTCAGAACATTACAATAAGAAATGTTCAATCTACTAAGGTAGACTTGGTTAATTCAAACCTAAACAAAAACATATGAACATGCATTTAAAATAACCTCACTTTTGATGTTTCAAAAGCACCTCAAGGTGGTATAATATAAATTTTAGAAAATATATTTTGTTTAAAACAAGTTTAAACTTGTACCGATTGCACTTGAGTGTGTCACCAAAATCACACCAAATATATGTAAATATGAAGAGGATCAGTGGATGAGTTTCAAGGGTCTCATCATAGCATTGTCTTCATGATCCAATACCTGCATCAATGCGTGTGCACCATTAGTTGCTATGGCTGTAGTAACAAAGTGAAAAACAAATGGTGAGTGAGTGAGTGCTTACATGGCAATGGTATACGTAGCCAGGTTCTGCGGTTGCATCAAAGTCATAGGAAGCGTTGGTGTGTATGTAAGAAAACCTCACCGCAATCTTCGTTACATGCCCAGGTATCATCTTGAACACATTCTTCCACCCTTTCTCGTGATCTTCCACCACTACTTTCTTCCCACGTGCGTGCTTCTTCAGGTGGCACTTCACCGGGTCGTTCTTTTTTGTCATGCATTCCTTAAACTCGTCAAGCTCCACCAGCGCCGTCTGATCCAACACCTTCAACAAACCCAGATGAATGTGCAGCGGGTGATTATCCTCCGTCAGGTTTATCACGTACCACACCTCCGTGGAACCCACCCTCGGGGTTTCCGTTACCGGTGCATCGAAAGGTTTTGCATTTAGATACAGGTGGGTTGGTTCATCGATTTTGCTCGTGTACTCGTACATGGCAACGTACCGTGTACGCGTCACAGTCGATAAATCCACGACGGGGTATTCCACCAATCGTCGAGGAATCCGTGACGTGTCGACTTCTTGATCGGGTAGAATGATAAACTTCATAACCTTGCCGTTAGCCTCGTTAACGGGATCACCAGAAGGATAAGGATAGTTTGCATCGTTAGATAGAATAGCGACGTTAGTCTTAGATTGAGAGAAGTCAACAACGATGTCTGTGATCTCAGATGGCCCCACCAGAGTCTCGTTTGTCGTCACGGGCTTGTCTAAGTAAGCCGAATCGGACGCCACGTGCGTGAATCTCAAGCCGTTGGAGAAGAAGAATCTGAAAAACCGGGCGTTGCTGGCGTTGATTATGCGGAATCGGTACTTACGACGTCGTACTGTGAGGCGCGGCCACGCTTTGCCGTTGACAATGATGGCGTCACCGAAATACTCTGGCTGCCACTGAGGGTGTATGTCGGGGTTGTTACCCATGGAACTCATGAAGATGGAACCGTCGGTGCGGAAGCTACGATCGAAGACGACCAACGGTCGATCGAATTCTTCACCCGTGGGTAACCCTAACGGCTCCTCCACGACGGGGTGGCGGATGATGTAACTGCCAAGTAAACCGGCGAGAAGGTTGACTCGGGTCAACCCCATGGCATGGTCGTGGTACCATAGATTCCCCGGGTGCTGATTATTTGGATAGTGATAAGTTTTCCTGCTCCACGTGGGTCCCCTTTCGTTGAACTTAGAAGTGAACCATGCATTCGCGCTTCCGTCGCTGTCGGGCGCGTGGATGCCACCGTGGAGGTGGACCACTGTGGGAATGCCACGTGTGGTGTTGGTAATTGCTGTAGGGATCGTTGGGTCCCACGGAAGTATGTGGTTTGGAGGGAGGTGATTTTGCCACCTCACGTGCGTATCAACCCCGTGAAGGGCTTCGATAGTTGGACCAGGAACAGTTGCTGTGTGCTTGGTTTTTCCGAAAGCATACACTGTTGTCGGAGGTAGATCCCTGTGAAATTTCTGAAAAAAAAAAAAGAACAGTAGACAGTTACAAATTGTGAAAAAAGAAGTATTACATTAGTGAAAACAAAGATGTAATTACAACGTTAACGTTATGGAAGAAAGAGGTAGCAGAACCTTGAATTCTAAATCTAGAATACTGTGACATGACTCTGACTAATTGTCTTGACAAACTGTAACAGTGAAGTAATTAAGAGTTTAAGAGTGAGAGAATGGTGTGAACGAGAAGACATTGTGGTTAGTGGATACTGAGGTATGTATGAATGTGAGGGCCAGAGTGGATGGCACTTTCAAAGCTTTGGGAACCAATTCTTTGCGTAATTTATAGTGACTAATCTTGAGAGCCTCAGGTCCATTGATGTGAATTAAATAATGGCCATTAGAAAATGCACTCGCAGAATGATATTTTACTATATCTTTTTCTATTTTCCTTAATATAAAAAAGGTTTGAAGGAGATGGCACCCAATCCAAAGGAATATTATTGAAGGTAAAGTATAGTACTTAAGGCTGAGAATTGTGTGGTAAAGAAAACAATAGTGGCAGTGGACGCTGAATTATCAATGTCAAGGCCAGAGTGGATATCACTTTAAAGGTTCTGCGAACCAATCCTCTATGTAATTATCTAATAGTCGTGAACAAGTGAACAAGGGTCAGTGACATGTTATGTTAACCAGAAAGGATTAATCAGCAGAGACTAGAACCACCAATAATTTTATCTAATTAGAAGCCAAGGGATCTTCCTGAAAGGTGTTATCACCGATGATCATTAAATAAAGTGATTAAAAGTGAATTTTGTTGTTAACACGACGAAAAAGTTAAAAGTTAAATACTTAAACAAAGATACTTTTCTAAGCTTCTAATGTGATATATGTAAAATTCAGATAAGAAAGGGACGCATATTTTACCCTTCTTTTTTATTTTCTATTCCTCGACAACTACCAAAGTTATACACAGATTTTAGAGAACATAATCATGGTTCTAAGTTGTATGTTATTTTTCTCCAAACCTGGCAAGATTGCGAAGAGTTATTTTACATAAATCATCTCTTTCGAAGAGAAAAAGGGACCATTGAAGTACAAGAGTAGAGCATCCTTTACAAGGTGGCCTTTCATATGGAGATAGTTTGAGTAATTTCACCTACTAAAAAGGGTCTACATTTAATTGCAGCATTGAGTTGGGGAAAGCACAGAGAAAAAGAGAAAATCCGGAAACAAGAAAATAAACGACAATTTTGTGAACAAATTGTGTGTTGTTTTCAATGAGTGCATTCGTTGACAGTTCTGATTGGAAAGTGTGGGAAGGAGAAAAAATTGCCATCATGTAGACTTTTGAACATAACCATTTATGAAAAACAGAAGGAGCCATCTAAAAACAAATAATCTTAGATCTGCAACACCAAGATCAATCATTCAAATTCTTGTAGTAATCCAAAAAATCTCAATTTTCATAAAGAAGTTGGAGTAAGACCTGATTGTGAAAAAAAAAAAAAGAAATCGAAGGTAGAGATGACTAAGTTGACAGAAAACAAGAGAATGACCAATACTTATTTTATGGACAAATAATGAACATTTCAAGTCATGGAATTGCTGAAGGAATAACTCATATGCAAGCATTATTGCTAGACCGTAGACTTAGACTGTTTAAAACAGATTTCAGTCAATATTTATTTAGATAATCACTGTCACTGTATCAGTACTTAGGGAAATCCAATATCGGGAAAAGAGTATAATATACCACACATTGATTAGAAAAAGCTAAAAAAATTGCAAAATTTGAATAAATTAACTATGAAATAAATTATTGGTTTGAATTTCAACTACAAGTTAAACGGAAAACAGTTCTTAATACCAAAATTTAT
>Ga0209389_1001877_pt1 | contig 15419 bp, 8 predicted proteins | sample CowpearedBW_FD_187526 | JGI IMG/M metagenome (GOLD analysis project Ga0209389, IMG submission 187526) | Root nodule microbial communities of legume samples collected from California, USA - Cow pea red BW (SPAdes) (version 2) | ecosystem: Host-associated > Plants > Roots > Nodule | place: USA...
AATATATTAATATAAATAAATAAATATATATATATATATATATATATATATATATAATATTTAAAGTAAAGTAATGCTGATAAAAAAAATCGAGTAAAGTAATAGTATTAAATTATAAATATGTTTTAGTCTAATCATATATATTTTTTAATATTTGCAAAAATATTTGTTAATCATTTTAATTTCCCGCTTTTATTAATTTAAAACTGAGGATAAAAGATATTAATAAGAATGACTAAATTGATAAATATTTCACACATAACTTAATTAAATAATATAATTATTATTATTTGAAATTTTATATATTATTTTTCTTCTTATCCAATAATTTAATGTTAATATTTAATTTTTATTTAAAATAAATATATTTTACTTACAATTTATGATTTATTTTATTTTCAATTGCATCTTTAATCTTCCTAGGAGATGAAGTTTTTGTGTCAATGAGAACGTTATAATACTTTTCTTAAGTCAGACTTACATTTTTTTTATCGTTGATTTTGAAATATTTATGAAGAAATTTATTCAAAAAGGTACTTACAATAGTTGTGGTGAATCACATGATATAAGATGCGGGGACATTTTGAAATTTCAACTTCAGACAATTCAAGTCCTCAAAGGTACTTTGTTTGATGCGTAGGTTTATGAAATATCGGTGAGAATGTAAGCCTAATCTCGAAGGATGCAATGAGGCTTTTGCTACGTGGAAAATTGACAGAAAAATCTCAGTCAAATTAAATGGTTTACCACACTCTTCTGTAATGAAGCTTTCAATTTGATTTCAGTTTATTACAACGAAAGCAAGACACTTCACCAACGGGATAATTGCATATTCTGCACTTCAAATAAATTCAATTACCATCACCGTTAGAATGGGTTAACATTGTGATAGTATTAGATCGGGCTAATTTTTCCTTCACCTCCATTATTTTCTTCTGCACCCCCATGAATATGAAGTTTCCTATTTTACCCTTTTCAGTTTAATCGGAAAGTTAAAAGTATCTCCCCAATTATACATTTAAAACTTTTCAGATTAAATTATCTGAAAATTATTTTAGAAAAAACTTTCAGATTTAAAAATTAACTCACGGATTATGTAATGCGAAACCAAAAACTACTCTGTATAATTCGAAAGCCATGTTACTCTTTCATCTTCTCTCCAACTCCTCACCAAAAGTGTGATGGCATGTCCTCATGTTTGTTTAATTTTTTTAAAAATGAAAACGAAGTCTCTAAAAATGAAAACGAAGGGAAACCCTAAACCGTACTGTATTGTTTAATTGAAACGAGATATTTCAATAAGTAAATATCCAAAGTGATATCTAAAATATTAAATTTTTTCGTGTAAGAATTTTTTCCGATGCATTTAAGTTATTTAGTAAGTGGACTTTTATAAAAAAAAAAATTAATGTTTTATAGATAAAATAAGACTTTAAATACATCTAAATTAATTATTTGTTGTATGTAAGTTTTTTTTTGTTACTTAAAAATTCATTTTAAAAATAATTACTCTATCTTCATCGTTGGTTATCTTTTTCTTTATCATCATAATTATTGATAAAAAAATCTATTCTTGTTATTAGTCTACAGATAATAAAAATAGGAATTGATTAGTCAAGTTCATAGAAAATCAATTAGTCATAGTGTTGTATTTACGTCTCCTAAGGACTACATTATTATTAACAAATTCAAACCAAATAAATGCCTTAATCTCTAAAACTTTACAACATAGTGAGATAATAACTAGTGGATTAAACTTGGGAATATAAGATATCATAGCATGAGAGAATTATAACTTCACTGAAGTAGATACTGTAACAAATTATACTGTAACAAATTATCATGTAACAAATTATCAATTAGGAAATGTAAAAGTTTTTTTTTTGGTTCTATTAAGAGAAAATAATTTAATCAGAATCTATAAATTTAGGCTATTTTGACAATTCATAGGTAAAATAAGTTTGTATATGTCAACATGGTTATGGTGGATAGACATTTAAACAATATCTCATTATACAATACAAGTCTCTAAATATAACTAAAAGAAAACTATGAGTTGACACAAACTTATAACTCACTTACAAAATATTTGACTCTAGTTAACTAAACATGTTAAGAAATTTAAAATAAAAAAAACATTGAATAAATTAATTGTTTAAAGAAATAAACAAATAAATAAATATGATTTCTTTGAAGCATTTTTCACACCAAGAGATAAAAAATCATATGCACAGTTATTATGAACTATTGATATTAGTCCAAGAAAATATCCTTACTTTATTTAGTTTCAGGAAATTTTGCACAAGCAAATTATCAAAAAATAAATAAAAAATAAAAATGCTCTAGCAGAAATACTTAGAATTATATCACATTTAGAAAAAGCAAATTCGAAAATACAACTTGAATATTTTCAACACAACAAACTAATTACATATAGAGAAAATAAGAAAGAGGTTACGTTTTCATATCAAATTTTAGTTATTTTCAAATTACAAATTATAAAAGGAATTAAAAATTCATATAGAATGATTGTTAAGAGGTAAAAGTCTGATTCTACAATCCTATTTTCTTCTAGCTTGACATCTTGCATGTTGGTTCTCTAGTTCAAGTGGAGTATTCTTTATTTTTCTTTAATAGAACATTTCTACCTTGTATATATTGAGAAAATTTTTTCATTTTTTTATTTCTTCTGGCACAAACATAATAATTTTTTTCACACTATTTTCTATCTATAACACATTTATTCAAAAAAATTATATTTTTCACCATTTCAATGTACTTATTTTATTCTCATCGAATTATATATATATATATATATATATATATATATATATATATATATATATAATTCTACATTCTTAGAAGATTTATAAATAATAATACAATTTTGAAAGGACATGTACCGACAATTTTTTTTTTCCAAATTATTACAATGTATAATTGATTGCCACTTATCTTTTTAAGATAATATGTAATTTTGGAAGGAGTATGAGATAAAAATAGAAATATGTAGTCCTTTATACATTTAACTTTTAAAAATGATATTGGCAATGGTTATATTTTACTGAATTTGCAAAATAAAAATAATCACAAGGCATCTAACTCAAACAAAACAAAAATCAAGTCATACCCATGTCACTTCAAGTCCTTTTCCTTCTCGATTCGCGGATGTTAGTGTCTTAAGCTAGTTATTGTAGTATTTATGAGTAATAAATGTTTTTAATTCAATTCATATTTATGTAATTAGTCGTTTTGTGTACAGAAATGATAATAGGAGCTGGCGTATTAATGTATATAATGTTAACGTATAATGAGTATTTAACTTTTATAAAATTTTAATTATATGTAAAATTTTTAAAATTTTACTAGTTATTATTTATTACTCTTTCTAGAAATTGATATTATTTTTGAAGTTGAAACTTTTCTGATGCTCAAATCTATTTTAAGGAAATTATACGATAAACATGAGACTCCATAAAAATAAATATAATTTTGTATATAATAAAATTTGCATTTCTTAATTTTTAAGTAAAACGAGGGTACGGAGAGGAGTATATGTATATATACATAGACAAATTGCAGAAAAGAAAATTAAAAGAAAAGAAAAAAGCTACCAACTACACAGACACCGAAGGTTCTGCATTGTCGTGCAGAGAGTAACGTTCCAGTGGCAGGTCTGTGGTTGCAGCTGTCACCTTGCCGGCGAGTACCACCTCGGCATTTGTAATTCAGAAGCTACTCCTTCCTTTGCCGTTCGGTATACTCTCTTCCTCTTTCTCTTGTTTATGCTTCCGCACACGCTTCCTTGCTGTTTGCGTAACCATTTCTTTCCGAAGGTTGCTGAATCCGTTTGCTCAGAGGAAGCAACATGTCCACCATCACCTCCGTTGAACTCAATTATATCATCTTTCGCTACCTTCACGAATCAGGTTTCTTTGTTTTCCTTCATCCTTCGTATTCTTTTTCTTTCTACTGTTGTGAATTTCCTTATTATATAACATGCCTTTCGTTTTGCTTGCTCGCCCGCTCTTATTTTGCTCCTGTGCGGTTACTGAAACATTGACGGTACAGATTTTGGGCGAATTTCGATTTTTGGAATTCTTACTGTTTTGACTGGTTGGTTTGACCAAGCGCTGAAAATGTTTGTGGGTGGCTAATTGGTTAGGGTTGGCGGCAGTTGTGGTTCGAAAATTGACCTTTTAATTTTATTTTGGTTTAAGACAGAAGGAGTGAACATTGTTTGTTGTGTTGCTGAAAGATTGTTCGCTGGTTTTGAGACTACAATGTAGCTCTGAAGTGGAATTCTGTTTTATTTTTTATAGTCACAATTTTTTTTGGTATTATCAAATAATGCTCACCCAATTCTAGGGTGAGAGTAGGAGTTGGGTTAAGACCTTTTCCTTAGAGGTGATCAAACCGTCATTTGCAACCCAATTTCATCTTGAGATTGCACTGCAATCAGACATTGCTAGGTTTTCAGTCACGATTGTTATCTACTAAAATGCTTGCAAAATATCACTCTAGTCCCTTGAATTACTTGCAAGAGCAAGGTTTACTGATCTAAGTTATGATGGAGGAACTGGTAATAAATAACAAATGGTATTTTAATCGTTAATATAATGTATCAAACAATATTGAACCAAACTAAATAAAACATACTATTCATTATTTTTCCAGATCTAAACCTGTGTGACCAATAGGTAACAAAGGGCAAGTTTACAGTTTCATCGGACTAATCCTCATAACTTCTTGTGACTTTATTTTATTGAAAAATAAATTTTGCCTACAAAGCCTTTACTCTCATAACATACAATATTCAAAATTAATATTAAAACCAAGTTAAATATGCCATAGCACACTAGTTAAATAATACAATATATTCATTAAGTACGAGTAATTGAACCTCTAGCAACAAAGGAAACTGTCAGCTGCTTTGATAGTTAAAATTTATTTCAACCTAGAAACATAATATATAAAACTCATTAGAAGAATTGTTCTTTGTATGTGTGTAGGGGTTTGTTAATATTTTTGCATTTAGTTTTTATAAGGTATATTTTCATAAGTTATAACTTCTATTTTCTTAAAATACACTGAAGATGAAAGTTTGTCAATATCTCCGTGTGTATTTAGGGAAAATCTTTACCTTGTCTTGCATACGTTAGTGAATCCCGTTTATATGTATATACATTATATATACATTTATGAAATAAATGCTATTGGCAATTTTTCATTTGTAAATTAAATTTTTTTAATGACTTTAGAAAGATAACTATGAGGAATACTCCATTGTTGCAATAGAGTCAGTGGAATAAAATGGACTAGGGCATCCATTAAGGTGGGAGAAGTTCTGAAATTAATGTTATAAATTTTCTTACTTAACAAACAAAATGTTTCTTTTAATTTTAATGAAGCTTTCTATATTGATGTTAGGGGCATAATGTGCAAAGAAACTGAATTGGATTTTGGTTACTGTTGTCATAACTGCAGGTTTCATACACACTGCTTTTGCGTTTGGAAATGAGGCAGGTATTAGCAAAAGCTCCATTGATGGAACGCTTGTACCAGTAGGTGCTCTTATTAGACTTGTTCAGAAGGGGCTACAGTACTTGGAGATGGAAGCCAACTTGAGTAATGTTAGTATTCTTTATTTTAACTCTAGTTTTTACTGCCAGCACATCCACGTGTTTGAATAGTATTTAAGCTTTTTGTACCCTAGGATGCATACTGATCGATGTTCGTTTGTCAGAGTGATATGAACCTGGATGAAGATTTTTCATTCTTACAACCTTTGGATCTTATCACGAAAGATGTGCACGAACTTGGGAAAATGGTTAATAAGAAAAGGAAAAAACTACATAAGGATAGAAATAAGGAATCTGAAAAGGAGCATGAAGGTGGGCGAGGATGGGTAAAAGAAAAAGAAAGACATGAAAGGGCTAAAGAATGTGAAAAGGATAGAGATCAGGCAGAAGATGTTAAAGAGCTAGAACAGAAGCATGGCAATCAGACTGGTAAAGAACTGGTCACAGATCAAGAACACATGGTTTCTGTAATGCATGAAAAGAATAAAGCTTTGGAAGGTACTCACCTATTATTCTTTGCTGTATGTTTAGCATTTCATGCGGTGTAACTACGTTATTTTTATTACTAATCTCCCAAGTGTAAATTTTCCTTATAATCCTATGTTCTTCTGTTATTTTTAACCGTTTGCTGTTCATCTAAACATTTTTTTGCTATTATTAAGGTTCTCCTTGTAAAATTTGTACAATTGTAGTATATTGTTTTGCATGTTGTGATTAATCGATCAACTAATGAATGATGTTGGACCTTGGTGCCATGTTAATGTTACTGCTCTGTGACCTGAAGGTGACAGATTCAAATCCTGAAAGCTGCCTCTCTGCATAGGGCAGGGGAAATGCTGCACGCATCTTCCCTCCTTATACCCCATCTAGTGGTAGCCTCATGCTCTGTGTCCCTTGTTGTGATCAGTTGATCAATGGAGTAAGGACTGACGATATAATAATGAGCTACAGATATTGTAGAGAGCTAGTAACTCTCAGCGTATTGTCATCCAGTGCTTTATTATTATTATTATTCTGTCTGTATCAGTCGTACTTCTAAAATATTGGCTATCTGGCTTGTTTTATAAATCCACTAAAAAATTACGCATCTGGGTTGCTGTTGTAATGAGTTTCATTGAATTATTAGTTTATTATTAGCCAATTTTGTGGGATTTAGGATTATAAATGTTCTCTTTGATATCATGTATTTCTACCCTTATGTCCTTATACTATTTTGTGATTATTTCTAGCAGAAGATTCTTAATCTTTTATTTGTTTTCTTTATTTTTCTTTGGGAATACCCCAATGAAATTTCTAATTTAGTTGCATGTTTTTACGACACTGGAACCTGCCTGCTCTCGGTTAGAATATGCAAAAATTCAAATTAATTTTCTGTCCAATTAATATTTTCTCTTCAACAAATAAATTAAATGTTTTCATTCGTTTTTGTAGGACTGGAGCCGATGGACATTTCTACAGTATCAAGATTGCAACCATGTGAAATCCATAGTTCAGACGTGATGGTTTTGGAAGGTCATACTTCTGAGGTGAAATATTTCATCAATATGTTTTTGTTTTGTTAACTTTTAACATTTGCTTTCATATGCTGTTTTTATTGTAAAACTCTATTAACGGGCCTGTTTACTGTACACCTAGGTGTGTGCCTGTGCATGGAGTCCTACAGGATCTCTTATAGCATCTGGGTAGGTATCTTCTTTGTGTTTGACTTAATTTTTGCATAAATATGTATTTATGAGTGTGTTTTTTATAGTTGGGCACTATATTGCTCAATTTGGATTTTCATTTGTTATACTTCCTTTTTGATGAAGAGATGCCAACTGTATTGGGGATTTTGGGCTTGTTCATCTTTAATACAAGTATATTGGCAAGAGCGGTTGCAAATCTTGTCAGAATTCTTCATCAGTTGTATACTTGTATCACTGGCTAAATTAGGGAATTTAAGGACTACTAGATTCCTGTTTTCAAAAGCAGTTGTATTTTTTTTTTTTAAATTAAAAGTTTGAAAATGTCTTTTATTCAGTTTATGCAACTTTAACATTGGTTTTTTATCTATAAAAACAGAAAATCCTAGCAATTTCAAATGTTCTTTAGAATTTTGTGTTATATAAACAACTGCATTCAAGGAGTCATTGAGTCAGTTATATCATAAATAGCATGTGCATAGATCGCATCTTGCGGATAAGACACTTTGAATCATCTGCAACTGCATTCATGGTGTCATTAAGGTATTTATGTCATAGATAGCAGTTAGATAAGATACTATCCACATAAGTTATCTTCCTCATTTGCTGGAACTTTGGAGAGGTATCTTTGAATGATTTGGGTTTAAATGGCATGGGAGACATTTCACCCATCTTAACTGGCATTCAAATTCCTTTTTTTCTTCCGTGGTCTTTTTTAAACTAACAGTAAAGGGTGTTTCTTTTAGAAGATCTCCATCTTTTTTCAAATTTTCTTTTCTAGCCTCTTTTCTTGCCAATTGATCATTTGCTTTAGTAGTTTATTAGATACAAAAGCAGGCTTGAACTCTTTGTGTGCTTGTCTATCTCCACTTACACATAGGTTATGTGTGGCTTTAGTTGAATCATGACAATTGAGTTTCCTGAGTAAAATGAAATATTGGAAACTTACAATAGATGGAATCACATTTTTCCCCTTAATTGAATTGATTGCTTTCTGATTTTCGTAATGATATCTTCATTCCATTTTGCTAAGCTGATCCATTCCTTTATTCTGTAAAACTCTTTTGAAAGTTATTTAATTGTGTAGATGTTTGTTTTGCTCTAACTTTAAACTTTTTTTTTTTATAAAGACATGGAATATTATCAAAGGACCTTAAATTTTGTTCACAGTAAATTTCAAAAGATATGTCATGTTAGTTGGAGGACATGACATATATTCTAAGATATTGAATTCTGATTCTACATGTCCTTGTTATCTATATCTATAGAAAATGATAAGTGAAAAGATTTACGTACGGCACTAGTCTTTTATTTATTTATTTTTTTCTGAAATATGTTTTAAAGAATGCTTTTATTGTTTTCTCAAACAACTTTCGAGACGGTAAATTGTTTCAGAAATAGGGACCTGATGAATGGCTTCTTACAATATCTTTTAACTTCTCTATCATCATTTCAACTTAGGTCTGGGGATTCAACAGCTCGTATGTGGTCAATACCAGAAGGGAGATGCAAATCTGCTTCGCTGAATGACCCTCCAAATGTGTTTGTGTTGAAGCATGTTAGGGCTAAACCAAATGAGAAGAGTAATGATGTCACTACACTTGATTGGAATGTGAGTTTGATTGCTTATTCTAGTTTGAACAAACGATTGTTACTGATTGTGTCTTACCCCTCTCGTGTTCTTTTACTCATTTTTTACGTACATCTCTATGTTTTTCAAACCTATACCAGCCTCACTAAAGCCGGGTAAGTCTGTGAGAAGGAAATTGTACAAGAGGTCATGTTTTATATGTTACATTTTCAAGGGAGGTTTGTGTAGGTCTGTTGTGTGAAAGTTAAGAAAATAGATAGGAGATTAGCATCTTCTTTTTAATTCTTTTCTTCAACTTGTAACTGAATATTTGAAGCATGTTTATTTTCCTCTCTCTTGGTATGCTTAGGTATTTATTTCTGTGAGTGTAATCTTTGTATCTTTAATATGTTAAGCAATAATTGTTTTTTATTTTACGAAAACCTTGACCTCTAGTTGCCGTTATGCAGGGGGAGGGGACACTACTTGCAACTGGCTCATATGATGGGCAAGCAAGAATTTGGACCACCAATGGTAGGTCATTTCTCATAAACATTGACTTTCAGTTAAGCCTTTTGTGAGATATACACGATTAAGATGAAAATAACTCAAAGATTTTTTGACCTAGGGATAGCCACACTTGCATTAGCTTGAGACCCAACGTTTTATTCTTTATTGTAAATGATTAATATCACCGCCCCGAGCTGGTACAGACACAGCTGTGGTTTTTCTAAACAAAAGGTTTTTGAGTATTGCTTCAATATAATGTTTTTCTTTTAGAGTTTATTTAACGAATCTCAAACTAAATGATTCAAATGATGAGGAATATTATACTTTAATAACTATTGTGTGGATACTGTTGTCGTTTGTCGCAAGTGTTGATATCTTAGATTTTTTTTTTCTTTTATCTGTATGTAAAATCATAATTTTTGTGATTGTTTGCTTTACATGTTGGAAAGCTATTACATATATTATTAGGGAGGAAATGTGAATTTAATTTTGAGTTGGGCCAAACTTCCACTGGGATTCTTTGCAACAGAAAACTAAACACTCAATTGTTGGAAGTCCCTAGTTGAGTGGAAATAAAGTCAATTCACAATATATTAGTGGGTGCAAACTTAACCTTATAAACCGGTTTTGTAGGGTTGAGTTAGCCTTAAACTTCATTTCTTAACATGGTATCGGAGTCGTAGTTCAAACCTATCCTAGTGTCGTTTGTTATTTGTTGGATCTATTGTTTCACCGCTACCGAGTCGTTGTTGGACCACCCATTAATGTCTAGTCCCAAGATGTATAAGCATCAGTGTGAGAGGGTGTGTTGAAAGTCCTACATCAACTAGAGATAAGTCCAATTCACAATAAATAAGTGGGTGCAAACCTCATCTTACAAGTCGGTTTTGTGGGATTGAGTTAAGCTTAAAGTCCATTTCTTAACATCAATTATTATTTTGAATTTTGATCATGCACTGATTTTTTTACCAGGTGAACTGAAGAGTATATTAAGCAAACACAAGGGACCCATATTCTCTTTGAAGTGGAATAAGAAAGGTGATTATCTTCTAACGGGAAGTTGTGACCAATCTGCAATTGTCTGGGATGTGAAAGCTGTGAGATGGAAACAACAATTTGAATTTCATTCGGGTAAACTATTAAATACAACTTTCCTTACAAGGTGGAATTGTATAGTTTTAAAAGAACTCTTTGCAATAATATTTTTAACTTTTTCTATAGATAAGTTTTAAAATTTGGGCTTTCTATGCTGTTTAGGTTGGACACTTGATGTTGACTGGCGCAACAATGTGTCATTTGCAACAAGCTCAACTGACACTAAAATACATGTGTGCAAGATTGGTGAAAACCTCCCAATTAAAACTTTTGTTGGGCATCAGGTTCGTGCACCTCTCCTCTCTGTTTTTTTTTCAGATTACGCTAGAGGTTAAAAGTGTAAAGTATGGTTAATTGTACCGATTGATGGATGATCCCAGGATAGTGCTTTGACAATTAATCCATTCCCTACTTTATTAATAAGAAGTTAAAAAGGCCTGGCCTGGTTAACCAATGAATCTATGTACACCCTTGGGGTGGTGTTTTGAAGATGAATCCTGATAGAAAACAAGGACTGTCTTATATAAATCTAAGAAAGTGCAATGAATGGGATCTATTTTCACACGTATAAGTATTCCCTGCACACCCTTCTTCCAGCTGACTAGTGTGAGGCCTTCTCTAGCTTGTAGCTTCTCGAATATATTTTGGGTAAACCTGGGCATATTGAATATGGCTCGACATGGTGGACTGGGAGAACCCCAGTCTGATTCTAATATATTGTAGTGCTAACAAATCCTGATTTTCAAAGTTGTCACATTACCTAGGTGGTCTTCTTATAAAAGTCTGCAGCTCTACCTGAATTATTTGGACAGCAAAGTAGTTAATGACCTGTTTGATTGTTGAATTCTGTGTAACTAGCTTTATAGGTCCTGCATTAAGTTGACATATTTCATTAAAATGCAATATGGTGCTTGGATAAGCTTTTGCGGGCTAATGACGGCCTTTCATTATTTCAGAGTGAAGTTAATTGTATCAAATGGGATCCCACTGGTTCATTATTGGCCTCTTGTTCCGATGATATGACTGCAAAGGTAACATCACTCACTGTTATGGTTTAATTTATCATTACATAATAGCCTTTTTTGGTGGTACTGGATTTTGCAATCAGACCTTTTATGGAATTTTTTTTATCAGGTAAACATGTATTCTTGCTGAACTAATTGTAAAATTCTTGTCTTTGTGCGCGGTATGTTTGCCATTTATTGTTTTGTAGATATGGAGTATGAAACACGATAAATATCTTCATGATTTTAGGGAGCATTCCAAGGTACCATTTATGAATATTTCTTTATGTTAGTGTATTTATATTTCCTTTTGAATTTTTCATGTACTATGCAGATAGTTGGAACAACTGAATAATTATTTTGCAGGAGATATATACTATCAGATGGAGCCCAACTGGTCCTGGTACCAATAACCCTAATAAAAATTTGGTGTTGGCTAGGTATGTTAGTTGCTTGAAGTTAGATTCATTTCTTTTGAGCTTTTAAAATGCATTGGTTAGCAACATCATCTTTGGTGCTCTAAATAGCCTTGTTCGGTGCTTACTATAGAATCTTATGCCACCTTTAGCATGTTCTGATTCCTGTTGATGTGTGCATAATGCTTATTGTTGTTTGATGACGGGACACTTGTGATTTATCTGAATATATATAATATTGCATTAGATCACACAAAATATAGCATTTTTATCTTGCTGTGCCAGTTTCGGAAACTCCTGCAGAAGATTGTGATGCAGCATGTGACCACTAATTTCCTACTTTCCTATATTTAGTTTATGTTTTGATTCTGTTTCTAACGAGTTCCCTAATTTCCTTTTTCAAGTTAGTTTCTTAGTTTCCTTACTTTGATGCATTCTATTTAAAGCCTGAGGTGTAATTAATTGAGACAATCTTCTGGTTTATTATCAAATCTCTGCGTGCTTTGAGTCATACATTCCTGAAACAATCTTCCACTAAATCCAAAATTGACATCAGAGTTTGGACTAAATCAAGATCTGATGGCCAAGGACGGTCTTGGTGGAGATCGATCCTCTGGCTATGAGTATCAGATTGGAAGGGTTGAACAACTTAGTGGCCCCAGTGATGTTCTTCGTAATCTCACACAGATGATGATTGCATTTGCTGTCACTCACACAAGTTACACGTTATATTCTGTATACACCATACGTAACTGCCTACTCCTTCAACATCTACAAAACACATTATTTTTTAAATACATAATTGCCTACTCCTATAACTGCTATATGGCAGATTTTGTTCATAGAGCATCTATCTTCAACGCAAGAATTGATTTGAGTTTTTAATTCTCGACAAATAAGATTTAAGACCACTAACTATTTTCTGTATGTCTCGTTTCATCTCGTTACTCCCATAATAATTCTCATTTTAAAATGTATTTATTAGTTAGGCATCTTTAGTGTTAGGCTACAGTTGCTTATATAAACAGCTTTTATAATAACTCTAAGAACCCATTTGTTCCAATGGTAATTTCAATTGCTTAATTTTAAGAATCAATAATTACAACTCCAACGGAGTTGAATTGATACAACAACCTGTGATACAGGTGGGTTTGTTTGGGCCTAGGACTGGAGGCCAGTTATTGTTCCTCGAACATGTTTAACTGTTTGAAGAGTTAAACCCACTTTGCATACTGTATGTGGCAAAGTTTCTAATAAATTGACGCTGTTTGTTTTTCCTAAAATGTTGTTGTCTTGTAGTTTGCTTATGTTGATCAATGAATGTGCAGGGCATATGTACATGCAATCATGTTCGCTAGCGTTTTTTTAATTTTTCTCAATACTAAACGAAAAGTTTGTTTCTTTATTTTAAGCGATCTAGTCATCTTTATGTGCAGTGCATCATTTGATTCAACGGTAAAGCTTTGGGATGTGGAACTTGGGAAACTTGTCTACAGCTTGAATGGACACAGGTATAGTTTCTTTAGCTTTGCTTTATTTATGTATGGGATAAACCATTAAATTCCTCCTCCCAGCCTATATTTCCTTTTGTTTGAAAGTGATGAATTTGGTATGCGGACTCAACAACTTGAAGCTTGCAGCTTCCATTTTAGTTTCCACCGAGCTCAATTGAATTTTCTTACAATCCAAACTTGTTGTTTATCTGGTGATAATTGTATACCCGTGGTCCTTCAAAATAGATTCTTTTGGTAAAAAAGTTTCAAATTTAGTACAGAGAATATTACCTCTTCCATTAAACTCCTCCTCCCAGCCTCTTTGAATATTACAATCCCTTTGATTCCAACTTTATTTATTTGTTTCTACAGAGATCGTGTATATTCTATTGCATTCAGTCCCAATGGTGAGTATTTAGCCAGTGGGTCTCCTGACAAATCGATGCTGATATGGTCCTTGAAGGAAGGCAAGATAGTTAAAACCTACACTGGTGATGGAGGCATTTTCGAGGTGTCTTGGAATAAGGAGGGTGACAAGATCGCTGCATGTTTTGCCAATAATACAGTATGCGTTTTGGATTTCAGAATGTAAGATCCTGCGAAGCACCAAGTTAACTTGCCTAGTTAACTTTTTCTCTCTCCTTACTTTTGAAGAGATCTATGGAAGTGTAGATAGGTTGCCCGTCTTAACCATAGTTGTAGGCATAGCTTATGGTTCTGAGATCCTGTAACTGTATTTTTCTATAGATCGTCAGTAAGAAGTAACGTGTAGGAGCGTACTCTCGATCAAAACATGTACAGATTGAGTTTGAGACATCGTGTTTTATCATAGTACTTCGTGTGCAATTCAAAGTTAAAACCATACTACAGATATTTGAGTTACACCGGGAAGTATTCGTTAAACACGATAAAGGAGTTTGACTTTCGTATTTTCTCAAATATTTCTATAAATTTCATGGTAAAATTTATCAACATAAATTTACAAAAGTTTGGCTTTTATGATAATTATTATTGAATAAATATTTATTTAGTCTACAATCATGTGTCGCACATATAATTTTGTAATGATGTCAATGTTCTTCAGCCTTTGGCAAAAAAGCATTACAGGTTATACGAGTCACCAATAAACTGTATATCACATTAGTTGAAATTTATATAGGTCTTATAGTCTCACTAATTAAGGTTGTGTAAAATGATGAATTAGACTTATTAATAGAATTTCATGAATTTTATCTAAGGAAAAAAAATTAAGAGAAGTCTTATTAACAATGTGATTAATTTACATTGGAGCCTATTTTGTGCCCTCTTTAGTTCAACCAGAGGGTTTATGCTGGGACTTCGTTACTCTCACTCTTTTTAATTCTCACACTTCAGTATCTGTTTTTGCAATAATAGTTTCGAAAAAAAAAACACTTTTGAAGTGTTTCTAAAACAATGAAAACGGGTTAAACAAACTCACATAGAAATCGTGTTGACTAAACTTTACTTTGAAGAATACTTGTAAATTTTTTTTTATCAAAATAAGAAGTGAAAATACTTTGAAATGTCTAAATAATTATAAATATTTTAACTTATATTTAAAAATCATGATGATGACTATAATCATGATCATAAAAGTCCATGGAAAGCTAATGTCAAATTTAATGTGAATTGAAAGTTCTATTTTAAATAAAACTGAGTAAAATAAAATAACTCATAAATATATTAATTTTAAAAAAATATTGGAGCTCATACTGAGAAGAAATGAACAGGTGAAAGTCTCATATGTCGATATTTATTCATATTCATTTACGTTTATTCTAAATGTCGTTCCTTGATAGGAAAAAAGCCACAAAATCAAATAAATAAAAGGAGAAAAAGGTTTACAAAAATGGACATTATGTATCTAGCTGATGAATAAGAGAATTTACTAACAAAATTTTTGTTTCTTTCTGAAAGGTAACAAATTTCTTTTAAAGTAGAAATATGTGAGAGAAAGCACAGACACGAATGTTGGAAAAAAAAATATTGAGGCTATGATAATTTTTGGGGAAACATTTTTAATTGAGAATTTATCATGCACTTTTT
>Ga0209389_1001782_pt1 | contig 15415 bp, 16 predicted proteins | sample CowpearedBW_FD_187526 | JGI IMG/M metagenome (GOLD analysis project Ga0209389, IMG submission 187526) | Root nodule microbial communities of legume samples collected from California, USA - Cow pea red BW (SPAdes) (version 2) | ecosystem: Host-associated > Plants > Roots > Nodule | place: USA...
ACAGCGCCTCCTCCATCGCCGGATCGCTGTAGCCGAACCAGTTCTGCATCAAATGTACGCGCAGCATCGCCATCAGCTGATACGCCGGACGACCACCTTCACCCTTGGGGTAGTGCGGCTCGATCAGGGCAATCAAACCCTTCCAGGGTACGACCCGATCCATCTCGATCAGGAACAGTTCCTTCCGGGTTTGCTTGCGCTTACCGGCGTACTCGACGTCGGCGAAGGTCATTTGCTTCATCGGGAAACTCGGGCAACGGGATCGGCGTATTTCACCAGATTCGAGAAGTCTTTTTCAGACCATCCCTAGGGTACCTAGAAACAACATCAAAGGAATGCTGGGCCATGACGAAAACTATCGTAGCCGCTGTACTGTCAGCCGTTGCACTGTCTACTTCAGCAGCAGAAATCTCCGGCTCGATTGGCGCTACGAATCAAGGCGGCTTAACGGCACGTGCCGGCATTGGTGTCGAATGGGAAAAGAGTTGGTTCCAGTCTGACACTGGACACCTGACAGGCTACTGGGATGCCGGATACACCTATTGGGAAGCAGGCGATGAGGCAGGCGGAGCCCACTCCCTCTCCTTCGCCCCAGTGTTCATCTACGAGTTCGCCGGGAGCGACATAAAGCCCTTCATCGAAGTCGGCATTGGTGTCGCGCTTTTCTCCGGCACCACCGCAGGTGATAGAGAGCTTGGCTCCGCCTTCAACTTCGAAGATCGAATTGGTGCAGGCTTGAAATTCAGCGGTGGGCAACGTATCGGCGTCCGAGCACTGCATTACTCCAACGCCGGCATCAAACAACCCAATGACGGTATCGAATCGTTCGCGCTTTTCTACAGTCAGCAAATCTGAAAGCATCCAGTACGCATTCACTGGCGCAGGGGAAATGCTATCTGGCCAGGGCCAATAATATGTAAGCCTGAATAGCCGCAATTATCGACGCTGGCGATGGCGATAAGCGAAAGGTTTTAGCCACCCCGCCAGAATCCCCCTATTTCTCTGCTAGGAGCTTGCAAAAAAACGCTTACGCAGACTCACTTTCGCGCAAGTGCTCCAAGAATAACCTCGCTGCAACCGTTAATGCCAATTGTGATCTGACGCACACGCTGAGTTCGCGAGAAGCCCACGCTTCCTCTAGGTTGACTACCTTCGCTCCGTCCATCCTGTAAATCGCCGCACTCCCCTCTGGCATGATGCCAATGCCCAGACCCGCCTGAATCATTAGGCACAAGGCGTCATAGCTGGACACCTCCATGCGGATTTTAAGCGAGCGCCCCAGGTCATTGGCTGCTTTGATCAACTGAAAATTAAGATGAGTACCGCTGCGCAAGGCGATGTATTCGTGATCCAGGGTTTCGCTGAACCTGACGGATTGTCTTGCTGCGAGTGGATGTCCGAGGGGGATTAGTAACACCAGGCGATCATTACGAAACGGGAAAACTTCGATGTCAGCGCCGTGGGGCAGGCGGGTGAAGATACCGATGTCGGCGCGGTTTTCGGCAACGGCTTTGGTGATAGCCAGGCTTTGTTTTTCTTCGAACCTGACGTTGATCAGTGGGTACTGCTCCATGAATGACTTGATGAGGTCAGGCAGGAATTGCGTGATGGCGGAAATGTTGGCCAGAACGTGCACCGAGCCACGGCGGCCATGTGAGAACTCGCGCATCTGCACGATAATTTCATTGAGGTTATTCAGTGCACTGCGGGCCATGAACAGTAGCGATAGGCCGGCGTCAGTCGGGGTAATGCCCTTGTTGGTGCGGTTGAGTAATTTCGAGTCGAGGAGTTCTTCAAGTTCGCTGAGTCGCTTGCTGACTGCCGCCGCCGCGAAGTGTTCGCGTTTGGCGGCAGCCGCGATGGTGCCTTCTTCAACGACGCTGACGAAGAGTCGCAACGAGACCGGATCGAGCTTCATGGATGGTACCGGTTTGGCCTGACAGGCCAGCATAGTACCTTCTCAGGCATCGACTCAGAATGCCCCGGACAATAGATGGCCGGCGTTGGGTACCTGGGCCTTGAGCCCGAGGGTTTTCAGCATCTGATAAACAGTGGCGATTGATGCGGACAACACCGGTTTGTCGAGGCGATCCTGAACCTTCTGGATCGCTGGCAGCGACGGCATTTGCACACAGCAAGACAACACCACCCCATCGGCCTGACCGATGTTCAGCTTGTCGGCATGCGCTACCAGATTCATCGGATCCAGACGACCGACTTCGAGGTTGTCGGACACTTCAAGGCTGATGGAGTCGACCACTTCGATTCCGGCCGCTTCGATATAGTCGATGACTTGTTGGGTCAGTGGTTTCATGTACGGCGTGATGATCGATATTTTTTTGTAGTCGAGCATGTGCAAGCTATCGATCAGTGCACCGGCCGAACTCAGGACTGGGGCGTTCGACTGGTTGGAAGCAACGGTTTTACCCAGTCGATCCTGCGAGACTTTGTGATAGTTGGCCCCCTGGCACATGATCGCCACCAGGCAGGCATAGGCCATGACATCGACTCGCGCATCGCTGAGTTCCAATGCACAACGGTCACTGTCGATGTCCATCTTCTTCAGCTCTTCCGGGCTGACGTGCATCATGCGCATACGCGAAGAGTGGAAGGTAAAGCGCTCTTCTGGAAACAACTCGTAGCGCGAGGTCAGCATGGCCGGGATTTCGGTTTCCATCGTGGTGTTGGAGCTTGGGACGATTTGCCCGATGCGGAAGTTCTTCATGGTCTTGTCCTTTGAAAGGTACGGATCAGTTGCCGCTGGTGAGTTGAACGCCTTTGGTTTCCTGCAACGTGAACACCATGACGGCTGCGATGAGATAGGAAACTGAAGCAAGGGAAATGGTGGCGGTGAAGCCGATAAGGGGGATCAGTACCGGTACCAGCTTGATGCCGGCGATGGCGCCGACCCGCCCGAAGTTGAAGCAGAAACCTGACGCGGTTGATCGGATGCTGGTAGGGAACAATTCCGAGTACCAAGCACCGAAGCCGCTGAAGTAGCCCGTGAAGAAACCGAGCAGGGCGGCCAATGAACCGAGGGTGATGATGTTCTGGGTGGTGAACAGTAACTTGCCTTCGGTCAACGGCATCAGGGTCGCCGAATAGGCGAACACCGGCACCATGATCGCCATGCCACCGAAAAACACTGCGAACGACAGTCGACGACCGATGCTTTCGGCGAGGTAGCCGTAAGCCAGGTAACCGAGCGTGGCACCAATACCGATCCAGATGACGAACACCGGGGCTTGATCGATGCGCACGTTGAGAATGTTCTGCAGGTAAGCCGGCATGAAGGTGGTAATGATCCAATAGCCATACATGCCCAGGATTGAAATGCTCAGGCCCAGCAGCGTCATTTTCAGGTACTGCGGATGAAAGATCTCCATCAGCCGGCCCTTGTTGCTGTTACGACGCATGAACTCGCGGTTGGCCAGCCAGACCGGTGACTCCTTGACGAATAACCCAATGAACAACAGGGTAAAAAAGGACGGAATAGAGGCGTAGATGAACAGATTGCGCCAGGACTCGGGGTTGGCGTCGTCCAGGAAGCTCCAGGCAAAAATCGCTGCCAGAAGGCCGCCGCCCGACCAACCTGTCTGCATCACGGCAAAGGCTTTGGCACGCCCAGCGGACGGCCAGATCTCCGATACCAGCGCGGCAGCAGCAGACCACAATCCACCGACGGCGATGCCAACGCAGAAGCGGAATACGTTGAGCTGCCAAAGGCTATCGGCAAAGCCACAAAGTAAGGTGCCGGTGCCGTAGACAAACACCGAGAGCATCATGGTTTTCTTGCGGCCGATCTTGTCAGAAATATTGCCAAGGAAGAAACCGCCGATACCGGTTGCCAGCAGAAACCAGGCAACGGTAGAAACGACATCGCTCATACCAATGGAGAAAGTCTTCGCGACCGACAGCAGAACAAAACCGAAGACTGTTGCGTCCAGGGCATCAAATAACCAAGCAGCCCAGGAACCACCCAAGGTGGTGTATCGTTGACTGGCAGTCAGCTGGCTGGCGCCATCCACTTCGGAGGTACCGATCGCAGAACCGGCGGTTAGGGTTTTCATGGTTAAACCTCGCGGGACTCTCGTTGTTATTTTTTGAAACTCGCACACCGACGAAGTCGACCGGCAAACGAAGCTCATGTGTGGTCGATGTTAGGAGGGGAAGAAAGCGTCGTATATCAGGCATTCACGATCTTGCCATCGCGGACGGCGATGGCAAATGTAGATCCTTGAAATAGAAGCAAAAAAAGGGATTAGAGGCTTCTGGTGTATATACCCCGCCTCAGCTAGCGCCATCGTCCATGCACCTAGCTCGACCAAGATCCAGAAAGGCAAGCGTGATCCGCAGATGCACCAACCCAAGATGGGCAACCAGTACTACTTCGGCATGAAGGCATATATCAGTGCCGGTGTCGAATCTGGCCTGTGCACAGTGTCCTGGGGACGGCAGCCAACGCGGCGATCAGCCCTCTTCGCCTATAGGAATGCGGCCTCAAGTTTTACGGCAGTAGCTCCTGCATCAGTATGTACAGCGTCTGCTTTATCGGTGTATCGAGCTCCGTCCATGCGAGGCCCAGCGCTGTCTGATGCTCGCCCAGAGCAAGAGGTCTGATAGTGATATTCGGGGGCAAGGCCATGGCCGCTCCCTCGGGTGCCGCGTAGTCTCGCCGCAGCCATTGCCCCCACCATTGCTAGCAGATTGATCGGCTTGGGTTGGCTCGCCGCACCGCTACTCGCCTGCGGCGTGCTAAAAATCATCTACGATCTGACGCTCCTGACCGCGTGTGCCATGTCAGGTTTGAGGGGGATCCCTCATGAATTCACTTTGATATAACAGCGCATCGTCTTGTTTGGCGTCGCACTGATGCTGGCGGTTTCGCTCACCGAAAGCCTGGTTCTGAGGAGTCAGTCAAACCATGGGCTTCTGATTACCCAAAGCGGTAATCACTAGACGCCTGGACAAGAATTCTCTGACCCTTTTCGGAAGCTAATCGCGGCGGGGCAATCGATTGCTCGATACACCGCAGGTTACCCAGGTGAGAGATGCACCCGTTCTAACTATCCCAATCGATTTTCATAAAGAGGTCTCGCATACGTGACGTCCAAATAGGCTCGATTGCTTGAGCATAGGCAAGCTTGCCAAAAATAAAGTTTTTCAGACCCCACGAGTTATCGAACTTACGAGCCTTTCGATGGTTAGACACGCCAACATCCGGCCTTAGCATAAAATGGATATGAGTGCGTACCTCAGCCTTGAACTCTTTTGAAAGCTTAGGCACATGCCCATCCGCCAATAGGCCTAAGACAACCTTTCTCGCGCCAGGCGGGATAATTTTAGTTTTACTCTTATTTGGCCACAGCCCATGTGCTCGCATGATTTCATAAATTTCGCGAACAATATTTTCAGCCCCATCTCGGTTAAACGTACCGAAGGAGGAAAACGTAAGATCATCCGCATATCGCGTATAGGCGAGATCTTTGCTATTTGCAAACTCAGCAAGCGAATGATCAAGCGTGCGGGCTACAAGATTTGACAGCAAGGGACTGGTTGCTGCTCCTTGCGGAAGGTGACCAATCGCAACATTCTTGCACGGTAAGTTGCCCATCCCGTCCTTGAAACGATCAGTTTTAACCGGATTGCCCGAAGGACGCACTCGTGTACAAATGCGAGCCAGTTCAAAGGCTACAAGCGCTTGATAGCCCATTTCTCGGAATACGCGATAAACGTCAGGCTCCAAGATCGACTCAAAGAAATTCGTAGCACCCAGCTTGATCATCCACTTGCATCCAGCGTGCATGGCTGCAGCATCGCGCGGGGATGTTTTTTCCTTGTAGGCGTAACTGGCCGGATGCGAGTGAACGTGCATCAGAATATTTTTATGAATCCACCGCTGCATTTTCAGCAACGAAGGATGAGGAGCACAAATATACCTGAATCGGTTTGCGCCGAAGCTAACAACATTTTTTTCAGTTTGAAAACCTTGTAACTCTCAACTCGCTCGCTCCTGGCGGCCACGCCTCTCAGAAATCCGTAGGACACGCCTGCTTCATGGGCCAAGTGCCTCAATGTCAAGATAGGAGACAGTAATGGAAAGTTTGCATGTAGCAGTTGCGCAGTACGCAGCGCATTGTTCAAAACGCCCTTATCGACGTTTTGGTTTAATCCGGCGCTTTTATAGCGCTGAGGGCTCCAGCGATTCATCTACCTTAGATTCCGCCCAGGCGGATGAGCGCCTCGAGACCGCAAGACATACACCAGCGTAAGAGCGAGGCGCTCAACCTCCTGTTCAGCGGGGGTTCTTCCTGTGGATAGCATAACCTGCTTCCTACAGCCTCTAGAGTCTAGAGGATTCTAGATTTCGCTAAGTTGGAGCCCTCAGCTGGGACGGATAGTACTCGACCAGCGGAGCTGCTGTCACCACCTTTGAAGCTGGCGCTGCGCAGAGGCTTGAAACCAGCTTGCGCCCACTATCCGTCATGCGATTTTTTGATGTAATCCAGTCGAAGTCCCCGGTCACGGAGATATGTCACTTACGCGTACCCATCAAGCCTTTGAGATTTGCCGCGACCGGCTAGACAAGGATTGGGAACTGACTTTTTGTCGGGTGCTTATTCATCAACGGTCACTTCACCATTGATGAAGGCAGCCTGATCGGGCACCCCATGCATCGGAGCGATGGGTATGCCCGGGGCAGGCATTTCGACTGACCACTAGGAACACCGGCAATGCAGCGCCCGTGCCTCAGGCTCAGGAGACCGGTGACCCCGGCTCTGAGACCTCCTCACGGCGGACAAGGTATTCCAGCAATTGCCGGGCGATAACCGACAGACCTTCGACATCGCGCACACCGATTTTCAGCTCCCGCCGCGCCCAGACATCGGTCAGCGGGATCACCGCGATATCGAGTGCCGACAGGTAGGTACGCGCGACCTTCTCCGGCAGCATGCCGACGCCCATTCCGGTGTGGATCATCCGGCAGATCCCTTCGAAGCTGCGTACCTGGATGCGCATGCGCAGGGACAGGCCCTGCTGCAATGCCGCCTGTTGCAACAGGGTATGCAGGGAAGCGTCCTGCTGTAGGCCGATGAAGTCATAGGCAACGGCATCCCTTAAGGCAAGGCGTTCACACCCGGCCAGCGGATGCTCGCTGGGAGTGACCAGCACCAGTTGGTCATGCCGGTAGCTGTAGACATGAAGATCGCCGGCGGGCACGTGCCCGGCGAAAATGCCGATATCGGTCAGCCCCTCGCTGACGGCGCGCACCGTCTCGCTGCTGATGCGCTCCTCGAGGTCGATCTTGACGTCCGGATGGGCCCGGCAGAAAACACTCAAATCCCCCGGCAGGAATTCAATCACCGCCGAGGTGTTCGCATAGATGCGCACATGCCCCTTGACCCCTTCGCTGAACTCGCTCATATCGGCACTCAACTGGCGAAGGTTGTCCAGCATGTTGCGCGCATGGTGCAGTAAAGCATGCCCGGCTGGCGTCAGCGCGACGCCCTTGTGCTGACGATAGAGCAAGGTGATACCGAGCTGGCTTTCCAAGTCACTGATGCGCTTGCTCACCGCCGCCAAGGCCAGGTGCTCGCGCTCAGCAGCCCGGGTCAGGCTGCGCTCGGCGGCGATGGAGACGAACAGCTTGAGCGTGACGAAATCAATACGGCGCATATAAGGGGCCTCTCTGTTCGGCGAAGCAGGACAGTTCCTTGCCCCAGTTCCAGAGCTTGGTATCGTTCTCCCTTCGCAAAACACGAAGACTGGCTTAGTAATTGATCAATTGTCCACTGCCATTAGCCTGAACCATCCTTCGACTTAAATAACAAACACGATGGTACAAACATGGCAGAACAAATCCAGGGCAGCAGCATGGCGCTGCAAGACCTCAAGGTGGTGGAGATGGGGCAGCTGATCGCTGGCCCCTTCGCCAGTAAGATGCTCGGCGAATTCGGCGCCGAGGTGATCAAGATCGAACCGCCCAAGGTGGGCGACCCGCTGCGCAAGTGGCGCAAGATCAAGGACGGCACCTCGCTCTGGTGGCATGTCCAATCGCGCAACAAGCAATCGATCACCCTCGACCTCCGGGAAGCCGAAGGGCAGGACCTCGCCCGCCGGCTGATCACCGAGGCCGACGTGCTGGTGGAGAACTTCCGCCCCGGCACACTCGAAGCCTGGGGCATGAGCTGGGAGACGCTGTCCGAGCTTAACCCGCGGCTAATCATGCTGCGCATTTCCGGTTATGGCCAGACCGGTCCCTACCGGGATCGCCCGGGATTCGGCGTGATTGGCGAGGCCATGGGCGGCCTGCGGCACCTGTCCGGCTATCCCGGCCAGGCGCCGGTGCGCGTCGGGGTCAGCATCGGCGACTCGCTGTCCTCACTCTATGGCGTGATCGGCGTATTGCTCGCTCTGCAGGAGCGCCAGCGCAGCGGTCTGGGGCAGTGCATCGACGTCGCGCTCTACGAGTCAGTATTCGCCATGATGGAAAGCCTAGTGCCCGAGTACGATGCCTTCGGCTATGTACGCGAGCCGGCCGGTAGTGCTCTGCCCGGCATCACCCCATCCAACTCCTATCCCTGCAATGACGGTACCTATGTGCTGATCGCCGGTAACGGCGACAGCATCTACAAGCGCCTGATGGGCCTGATCCACCGTCAGGACCTGGCCGACGACCCCAGTCTGGCGCACAACGATGGCCGCAGCAAGAAGGCCGACGTAATCGACGCGGCGATTGCTGAGTGGACTCGGCGGCGCTCACGCGATGAAGTGCTGCATGCGCTGAACGCGGCGCGAGTGCCGGTTGGCTACCCCTACACCGCCGCCGACATCGCAACGGATCCTCATTACCTGGCACGCCAGATGATCAAGACCGTGCAGACGACTGCCGGCCCTCTCAAGGTGCCTGGGGTACTGCCCAAGCTCAGCCGGACGCCTGGCCGGCTCGGCAGTGGCGGCCCGGAGCTGGGCGAGCACACCGACGACGTGCTGGCCGGACTCGGCCTGAGCCAGTCGCAACGCCAGGCGCTGCGCGAACGCGGCGTCATCTAATCGACAGGCCGCAGCGCCCCATCACCATCAGCAACAGCATCAATCAAAGAGGCCCAGCCATGCCGGCTGGGCTCGACACCCGCCAAAAATAATTACAAGGAATACCGTGTTAACCATGACCATCATTCTGGCAATACTGCTCTGTATTGGTGTCGGCTATTGGCTGAACATCAACATCGGCCTGTTGGCCATTAGTGCCGCCTATCTTATCGCCACCACCATGATGGGAATCAGCGTCAAAGAGCTAGTGACCTACTGGCCGCTGAACCTATTTTTCATCATCTTCGCAGTGACCTTCTTCTTCGGCTTCGTCATCGCCAACGGAACCATGGAGAAGATCGCCAGAAATGCCGTGTTCATGGCTCGCGGCATGCCCAGCATGATTCCCTTTGCGCTGTACGGGCTGGTCCTGTTGGTCGCGGGAATCGGTCCTGGGCATTATGCGGTGTTCGTGTTCCTCTCCCCCTTGGTGATGTCGGTCGCCAGTCGTACCGGCATGAGCCGGCTGCTAGGTGCGATCATCGTCGTCTCAGGCGGCATGGCAACCACCTTCACCAGCATCAGCCTGGGCGGGCGCGTTACCCAGGGCATCCTCGAAAACGCCGGTTATGACGCAGTGACCGCCGCGGACTACACCCACACGCTGCTGGTGGACTCCTTCATCTTCCAGACGCTGGTGTTCCTCGTAGCGTACGTCGTGCTCAAGGGTTATCAGACCGAGAGCCTGGATACCGAGCGCCCGGCTCCTTTCGATGCCCAGCAGCGGCGCACCCTCTGGCTGGTGGCCTTCATCATCGCGCTGATCATCGTGCCCTCGACCATCGCCGCGTTCCTGCCGACTGGCTCGGTATTCGCCACCATCGCCTCGCACATCGATCCGACATTCATCTCGATCATCGGCGTAGTGCTGGCGCTGATTCTGCGAGTGGGTGACGAGAAGGCCGCATTGGCCAAGGTCCCAATGGCAATCATCATCCTGCTGTGCGGCATGGGCATGCTCATCAGCGTGGCTGTCAAGGCCGGCACCATCGCGGCCCTGTCGCAGTGGCTGGCGGCAAACGTCAGCGTGGCGATGGTGCCCTATGCTACCGGCGTATCCGCGAGCGTGATGAGCTTCTTCTCCAGCACACTGGGCGTGGTGATGCCGACGCTGTTCCCCATCGTTCCGAACCTCGCCACCAATGCAGGCCTTAGTCACACCGTGCTGCTGTCGGCCATCGTGCTGTGCTCGTCGCTGACCGGCTTTTCGCCCTTCTCCTCGGGCGGTGCGCTGGCGCTGGCCGGCGTTCAGGAGGAAGCCGAGCGCGGCAAGCTGTTCTACCGCTTATTGCTGGTACCGCTGTTCGGCGTTGCTGGGGTTCTGGTTCTCGTTTTCTTTGGCCTGCTTGGCTGACACCTGGCCGGCAGACCGGACTCGAGACGGCGCCGTCCCAAACGGAAGGGATAGAAGATGACTGCACAAACGCTTTTCGAAAAACTCTGGGCACGCCATGCCGTGCTCGATACCGACGACGGCCAGACGCTGCTGTACGTCGACCTTCACCTCATCAACGAGGTGACCAGCCCTCAAGCTTTCGACGGCCTGCGCCTGAATGAGTTGCAGCCCTGGCGCCCCGGCTCGGTGCTCGCCACCTCCGACCACAACGTGCCGACCAAGGCGCGTGAAGCAGGCATCACAGATGCGGTGGCGCGCCGGCAGGTCGAGGCGCTGGAACGCAACTGCGCCGAGTTCGCCCTGCAATTCTTCGACATGAAGGATGAGCGCCAGGGCATTCTGCACGTGATCGGCCCGGAGCAGGGCATCACCCTGCCGGGCATGACCATCGCTTGTGGCGATTCGCACACCACCACCCACGGCGCCTTCGCGGCCTTGGCATTCGGCATCGGCACGTCGGAGATCGAACACATCCTGGCCACGCAGTGCCTGCTGCTGAAAAAGCTCAAGACACTGCGTATCACCATCGACGGTGTGCTTGCACCCCACGTATCATCCAAAGACTTGGCGCTGGCACTCATTGGCATGATCGGCACCGCCGGCGCGACCGGCTACGCCATCGAGTTCACCGGTGAAACGGTTTCGGCGATGAGCATGGAAGCGCGCATGACCCTCTGCAATCTCGCCATCGAAGCGGGTGCCCGGTGCGCCATGGTCGCCTTCGATGACACCACCTCCAGCTACCTCAAAGGTCGCCCGCTGGCTCCCGCTGGCGAGCAGTGGAATGCCGCCGAGGCGTACTGGCGAACGCTGCACAGTGACCCTGACGCGCGCTTCGATCGCGAACTGCAACTGGATGCGGCCAGCATTCGCCCCCATGTCACCTGGGGAACCTCGCCGGAGATGGCTACCGATGTCGACGGCCAGGTGCCGAATCCCGAGACCGAAACCGATCCGGTCAAACGCCGCGGCATGCAGCAGGCGCTGGAATACATGGGCCTGCAAGCCGGAACGCCGATCCGTGAAATCAGGCTGGACAAGATCTTCATTGGGTCCTGCACCAACTCGCGCCTCGAAGACCTGCGCCTGGCCGCCGGTGTGGTCAAGGGTCGGCGGGTCGCTGACAACATCGTTCAAGCGCTGGTCGTACCGGGCTCGGGCCTGGTGAAGCGGCAAGCAGAAGCCGAAGGTCTGGATCGGATCTTCACCGACGCCGGCTTCGAATGGCGCGACGCGGGATGCTCGATGTGCCTGGGCATGAACGAGGACCGCCTCGGCAAAGGCGAGCGCTGTGCCTCGACCTCCAACCGCAACTTCGAAGGACGGCAGGGCCCCGGCGGGCGCTCTCATCTGGTCAGCCCGGCAATGGCGGCGGCAGCGGCCATCGCCGGCCATTTCACCGATATCAGCGATCTCTGAGGGACGAACATGCAAGCCTTCACCCAACTCGAAAGCACCGTGGTTCCACTGGATCGCTCCAACATCGACACCGACGCGATCCTACCCAAGCAGTTCTTGATGATCATCGAGCGCACCGGCTTCGGCCCGCACCTGTTCGACGAGTGGCGCTACCTCGACCGCGGCGAACCCTACAAGGACTGTTCACAGCGCCCGCTGAACCTGGAGTTTCCACTCAACCAGCCGCGCTACGCCGAGGCCAACATTCTGCTCACCCGGGCCAACTTCGGCTGCGGCTCGAGCCGCGAGCACGCGCCCTGGGCGCTAGCCGACTGGGGTATCCGCGCGATCATCGCGCCGAGCTTCGCTGAGATCTTCTACGGCAACTGCTTCAAGAACGGCCTGCTGCCCATCGTCCTTGACGAGCCGACCATCGACCGTCTGTTCGGCGCTGTGGACGGCACCCCCGGCTACAGCCTGAGTATCGACCTCGAGCAGCAGGAAGTGGTGGAGCCTAATGGCCATGTCAACCGCTTCGAGATCGACGGCTTCCACAAGGAGTGCCTGCTCAAGGGCCTGGACGAGATCGGCCTGACTCTGTTGAAGCGAGAGAACATCCGTCGCTTCGAACAGGCTCGCCGGCATCAGGAGCCCTGGATCTTCACAGGCGCCTGATTGGGCCGCCGAGCAAAAATCATTCCTCCCGGCGCGGGCGAGCCGCAGCAGCCCGCGCGAACCTGATAGGACACGAGATGAACAAACACCTGTATATCCAAGAAGTCGCCACCCGCGACGGATTCCAGATCGAACCCGGCTTCGTCCAAACCGAGGACAAGATTGCCCTCATTGATCGCCTGTCGCAGACCGGCCTGGCGAAGATCGAAGTGACCTCCTTCACTTCGCCCAAGGCTATTCCCAACCTACGCGACGCGGAAGAGGTAATGCTCGGCATCCGCCGCGTGCCGGGTGTCGACTACACCGTGCTGGTGCCCAACGTGAAGGGTTGTGAGCGTGCCCTTTCCTGCGAGGTGGATGAGCTCAATCTGGTGATGTCGGCCAGCAACACCCATGGTCTGGCCAACCTGCGCATGACAGCAGAACAGTCGCTGGCGCAGTTCAGAGAGATCATCGAGGTCACCCGCGGCAGTCGCGTGTTCGTCAACGCCTCGCTGTCCACCACCTTCGGTTGCCCCTTCGAGGGCAAGGTGCCGGAGACGCATGTCCATGAATTGGTCGGCAAGCTGTTCGACATCGGCGTGCACGGTGTGACCCTCTGCGACACCACCGGCATGGCCGATCCGGCACAGGTCGAACGCATCTGCCGGACCGCCCTGGCTCGCTGGCCGGAGGCGTTATTCACCCTGCATTTCCACAATACCCGCGGCATGGGCCTGGCCAACGCCTTGGCGGCGCTGAACGCCGGTATAGATCGCTTCGACGCCTCGCTCGGAGGCCTGGGCGGCTGTCCCTATGCGCCGGGCGCCAGCGGCAATATCTGCACAGAAGACCTGGTGCACATGTTCCAGCGCATGGGCCTCGACACCGGCGTTGATCTCGACCGGCTGCTGCAGGCTGCCCAGACCCTACCTGGCCTAGTGCAGCACGAGGTGCCCGGCCAAGTGCTCAAGGCTGGCAAGGCGGACCGCCGCTATCCGAAGCCGAAGTGGTTGGAGCCCCAGGCCTGAGCGTCTGCTCTCTCCCCCTTCGAAGAGGATGTATCAGCTGGCGTGTAGTCGATTAACGCAGAGAGGGTATCGACATCGGAATGAAGTCACGCTTGGCCCTGAGCCTCAGAGCAGCGTTGCGCCCTTCGCGCGCCCGATCACGTTCCTCCGAAGGGATTCATCGATGCGGGCTGCAACAGCGGTCTTGGGCGCGGTTAGCCGCTCGTTCCGGCAACGGCGTGCTATTTCCGCGCGAACAGTACGGCACTGAGGTGTCCCGCAATTTCATCAGCTCAGTCATCGATGCTGTGATGGAAGAAGTCGGTGCCTGGCAAGCGACGGCCGCTGGAGCCCATGTATCATGGTGATTCCCTTTGGTGCACTACGGCTGAAAAATCCGTGACGAAGGCATGGGCAACCGCCGTGAGTTTTATCGGTAACTGAAAGGACCCATGACATGACCCAGACCGAGAAACACCTTGAGCAACTTCAAGCGCGCATTGCCGAGTTGAAAGCGCAGTATCAGCAGCTGCAAGACAATTACGACGATGCAGTTCTCTTGTGCTCAAGCCTGCTGCGCGCCCTGGTCAACGCTGACTATGGCGACTGTGAGACGCTGGTGAAGCACACCGGCTGCTCGGCTGAGCGCAAGGCCGACGCGCTGCAATACATCATTGAGGTGCGCGCTGGGTATGGCTGAGCGCACTGCGAATAACGCGGGCTATGTTAATTAGCCCCACACCTTGCCCGGGTGTGGGGGCTTTTTGCGCCGGCTGGACGGACTTCAGACTAAATGAGAATTCCTCAAATCGGCATGTCAAGCGATGACCTATTGGCAGGACGGGCAGGTACGGCACACGTTGCTGGATGGTGCGCCAACGACTTGAAGTGCCTGTTATCGGCATCCAGCGCATCGATGGAACCGGTTTCAATGTCGTACACCCAGCCGTGCAAATTCAGCAGGCCTTTTACTTGGGCCAGGCGCACGTTGGCACACGACACAGTTGATCAAAGGAAATTCTGAAAAAGACTTCCTGATTTGGCAAAATCCCAGGACACCAATCGCCGAGCTTTTCGATGATGAAGCAAATGACCTTCGCCGATGCCGAGTACGCCGGTAAGCGCAAGCAAACCCGGAAGGAACTGTTCCTGATCGAGATGGATCGGGTCGTACCCTGGAAGGGTTTGATTGCCCTGATCGAACCTCATTACCCGAAGGGCGAAGGTGGTCGTCCGGCCTATCCGTTGATGGCGATGCTGCGGGTTCATCTAATGCAGAACTGGTTCGGTTACAGCGATCCGGCGATGGAAGAGGCGCTGTACGAGACGACGATCTTGCGCCAGTTTTCCGGTCTGAGCCTGGAGCGAATCCCGGACGAAACCACCATCCTCAACTTCCGTCGTCTGCTGGAAAAACACGCTTGATCAAGGACGCGGGGCATGCCGAACATAAAACCATTTGACATGAAGCTTCTAGATCTCCTCTTCGAAATGGAAGGGGGATACGTTTTGAATTTTTCGAACGCCACCTTCAGCCGGTTCTTTCTCGGGGAGTTAGGGATGGTCTGAAAAAGACTTCCCGAATCTGGTGAAATACGCCGATCCCGTTGCCCGAGTTTCCCGATGAAGCAAATGACTTTCGCCGACGCCGAGTACGCCGGCAAGCGCAAGCAGACCCGCAAAGAGTTGTTCATGATCGAGATGGATCAGGTGGTGCCGTGGAAGGGTTTGATTGCCCTGATCGAGCCGCACTACCCCAAGGGTGAAGGTGGTCGTCCGGCGTATCAGCTGAGGGCGATGCTGCGCGTACATTTGATGCAGAACTGGTTCGGCTACAGCGATCCGGCGATGGAGGAGGCGCTGC
>Ga0209389_1001886_pt1 | contig 15403 bp, 21 predicted proteins | sample CowpearedBW_FD_187526 | JGI IMG/M metagenome (GOLD analysis project Ga0209389, IMG submission 187526) | Root nodule microbial communities of legume samples collected from California, USA - Cow pea red BW (SPAdes) (version 2) | ecosystem: Host-associated > Plants > Roots > Nodule | place: USA...
TATATATATACATATAAAAGAAAAAGGAGGTTGTGAAACTCTATTTTTGTAAATTAGTTAAAGTATTGGTTATAATTATGGATGGTTACCGTGGTTGAATTAATATGTGAATTGTGCATTATGGAACCATTTCAAGAGTTGGAATGAATTACTTGGAGGAATAACATGGGTGTTAAGTTGATTGATTTGGTATGTTGGTTGAAATGATCATTGTGAAAATAGAGGTAAGCCATATCTATAACATCCCGTCAGGATATTACGGATTTTAAAAAAAATAAAGAATTAATAAACGGTTTCCTTTATTAATACCTAATTTCCCAAAATGTGGGAAATTTAAATACTTTATTAATCGCAATCATTAAACAAAAATCCATAATTACAAAAGTAGAATAATCCAAAAAATATCTCATAAGAGTTTACAACTTATGCCAAAATCATAAAACATGAAAATATATAAAACTCCCAAGCTTTTCCCCGCTCTGTGGCTAAGCCTCACCAACACCACCTACATCAACATCATTTGCTCATGTGTACCACGCATACGATCATCGCAAACACAAGCATATAGGGTGAGCTTAACAGAATCAACATACAATTACATTCATATACACATATATAAGTCACTTATATTTCATGCAAACATCCCAAATAAGAATCCCTCCTTCGATTCCATATCACCTGGCCACAACTAGGTCAGTCGTGTTCTACCTCTTTTAGTGATTACCCCAAGGTGACTTGCTGCTATACCTATCGGCCACAACTGATAGAGCACGTGCGGGAACCATTGCTACGGATCATACACCGTAACGCCAAGTGGAGCTCCCAAATACGAACATAGTTCGTAACGTCCCAAGACTACCAAACTCGTCAGCAATCTATCTGGACCCATCTGTACTGGCCATAACCAACACACTCACATTGGCAACACTCACCAACACGAGCTCAATTCAAGGGTTCCTTGTCTTCATCCGCTATCCCGAGCCCAACTCGAGGGATGTCATTCTAAGCTCAACTCGAGGAATACCGCGTGCTTAACCCCTATCTCGAGCTCAACTCAAGGGATACGTTCCAAGTTCAACTCAAGGAACACCAGCAATCCTGCCTTTGAAGCATCACCAAAAGCCTTGTAGATCACGCATGTAGAATCCAACAACTCAAGGGTGCAACATCAAAGTCGCCTGGCGAGGGACACGTACCGCCGGGCGCAGCCGCCTCTAGATCGCCTAGCGGGGCACACTTACCACTAGGTGCCTAGCGCCTCTACACTTCTATCGCTGGACATACCGCCTGGCAGAGGTAACCCTACCGCCAGGCGCCACTCTTTCCCAGCCACCCTTGGGTCTGCGTCTATTGCCTAGCGAAATGCTTGATACCGCTAGGTGCCCACGTACAATTTGCTCTCTGGATTCAAGCTATCGCCTGGCGGTTGTAAGTCATAGGTGTTGATCATATACGGTGCAGCATGTTGCAAATCACTAATGAGTTCTTAAATGAGGCCAGGGAGGAACAAGGTAAAGATCAAGAACTGCAACAGATTGTGAGTGAGTTAGGCATCGAAAAGAGAAAAGACTTCAGGATGGGCAGAGATGGTATCCTGAGATTCAGAGAGAGAGTGTGTGTACCTCGCAGTCGGGTGTTAAGGAAGATACTCTTGGATGAAGGGCATAAGAGTCGTCTTAGCCTACATCAAGGTATGACTAAGATGTATAAGGACTTGAAAGCGACCTTCTGGTGGACGGGTATGAAGACTTATGTGGCCGACTATATCGCTTCTTGTTTGGTATGCCAAAAGGAAAAAATTGAGCACCAAAGGCCGAGTGGTACGTTGGAGCCTCTTGACATTCCTCAGTGGAAATGGGACAGCATTTCCATGGATTTTGTCATGCACTTGCCACGGTTTATGAGAGGACATGACTCGATCTAGGTTATTGTAGACAGATTGATGAAGTTTTCTCACTTCCTACCAATCAATCAGAAGATGTCATTGGATAGGCTAGCGGAGTTATATGTCAAGGAGATCGTTAGACTTCATGGTGTTCCAACGAGTATTGTGTCAGATAGGGATCCGAGGTTCACCTCCAGGTTTTGGCAGTCATTGCAGAATGCCTTAGGCACGCAGCTGAGAATGAGCTCGGCATATCATCCTCAGACTGATGGGCAGTCTGAGAGAACCATACAGTCATAGGAGGATCTGTTGAGGACTTGTGTGCTATATCACTTGGGTACGTGGAGTGACATATTGCCATTGGTGGAGTTCACGTACAATAATAGCTACCATTCCAGCATTGGGATGGCACCATACGAGGCATTTATGGTCGGAGGTGCAAGACTCCGCTGTGTTGGTAGCAGGATGGGGAGTTAGTGGTGCTTGGGCCAGAATTCTTGCGGCAAACCACGCAGAGTCGACAGAAGTCTTATGCAGATAAGAGGAGGAGGCCACTCGAGTTTGAGGCTGGCGACCATGCGTTCCTCAAGGTTACACCTACAGCAGGCATTGGGAGAGCCCTGAAATCGAGGAAGTTGACTCCTCGTTTCATTGGTTCGTATTAGATTACGAGGATGATCAAACCCGCCGCGTACGAGATTGCCTTGCCACCACACTTGGCAAATCTGCACAACGTCTTCCATTTCTCACAACTGAGGAAGTACGTGGCAGATCTTAATCATGTGCTGGAGTAGGATGATGTCCAGGTGCGCGAGGATTTGACTATGGGAGTTGGACCGATGAGAATCGTGGATTCTCACGTCAAGCAACTCAAAGGGAAGGAAATTCAGACTGTGAAGGTCCTCTGGAATGAGGCAACCCAGGAGATGACTTGGGAGATGGAGGACCTCATGAGGAAGTCGTATCCTCACCTGTTTGCTGGTAAGTTCTCTTTTTCGAGGACGAAAAATTTCAAGGTGTGGGGAATGTAAGATCCGCAGAATTTAATTAATTAATTAATAAAGGCGGGTAGGTAGTGCATTTATGACATTAAATTTTGTTGTGTATGATGTGGAAAAGTACTAGCTCAAGTGGTTGAGAGTACTTTGATTGTGTGAGAGGACTTGGGTTCGAGTCCTAAGTATGGCAATTGTGTGTTATTTAGTTATTATTGTTTTAATAATATGTTGGGCCACACTCTGTATGAGATAATGCTTGAATTGTATGTGTTAGCAAGAAACATGAGGTTGCCTGATGGTTTAGAATTGATTTGACTTTGGCATGGTGTGGGTTCGAACTTGGGTGGACTCAAATTTAACTTAGCAGAAGGGGTAGCTAAAAGGGGCTGAAAAACCATTAAGTAATGGGCCTTGAATAGAAATAAAAGTTAATTTTCGTCCTTTTTATTTAACCACATTAAAGCTTCATATAAAAGGGAAAATTGGGGGGAAATTGAGGGTTTTTGGTAAAGCTGAACTGTTGCGCGTATAGAGAGCACGAATGGGAGAGTGTTAACAGTTGAGGGAGATTTTGGGACTCAATTGGAGGATAGACAGAGAAGGGTGCTGTTGGTGGTTTTCGAGGCTCCAAGTAATTCACTACTAAGCCAAAATTTCAAGGTTAGGGGAGCTGAACTCGTAATATTGTAATCTGTTCTGATTGTATGAATTTGATGATTTTCTGCCATGGATTTTCGGGTTAGTCATGTGGTGAATTGGGGGTTTGGGTGAATTGGTACTGTTTGATTGGGATTTATACCTAATTGCATGAACATGATGGGTATTCTGTGTTTGAGGGTGCTGCTGTTTGCAATTTTGGGGTTATGGGTCTCTAATGCGTCTAAATTATGTTGTTCTGATGGTGTAAGGTTGTCAAAATGAATTGGTATGTTTTGTGAGTGTGTTGGGTTTCTGGTGCAGAGTGTGTGTGCATGAATCAGTGCCAGAACCTGCAATTCTCGCTTAGGCGAGCTAGGCTCGCCTAGGTGGGACATGCAAGGACTCATAAACCTCCCTCTGCTCGAGCAGCTCGCTTAGGCGAGAATATGTGGGTGACTCGAGTGTGTTGGTTGCGCAACTCGCGTAGGCGAGGTTTGTTTCTTAGGCGAAACCGCGTCTCGCTCAGGCAAGAGTCTCTCGCCTAAGCGAGAGTTGGAAGAGCATTTTGATGGGAGTTTAACTCACAGCCCAAGCGAGAGATGAGAGTCTTGGGCGAAACGTGATTTCGCCCAGGCGAGTGGGCCTCGCCTAAGCGAGAGTTCGTGGTTGGTTTTGTGAATGGTGCTCGCTCAGACGAGGTAATCTAGCCTAAGCGAGGTGGACTGGAATACTTAGGCGAGAGATGAAATTTTAAGACTAGAGAGGGTTGAATGATAGGTTTAGGAGAAAAATATTTGCAGTACTGGATCGATTGGAGTTTGAATGATGATGTGGGATCTACAAGGCTCCTAAGATATCTCGATGGTGAGCTTGCTGTTGTTCCATGGGTTGTGACCCGGAACGTATCCTTGAGTTGTGGCTCAGGATAGGGGTTAAGCACGTGGCATTCTATGGGTTGTGGCCCGGGATGACTTCCTTTGAGTTGTGGCTCGGGATAGCGGATGAACACGAGGAACCTTGAGTTGTGGCTAGGGTTGGCGAGTGTGCCGGTGTGAGTGTGCTTGTTGTGGCCAGTATGGATGGGTCCAGATGGATTGCCCTCCTTAGTGAGTCACTGACGAGTTTGGTAGTCCTGGGAAGTTGCGGACTATGTTCGTATTTGGGAACTCCACCTGGCGTTACGATGTGTGATCCGTAGCATGGTTTCTGCACGTGCTCTATCGGTTGTGGCCGATAGGTGTGGTAGCAAGGCGCTTTGAAATACTTAAAAGGAGATGTAGAAGACTGCTAACATGGTTGTGGCCATGTGAAAGGACTGGAATGAGGTTCCCTAATATACCTTACTATACATGGTGGTGGCCATGTGGTGGGAAGGTAACGAGTCTTCCACGAGGTGTATCGATGTACATGGTAGTGGTCATGTGATGGGAATGGAGCAAGCGTTATGGGAAATGAAAGGATATTATATATGGTTGTGGCCATGCGGTATAAAGGAAGAGTTGTGTTTGGTACATTTTTATGTGTTTCTTCTGTTAGCTCACCCTATCTGTTTGTGTTTGGCGATGATCGTGTACGCGGTACACGTGAGCAGGTGATGATGCAGGTGGAGCTGGTGAGGCTTAGCTGCGGAGAGGGGATGATCATGGGGTTTTATTACCATGTTTTCTTAGTTTTGGATTTTTAAATGATATGTAAACTTTTGAGAGACTCTGGAACATTATTTCATTTTATAAGCTATGAGACGATGTTTTATTATACAATGATAAAAGTTTTCAATTTCCCTATGTTTTGGGAAATGAGGTATTATTAATTATTGTGTAATTAATTCTTTATTTTATTTTATTAAATTCGTAATATCCTGATGGGATGTTACAGCGGTTGCCATCCCCACCGTCGGGCGTTGTATCAGTAAATTGGAGACATCCTAAAATCTGGGTTAAGTTCTGGCTCACCTTCCCAGACCCTCCCTCACTGTTTGATTCAATCTAGAGTCATTGCCTTTTCTTATTCGCATCAAGAGTGTCTACAATACCCTAACATTAATAGAATTTCCAACCAAAGTATTTCTACATTCCATTTGTTTGAATAGTCATCCATATCACCATTTCTCCCCAAGTCCATCGTATGTCTTCCCTCAATTATACCCATGCTACTTATCACAAGACTGAACCACTACCAATATCATCTCCAATTCCTCATGGTCAGACTTGCCTCAACATTTTACTTCTTGCAAAGGTCTAACATGTTTTCTTGGACCCATCCCATTCCTTACTTGTATTTATAAGAGCTCTTACATACCATATTAACAATCCCTTTGCCATGAATTCTTTATATCAACCAACTGGTCACACAATTTTCCCATGTACACTTCCTTGAATTGAGCACTCCATATTCCTTCCTCCTAATACTTTGTAAACTCACTCATCTCATAAACTAATGAAATTAAGTCTCTCTTCTCAAACGTGCAACTTAACTCCAAGCCTAAGTTAAGATATCGCCTCCAACCCCGAGAGATTTAAACACCTGGCTTTCCAGGATCACAAAAATCATCACAACCACCACAATCATGTCCAAAGTGTTGCCTCTAAGATGGCGCCTAGCAGCGAGCCCCGTGCCGTCAGGCAGTGCATATGTTTTCTGGGAAATCCAGATTTGTTTCCCCCCTTTTTTGATACTTTTCATTACCTAGCTTCGTTGTTCGTACTTAAGCATAGTAAATGAGACACAATTATTACAGCCTAATTATATCTAACACAATTCTAACACCAATTCACACTATTCATTCATGAATCGTAAAACCCCCAAATATTCAACCCTAAAATGGTGTTCAAAACAATTTTACCAATTCAAACCATCAATCGTACGTAATTCATCAATGTAACCCATCATATCATTAACTATCAAGTAGGACTCCATTTTCCCCCGATCAATATCACCCAGAACCCATAAAATGCCAAAATTGAATCAAAATGACTCCTGTCGCCTGGCGGTTCAGCCTATACCGCCTAGCCCTTCATCCAAAAAAACTCAGAATTGGGTAAAGGCCATGCGTCGCCTGGCGGCCGGGAATGTGCCGACAGGCGGTTCTCCTTCAAGAACCCAAAAACACGTAAAAATGCATGTGCTGCCTGGCGGCTATGAACAGCCTGCCAAGCGGTTTCTGGAAATTTTTCAAAAAACACGAAAGTGCAACAATCAAGAAGCATTCCTGCAATTCAGTATGTATCATGTAATTCCAAATCAAGCATACAAAATCTAACGCGTGAAAACTCCCCTAACCTGGATTCCTTAGCTTAAACTTGGGCACTTGGAAAACTTCTCCCTTGATCACCAAAGACCCTCCTTGGTTCTACTCAATTCAGCCTCCAAAGCTTCCACTCAATCCTCAACACTCTCAATTTTCGTTCTCTCCTGTGCAGCCACAATAAAAGCCCACCAAAACCCCCTTTCTTACCCCTAATTGGCTTTTTAAAAGTGGTCTCAATGTGGTTTAATGGTCTAAAAACGAAAATGCAATTAAAGTATGCTTAATGTCATTTAATTGGTTGCCTTATGATGGTTTTCCAGCCCTCCTTGGCTGCTAGGGTTTTCCTCTACCCTTTCATATTCAATCCAAAACCAAAAATACCAAAAATAAGGTTTAATTTGGGTTCTCCAAGGTTTAAACCCTCAACCACACCAATGCCAAGTTAATGCCAAACCATCATGCCAATTCATGTTTCTTGCTAACCAATATAATTCAAGTATTATATCATTCCACAACAAGATCACATATATACATATATACATATATATATATAGGACTTGAACCCAAGTCTTCTCACACAATTAAGTACTCTCAACCATTTGAGCTAGTACTTTTACACGTCATACAAATCAGAATTTAATGTCATAAAGGCTTCCACTTCCTGCATTTATTAATTATTTATTTATTTAATTAATTAAATTCCACGGGTCTTACAATATACACTTAAAGTCATAACTTGTACGTATACTTGAACTGTTTGGGGTGCTAAACTAGTAGCTGGTATGTTACTAGTATAGTGATTGGTGGCATAGGGAGGCCGCCAGCCAATAAGAGTATCAAGGAAGTCACTGGATTGCTTAGCGCCTAGTAGTGAGGTGTAAACTGTCAAGCGATAGCCTTAAAATAATACGACTACAATCTGACTAACGCCTCGCAGATAGAGGTGTCCGCCAAACGATCTATGCTATGATATCACTTGGCGGCGCTTAGGTAGTGCCAGGCGATAGTGTAGAGAGTAGTGTGTTCTGTTGGCTTGTGTTTGTGATGTTAGGTTTGTAGTTATTGGATCACGTGTGTTGGACTACGGGCAGGGAGGCCCGTAGAGTTGGACTACAAGCGGGAAGGTTCATAGAGGCAGGAACACGAGTGGGCAAGGTCAAGGAAGCATGTATATCATGGGTCCATGGTCAAGTATATGTATGGCGTGCTTAGAATAGTGGTTTGATGTGCAAAAGGAGATTTAGAGTTTTACACGACTTGTGGCTTGTTTCTTTGGATGTGTGTGGTCAACAAGGCTTTGGGTGATACATTAAGGATGGACTTTGTTGGACCATTCCTTAAGTTGTGGCTCGGAATGGCATCCCTTGAGTTGTGGCTTGGGATGGAGGATGAACACTAGGCATTCCTTGAGTTGTGGCTCAGAATGGTGTGTGTAACCAATGTGAGTGTGCGAGTTATGGCTCATATGGAAGGTCTCCACTCGATTGAGCAATCACTGGTTGTGGCCAGTGATGGGCTAATTTTAGTGTTGGGAACTCCACCTGGTGTTGCGAAGTGTGGTTTGTAGCATGATTTCCCTAACTTGTTGTACAAATTGTGGCTTGTAGGTGGTGGCAACAAAGGGTATCACAAGGTTATCATTTTAAAGATGTAGAACATGGATAAACATGGTGGTGGCCATGATTTGTGGAATCAGAGGATGAAGTTTCTATGATGAATGTGTGTATAATTGAATTGTTATGTTTATATTTATTTATATTATATGTTAGTTAACCTTATCTATTTGTGAGTGACGATGATCATGTAATTTGTTACACAGGAGCAGATGATATTGTAGGTGGTGCTAGTGAGGCATAAAGCCGAAGAGGGGCTAGCTTGGGGAAAGCTTTTACAAAGTTTATTTATTTTTACGGATTTTGTTATTATTTTGCATTTATCCTTTGTAAACAGGTTTTATACTCGATTTGATGTTGGAACCTCAAAGTTAATTTATAATTTTCTTATTATATCGCATTTTTATAAAGATTTAAATTCCCGCGTTTTGGGAAACATAGTATAATGAATGCAGATTTGTTTTATTATATATTAAAATTATTTTAAATTAGTAATATTCGATTGGGATGTTACATAACTCATAAAACAGAAATGCAAATCCAAAGATGCTATGCATGACCCAAAAAGTCAACCCAATTACTCATCTCTACTATTATCTTTGTTGTTGAATGAGATCAGCAGATCATGAATGCCATGGATTTGATCATCCAACTCATCAAACCTTTCATAGCATAAATTTTGGTGTACATCTTGAGACACATTGAGTTCGTACATTTGATGAAGAACAACCTCTCAAAGTAGGAATATACATCATCCTCTTAATTAGCCCCACTTGGGTCAACTTCATGATCATTTACTCCATTAGTTGGTGCTTCACTAGTTCCTCCTGCTATCTAGAAATTTCCAGCCTTAACAAATCCCATCTTGTGTAGGTTGAGTCATGAGACTTGATTTAGAATGCCAATAAACTTATCCAGCTCATCTTCCACATCAACTCCAAAGTACGCTACGAACTTGGAGATCAAAACTATATATGGGAGCTTCAAGTTAGTGACCCTTTTGGCCTTCATCTTATGGTCACAGATCACAAATGTCTAGTCAACTTGCATGTTATTCTAAATGCAGTATATCAACACGAAAGCACTTTCATTCAAAGTGGAATTGTTCCTTCCATGAGGCACAATGATTTTGGTGATAATCATTGCAAGCAACCTTTCATCCACCTTCAGTCCTCCAACATGAGAGGTTTTGATTTGTCCACCAGACCTTCTTAGACACTGCCTATAGTACAACATCTTGTTGAATTCCTCAACAAAACTAGTTTCCCCTTTTCTCACTTGTGCTCCTTTTTGCCTTAGACCAACCACTTCCTTCCTAGCCTTTTTAGAGATCTCCAACTGCATACCCTTTACGTAGGACATAAGAACCCCATTATTGAATTGTAGGTTGGTGAAAAGTACCTTCACCAAGTCAGGGCATGTTTTTCCCGAGAGCTCAAGAATAGATCTAAGCTTTTGATGCTTGAGTTGTTGATGAAGGCCTTCAAAATTCTTAGTTTTAAGCCAGAAGAAACAAAGCACCTTGGGAATGTTGATTTTCTTTCTCGTCATCCCAATTAGAAACACTTGGATTTTGTCTTCGTTGCCCTCAAACCATGCTTTAGTTTGCCTTGGTGTTCACTATTTAGAGAGTTTGGAGTAGTAGGAGTGGAAAGTTCCTCATCAAATTGAACTCATCGTTGTTGTCGTCTAGGCATACTGACATTAGGTTTAGCTTTTGCTAAGAGGGATGAATGCAAATGTAGATTTTCAAATGCAATATTTTTAAATGAACACATTGATGCAAAATCAACCAGTTAAATTGTGCAATATTATTGTATTTAATTTTGTTTATGTAATCAAGGCATATTAAATGCATTAGATTATTTGTATCAGAATAAAACATTGTATTTAAATCAATGTTTTTTCATGACTAGATCAATCAATTCAAATCATGTAAGGTGCATGCAGTTTGGAATCACACAACGTATATGCTTTATCCAATCAACTATTGAATCTATTTTATGCAAATATTTGTTATTTCAGTGAAATGAACACATAGATTTGTAAAATCAACATGCTAAAAGTTTATCAAATCATAGCTTCCTGCACACAATATTTGTTTAAATGAAATCAACACATGGAGTTATAAAATCAGCAAGCTATAAATGTGTAAGATTATACTTCCTGCACATAATATCTCTTTAAGTGAAATCAACACACAAAATTATTAAATCAACAGGTTTAAAAATGTGTAAGACTATACTTCCTGCATACAATAGTTGTTTAAGTGAAATCTGTAAGACCTGTGAAATTTAATTAATTAATTAATAAATGCGGGTAGTGAGAGCCTTTATAACATTAATTATTGATTGATATGACGTGGAAAAGTATTAGCTCAAGTGGTTGAGAGTACTTGATTGTGTGAGAGGACTTAGGTTCAAGTCCTATGGGTGTTAATTAATTGATTATTATTTTAATGATATGCTTGATTATGACGATGGATAATTTAATCCTATATTTATAGGAATTATCACGAAACATGAATTGGTTGAATGGTTGAATTGGTTGGGCAATGAACTGCCGCTATGCGACACATCCCTAATATGCTAATTCTGGGTTCCAGATGAGGAACTACCTGGTAGTACGAGCCTACCGCCAAGCGACATATGTGTGCCAACTCAATTTTTGGGTTTTTAGTTAACTACTTGCTGGTGATGAACACCCGCTTGCCGACGCGAGTCGAATTGACTTGATTTTGATGTTTTGTGTGTTCTAGGAGGATTCTGATCGGAGAGAAAGCAAGTTCTAATGGTCTGTAAATGGGTAGACGTTATATATCATTGAATTTTGTGTAATTGGAGGCTAAATTGGATGGAATGGTATGAATATGCTTTTAGGGTTTGGAAAATTTAGGGTTTTGATGAATTGGGTATAGTTGTTGTACTCAAGTACTAGAGTTGGGTTGGATATAGTTAAAGTTGGATAATCGTACCACTAACTTCATGTTCACGATCGGAACGACGAAGATAGGCAGAGAAAATCATGGAGGAGATGATAGGGGGTGTGTTACAAGGTTGGAAATTCTGGGATTTTCCTAGAATGCCACACACCTCCTGGCGGTACTAGTTGGGCCGCCAGGCACCAGTGTAGAGTTAGTGACCTGAGTGGCTGTGTGGTGCATGGGAGAGTGTGGGGTCAGTTCGGGTTAAGTGAAAGTAGGCTTTAGATATGCTGGTCATGGTATTAGGATGATGAAGCATTACATGAAGGGAGATGGGAAGGAAGTCTAAATATTAATTTGTGTTAAAAGATTTGAATAATGATAGTGCAGTATCATTAAATATAAGCCAAAATCTTATGGAATGATGAAGCATAATTGGAATCAAGAGTTAGGTTATGAGGTGGGATGGCACAAGGTGAAGAGGGATATAATACTAACGTAAGGCATAAATGAGTATGTTAAATGTAAGTGATTAGAGATTTGCATGATAGTGGAAACCTTGATAAGTTTCAAGTCTGGTTGTAACTGGGCTTAAATTAGAGTAATATGGTTGGATCTAAGTTCATTAAGGGAACTTGGGTAGGCTAGAGAGTGACCCTATACATGAGGAGGATTACGATAGTAATACATAAATGAAGTTACTCAACATAGAATGGACCTTATGTGATGGGTAATTACGCGATGTAACACAAATGAAAGGAGAGGAACTAAAATCAAGTCTCAGAGGTTTAAACCAGTACAATTCGTTGTACTGGTGTAGCACCTGGTGGTGAGGGTCGTCCCGCCAGGCCACACCTGTGAGGACAGAGGCACCAGAGGCGCGTGGCGTCTAGCGGTACGTGTGCCCCGTTAGGCAATCTGGAAGCAGGAAGCACTTGGCACCTCAGGAGCAGTGCCAAGTGATATTGCTGCAGCAGAAATTGCTTTGCTTGCTTTGGATGTGCGTGATCTACAAGGCTATGGTGATGTTTCGAAGGTCGACTTACTGGTGTTGCTTGAGTTTTGGCTCAGATTGTATCCCTTGAGTTGTGGCTCGGAATGGCATCTCTTGGTTGTGGCTCGGGATGGCGGATGAACACGAGGAACTCTTGAGTTGGGGCTTGGGTTGGCGAGTGTTGCCGGTGTGAGTGTACACGTTGTGGCGTGTATGGATGGGTCCAGTTAGATTGCCCTCTTTAGTATTAAGCTGACGAGTTTGGTAGTGTTGGGACGTTACGAATGTTATGCGTATTGGGAACTCCACCTGGCATTACGGAGTGTGGTCCGTAGCATGGTTTCCTGCACGTTTTATACCAGTTGTGGCTGGTAGGTGTGGCAGCAAGATACCTTGAGATACTCATCAGAAGACATAGAACACGGTTAACATGGTTGTGGCACGATTGTGATATATATATATATATATATATATATATGTTTGTATATATGTTTAATATTAACTGCTAGCTCACCCTATCTGCTTGTGTTTAGCGATGATCGTGTACGCGGTACACGAGAGTAGATGATGTTGCAGGTAGATCTGGTGAGGCATAGAGTCGGAGCGGGGCTAGTTTGGGATGAAAAGAATTTTTATCAGAGTCTTCATGTTTTATGATTTTAAATAAATTGTAATATTTTATATTACTAGATTTGATAATTATAATGGAGATTATAATGATGGTTTAAAGTTTATTTTATGAGGAATTAAAGTTTTAAATTTCCCGTGTTTTAGGGAAATGATATTTCAATAAATGAAGTTTATTTATTATTTCTTTATTTTATTATTTAAATCCGTAATATCTAGTCGGGATGTTACAAAATCAACACATAAAATTGTAAAATCAACAGGTTAACTTTGTCAGATCACCTTTCATTCATACATTAGTTATTTAAATGAAATCAACAAATGGAGTTATAAGATTAACATGCTAAAAATATATCAGATAACTTTTTTCATATCCAATATTCCTAATTCAGTTCTTAGCTCGTTAAACCTATCACGAACTAATGGTTTTGCAAAAAAATAAGCTAATTGATGTTTTGTTTTAACAAACTTAATTTCACAGTCACCTTTTAACACATGATCTCTAATGAAGTGATGCCTTATTTCAATGTGTTTAGTTTTAAAGTGCTCTATTGGATTCTTAGCTAGATTTATTTCACTAGTGTTATCACAATATAGAGGTACCTTTACCAATTTCACTCTAAAATCCAAGAGTTTATGCTTAAGCCATATGATTTACGCATAAGAATATCCAACTACAATGTATTCTACCTCAGTTGTGTAAACTGCTCAAAAAGTTTTCTTCTTGTTATTCCATGATATCAAACTCGAGCAAAGTAGGTGGCAATTTCCACTTGTGCTTTTTGTATCCACTTTACACCCTACAAAGTCAGAATCTGAAAATCCACTTAGACTAATCTTAGAGTTACCTGGATACCACAATCCAACATTGATTGTCCCTTGTAGATACTTAAGAATCCTCTTTGCAACTTTGTAGTGTGATTCCTTTGGATTGGATTGAAATCTTGTACACATACACAAACTAAATTAGATATTTGACCTACTTGTAGTTAGATAAAGCAAAGAATCAATCAGCCCTCTGTATTTGGTAAAATCAACTTGTTGTCCAACAACATTTGAATCCATATAGCAGTTTGTAGCAATTGGATTGGCAACTTGCTTGCAATTCTCCATTTCAAAAATTTTCAACAAGTCAAAACAATATTTTAACTGGCTTAAAAATGTCCCTTACTCAAGTTGTTTGACTTCCAACCCTAAAAAGTAGGTTAGCTCACCCATCATGGACATCTCAAATTCACTCTGCATGACTACAACAAATTCTTCACACAAGGAGTTATCATTGGAACCAAAGATTATGTCATCAACATACACTTGAACAAGTATCACATTGCTTTCATGATTTCTAATGAAAAGTCTTTTATCAACAATACCTCTACCATACCCTTTTGGTAAGAGAAAGTTGATTAGCCTTTCATACCATTGTCGTGTTGCTTGTTTTAAATCATACAAATCCTTTTCAATTTAAAAACATGGTTAGGGTAAAGGTGATCTTCAAAACCAGGTGGTTGTGAAGAAACCATTCAAGAATGTAGTTTTAACATCCATTTGAAACAATTTAAAATTACACATGCAAGCATATGCCAATACTGTAAAACCTAGGAAAAATAATTATTATTTCAAAGGTCGTGGTTGTACGTGAGATAAATTAATTAAATTCACAAATAAATAATTCTTCAAAAGTGAACTGTAGCATAGTTGGTTAAAGCCTTAGTTATAGGTTTGTGGTTAAGGGTTTGATTCTTGATGTGTGCATTTGGAATGTTTATATTTTAAATATTGTTTTATAATTGCTTTGGAAGTGTTTAAAGTGTGTAACTAGAGTCATTTATATTCTATAATTTTTTATAATTTTTTTGGAAAGCATCATTTGTGTAAAATTATTTGTAATGTTTATTATGCAATTATATGATAAGATAAATGTGATTTTTTGTTTGGTTTGGAGTGTTTGCTTAAGTCTTGGTGGTTATGTTTTCGGACCTTTTATACAGAGTTATTAAGACATAGAACTAAAGTTTGACCGTTTGGATTTGTATTTAGATCTCTGTGGTGAGAGAAATAAGTTTTACAGTTTGAACTAGCGTCAGTTACGTCTTGTTTTGGGTTATTTTAGTAAATATTTGATTCCCGTTTTATTAACCGTTGGATCGAGCTCCAATTTTTTCGACCAGTTCTAGAGACATAGGTCTTTAGTTTCACCGTTGGGATTTACAAATAGAGTTGTGTGTTAAGAGATATGAATTTTACACTTTGGAGTGAAAACAAGTCTTCTAAAAAGTCAACAAGTCTTCTTGCAACTACCATGAAGTCTCCTACAATGGGAATTTCGACCAAGCTTCTCTCTATGGTCAAAATAAACTTATCCTCACTAAGGAATCTCATAAATTTACCATCAATACATCCTTATCCCTTTGTCCAAGATTTTTCCTATAAATAGGACTTCACTTTACACATCTTCTTCACAAAATCCAAAACAATAG
>Ga0209389_1001891_pt1 | contig 15391 bp, 11 predicted proteins | sample CowpearedBW_FD_187526 | JGI IMG/M metagenome (GOLD analysis project Ga0209389, IMG submission 187526) | Root nodule microbial communities of legume samples collected from California, USA - Cow pea red BW (SPAdes) (version 2) | ecosystem: Host-associated > Plants > Roots > Nodule | place: USA...
AATATATTATTATTTCTAAATTTATCGAAGCTCTAGATCTTTGGGAGTTTCTAACGGTATATATTAACCCTAAAACACAACCTTTATTGTTGCACCACTCTGATCATATTGCAACCTTTATTTCTGCATAATCCACCTATATGGATGAGATCATGAATTCTAGAATGGAAATTGGGGACAGATCTCAAATTGCTGGAGAATTAAAGAATGTTCAGGCCACAGGTACGTGTTCTCTAACAAATTTCGATAAGTTTCCATTTTCTTTTGGTCTTAATGCTTCAGATACACCTTCTTCTCACTATTGGATAGTAGACTCTTGAGCCACTAACCATATGACCTTCAACCCAAATACTTCTCCATACATTTTGTCCTAGCAACAAGAAAATTTTCATAACAGATGCAAGTCTTATAACAACAGCAAGACAAGGAGAGGTTGAAATAAGCCCATCCATATCCTTAAAAAGTGTCTTTCATATCCCTAAATTGTCTACTAATTTGATTTTTGTAGAAAATCTCACAAGCTCTTTCATGTAATGTTGCTTTTCATAGCAATTCTTGTATTTTACAGCACCACCCCTTGGAATGAGCTCAAAAGGTCCTAATGACCATGTCTATAATGGTGCCAACAAGTAAGATTTGCCAGAATAAGGTGTGTGGGCTACTCCCGTCGATCCTAGTGGTGGCGTGTTATCATGTGTGGAAACTCTGTTACCAATGCAACTACAAATATCGTGATCACTGGCATGGCGAACTCCTTCCTAGCCAACGAATGACCTCAACAACGATGGCCAACAGTGGCAGTCGCAGCGGTTAATGTGGCAACTACTGCATCTCATCATTTCTATTTATAATAATCAATTTAAAATAGGAAAATAAAAATATACTGAAATGAATAAGAGAATTCTACATAGCAATATGGAGATATTGAAGATATTTTTATCATAATAATTTGCTATTTACAACAAGAGTATAACAAACAAAAAGCGATCCAAAATTTAGGAACTTCGTAGCAGAGAATCAATTCAATAGGTAAACGAAGATGGTACTACAATACAATGTCAAAAACCATCTCAGAGGCAAATAAATTTCATATTAAGTGTTAACAATATAAAACTTGAGTAATGCTAGACAAATTAATGACAATGGGCAAAAAAAAAAAATCAATCAAAATAGGCCAGTAGGCCTTTTGGGTTTAGTTTTGCTAGAGGGTAAATGAAGGGAGAAGGGGAGGGGATATTTTAATTAGAACTCTTTCATTTAGAAATTAGGAGAGGAGAGAAGGGGAAATTAGGTACCAAAATCTCCCCGCTAATGTTTGGAGGGATTTAAAGGAAAAGGAAAGGGGGTGATTTCTTGTATGCAGACAAAATATTGCAAGATTTATTTTGTATGTCATCTTCTCCATTACTGATTATACGGATAGAACTGTATATTTGTTTTCCCCTCACTTATGAAGTTAGGATCAAACAAAGTATGTATTTCTTTCCCTCCCCTCTCTCTTTCGAACCAGCCGAGGTTAATTGGTCAGATATCCTTAGGGAAGAGAATGATGAGAAGATTTTCTCAACTTTAGACTGGTCATGAAACTGTCGTTTTTCAATAGTAGAAGAAAGTGGTAGAAAATATACCAACACTGCTTGACTTCTTGCTGACAAAAATTCCCCTACTCAAGATTGATAATTGCAGGAGACAAAGTGACAGAGTACACTCGTTTTTCCAAGAGTCAATAATAATAAGCATACTATACCGTTATCCACATGCAAGGGTGTGTATGACACCAAAATCAAACTCAAAAATCAACTCAATTAATTTCAGATGAACAAAAAAAATCATTATTCATTATTGTTGTTATCATTATTAAGCCCAATTATTCACCTGAAATTCACTCTCTGCGGCGACGCAACCTCGATACTGGATCGAACAAAGAAAACGCCATCAGGGGGAAATGTGATGACGTTGTTGAGCGTCCCATTCCGAACATCTATGACCTGTAACACGTCGCCGGCTCGGGTTCCAAACAAGGGAGCCTTCTCGATGATGAAGAGTTGCTCCTTCTCTGTCGTCCACAGCAGCCGCCACGTCGCCGACAGAGAATCGCCGGTGGTGACGGAGCCAGCGCCTACGACGGCCATCGCGTCGATGGCTTCGACAATTGCTGCTCGCTTCACGGGATCGCTCTGCGTCCGGAGGCCGCGGTCCTGGTCGGCTATGAGGGCGAGAAGGTGCTCCTTGGCGGATCGGGATTGGGTCGTGACGGAGGAGCAGGTGAACCTCCGGTGAGAGTAGCGCGGGCCAGGGAGTTTGGTGTTGAAGGGGTTGGGAATAAGGAGCGTGGCCATGGGCATGGGTGGTGGTTTCGATGATTGAGTTCCATGGGGTCTGTGGAGGGAGTGAACTTGAAAGAATTGGCGGTTGAGAACTCAAATTTCACACAGGGGAAGATATTGTGGGAGCCACGTGGAATGCACGTGGAGATTAATTATGTGAGATTTTCCCATTGTAAATTTTGTGAGTTGATTAAGTGCACAGTCCACGCTCAATATTAGAACAACAAATACAAACAAATCTTACTGAACGTTATTTTACTTTTAAAATGATTTTGATGTAATTGCGTTTTTTTTCTTCTAATTTTCTATATCAAGATTCGAGTAAAAAAAAGCTTTAAAAAAATAACGACAATTAATGTTTAAAAATGTTTTTACTCTTAAAATTTTGTAAACCTCTCCCGTATTCATTCATTTAAAATCTGTAATATTTAAGTTGTTTTATACTATGATTTATACTTATTTTTTCCAATGCAGTGAGTTATATCTAATATTAACTTCTATGGCGATTATATTTTATGTAGATTTTATTTTATTATGTGTGAGACCCTTTTTTTTTTTCTATTTTACACTCTGTTTTAAGGATGAATTAGGCTTGGTCTTTTTGAGGACCTAAGATCAGCCACTTTAAACTTCCAAGACTCCCTTACAGTTCCTCACTCTTCATTTTGTCTCATATTATAGAAAACAGTCCCCTCCCTCTTCCAACTCTTGAGCAGCAGCTATGCTAGGACATAACTAGAGTGTTTCTTAGAGTTAGTCTAAAGTCCTCTCCAAATAAGTAAAACGCTTGAGCTTTGTATTTGTTCCCTTCCTTTTCTGCTTAGTAGTGTTGGTCCAGCTTGGGGTTGCTCTAATAGTTTTTTTCGTGTACCTCAGATACATTACAACTTCTTAATCTATCATGGTGTTGTGTGAGCTGCTGTTAGGGCTCTCGTTTCCTTTAGCCCTCTTTTTCTCAGGTAAGGGAAGCTAGAACTTATTCTTTTTCTTTGAATTAGAGCGTACTTATTTTGGTTATGGAATGTGTTGAGTATGTTTGATTGATGATTGCATTGAATTGGGATGAATTTCATGTTTAGGTATCTATAAGTTAGAGAATTTTATGTAGTTTAGATTACAATTGGAATAAGAGATATTGATTGTTGCAATTGTTCAATTTGGTATCATCTGTAAACCACTTTGAAATGATTTTGAGAAGATAAAAGTGCAAGATACCAAATTGTGCAGTAGAACAAGTCAAAATCTCACAACCAAGAAGCATATGGTGTGGCGCTACCCATTTTCCTACACTGTACACTTTTCGTAAAATGAGGGTTCCTACTTCGTTAACCGTTGGATCGACCTGAACCTTAACACCTAGTTCTTCACTTTGACCGATCGGATCTTGAATCGGAGCTTTGTAGTGAGAGCAATTTTTATCGCAAGGTCCTTGTAGTTTGGTTGTTGACAGCATTAACCTTCATTGCTTGTTTGGTGCATAACTTACTCTATAGTTATTCAATTAAGCTGGTTCTTGTTGCATTTGCTTCTTGATTCAATTATCTTTATACAAGCTGCAGTTTTATTTCTAAAATCCCAAATCATTTTCATAATGTGTTGTTATGTAAGGAGCCATGACTTGGTTGGGTTGGACATTGGTATGCATTTACAAAGCATGAGATTGAATGGGATCTTGTTATGTTGTGTATGAAATGGAAAACATGACTGTATGGTTGGTGGTGGTTTGCATGAGAATGGAATGCTTGATATGGCATGTGGATTTTGTTGGTAAAAGAGTTTCAAGGGAAACTCTTGGTGATGGTGGTTAGTGTATACCTTGATATAGGAGATGTCTAGATAAAGGAAGGTATCCTGAACTCTAATAATTATTCACTCTCACATAGAGTAAAATAATTTATGTGGTGAGAGTGGCAGGAGGTCCTAGTCTTGGGACATATTGGGCCCAAGACATTAGAGGATTAACCTTGTGTGTGGTTGGGTGATAACCCCTTGCGTCTAGACTCTACAGAGTTTAGAAACTAGCACAGGTGCATACTTCCTTTAGAATTCTATATCAAGCGTATTATCCGGATATTGAGTCAAAGCGTCTTGTAATTGTTTGCTTTCACATGATTTGGGTGCCTACTGCTTTGTTTGATTATAACCCGTTTTATCATTTGCTTGCTCGATAACATGTTAAAATATTTTATTCTAGCTTACCCTTTCATTTGTGTTTATTCCTTGCTTTTCTTTCTCTTTTGCGATGATCACCTTATTGTTGAGAGCAGATAGGGGAAATCTTGAAGGTAGATCTGAAGGTGGTGACGATTTAGTTTGGATTTGTTAGCTATGGCTCTTATGAGCAGTCCTAAGGCCCTATTGCCTTTGTAGTTCCTTGCTCTATGAGCAATCTTTTGCAAACTGTAAAAGTCTTTAGTTATATTTGGTATGGCATCTTGGTGTGCCTTGATTATCTTTCCTAAGTATGTTTATGGATGATTGTACTGGTGGATCTTCCTATACTATTTATCTGATTGCTCTTTAATATTATAATTGTGTGAGATTTTATTATTCTAATTGGGATGTCACACCATATCACCTTTAAGATATTTTTTGTTAATTTTTATTTTAATATACAAAGATTTTATAATGTTGTAACTTCTATTTTAATATAAATTTTTTTATTAGACTAATGGTTAAAAAAAATAGTTTTAAGATTAATGATCTTAAATTTAATGACATCTATGTTGCATAATCTAATGTCTTAAACTTAAGATTATGGTTAGGACTCTTCATTGAAAATGTCTTTGAGTCGTTTAAATAAAATAGTCACGTGAGACACATCATTTCAAGTGTTTTAGCATTGTGATACATGTATAGTAAACTAGATGGTTGAATGATTGGTAAAGAAAGCTCAAATATATTATTTTCTTTGTATGTAAAAGATCTTCTGTCTTAGATGACTCAATTTTTATACTTCTATCTTATAATCTATTGCATCTCTTTTGAATTATCATTTCTTGTATTCCTCGTTCTTAGTTCACTTTTATCATTTGTAGCAATTTCAGAAGTTGTTGCAATAAGAGTTTTACAACTAAGAATGTTTTAACCATTGCTGATTGTTTTACTCATAAGTTTTTTCACAAATGTCCAATTGAGATGAAACTTGTTGTTTTGCATCTTACACTAAAAGAACTTTAATTTGAATACAAGATCAAAATTTTTGGAGTTCTGAGCTAAGTGCAATGCAAGTGGGAAGCTCACAATAGTTTGCAAGAAGTTGGACGTGTTCTAGCCAAGAATATCTTCATAAATTTTAGTCCAAGTAGCAACTTTTTTATTAGAACACTCCTTTCTACTTTGAAATGATCTAGAAGAGGCAAAGGGGTTGAGCTAAGGCAACAAATCCCATATTGCCATGTCAGCAGACAAGAGAATCAAAAAATCAGTAAAGAACAAGTCACATAAGAGCAAAAGCAACTTTTTGGCAGAGAATTTTAGAACCTTTTCAATATTCAATTAGGAATTTGCATTGTATTGAGTAATAATGTACCCAAACACGGAAGAAAGTAAGGTACAAGAATTTTTTCTCTTTCCCTAGTTTTTAGTTTTTCCTCTCAATGATTCTTCAATGATTATGAGTTGTTCTTGATGGTATTCTATGTATCTTTCTTCATGGATAAAGCAACAATACTCATAATTTCAGTTTATTTAAGTTCCTCTGTATCATTAAGGTTTCTTTACTCTTTCTATTCACTTTTATATTCCCATTTGCTTATGTTCTCATTGATTAAGTTATGTTTTCCACATACTTATTTAGTAGTTGTTAATCTTCAAAACTTGTTTTATGTTTTATAGTCCAACTCATTCATGAATCCCAAGCCACTTACTTTTGTGTTTAGTTCATTACAAATGTTACATATGCTTGTATTTTGTTGGGGAATTCATATATTAATGCTTGTTGTGGTTAAGAAATCTTTATTCTCTTCTTCATTTCCTTTAACTTGTTATCATTGCTTTAGTTACTACTTCAATAGTTCCTATAATCATCTGTATTGTCATTCGAGTTTATGCCAATAATATTTTCTTTTGTTGTGTAAATCAAAGTTTTATGTTTTTCCCTTATTTATGTGTTTGGATCATATTTTGTTGAATGTCTTGTTCTTTTACTCGCATAACATTTTCTTGTTTTAACTCGTATAATGGTATTGTTTACTTATGCTTGTGTGAGGCTTTACTGTTGCACGTCATCTAATGCTTTGTTTATCTTAACCATTTGATACTTTTCTGTTTTAGTAGTCTAATTCTCATCTTTATATCAAGTAATGTTTTCATTTTGTTTCTCTTATCAACTAATGTTGAAGCCTTCTAATCCTTTATTCTTGTACATCACCCAATGCATTGTATTATATATTCCTCTATTTTTAGATCGTCTAATGCTAAATGGTTTAGTCCTTTATCTCTTTAAACTCTATTGTCTGTTGTAGTTTGAGTCGTCTAATGTATCCATGTTATTATTTTTGCTCACATGGTTTCTTTCATATAATACTCTCTTTCCCATTGCAGTTATTGATTTCCAACTTCTAGCTTCGGTCAATTCTTCCAAAATACCCCAATTCTTTCTTTTTAACTCGATCAACATACTCAATATGTTATTGTGTTTCTTGGACTGGCTTGGGTTAATCTATGTACTTTATTAGTAAGGAGGAAGCTCATTTTTTTGTCTAGTAAGACCTATGTGACAAAGTTTGTTAACTCACCTTTTATAGTCGTTTTTAGAGTTAAACAAAACCAAAATCCCTCTTATGAAGTATAGGGAAACCTTGGGTATCAAATCCAAGAAAATGGTGTATATCGATTCTAGCTTGCATAAATCTTGCTAAAAAGAAAGAAAATAAAACTAAAACAAGGGAAACTAAATTAAAAACAAAAGGAAATGCAAAATTATCTTTAATTGAAGCAACTAAATGTATGAATGAAACTAAATTATGTTATGCATGCATGAATGCAATGCTAAATTGAATTAAATGAGAATGATGAATTGAATCTAAAATGGAATGAAAGATGAACCTAGAAGATGAGTGGTAAGTGCTATTTCAAATCCATGTAGATGGAACATGATGCAATGGCAAGATTAGGTGCGTGAATGAGTGAAATCTAGTCACATTGCATTCAAAATTGGAAATCACTTTTAAATGTGGTAATGACAACATAGTGCATGAAATTTTTGAATGCAGGTTTGAGACAGAACTGAAAATTGATGTGGAGGAGTGGAATCATGATTAACACAATACTAAGAACCCATGTGATTATGCAACAATGTAGATGCAAAAACAAATTAGATTTTGTTTTCTACAATCAAAGGGACATGTACAATTCTAACATGTCAAGGATGTTATGTAAGAATGAATGCATTCTAGTTGCACAAGAAAAGAATAGACCCTAATATCTCAGTCCCCACCTCTTAAGAGGATAGCATTATCAAGGCCTATGTGCATATACATAATGCAAATCAACATTGTCCAGCCTGCAACACTTATGGTTATTTAGCCAATTTGGTTTAGATTTATGAATTCAAGAATGGCTCACAAATACCATGCACTTCCATGGACAGACATAGGATTTAATCACAACAACAAAACAAGTAAAAAAGGTTCATACGTATATGCAATGTTGAGCCAAATGAAAGAATGCAGGAAGGTCTTATGACAACATTAAACTAGAACATAACAATGGCAAATAAATATATAATAGCAAAAGAAATACTCATATTAAATCACTCAAATGCAGGTGCAAAAATTAAACATGCATGGAGATGACTACGCATGCAGATACAAATGCACTAAAAAAATGCCAAATAGACTTGATATGCTCCAGAATGCAAAGAAACTGACAAAATGCATGGAAGGAAAAGATTCAAGTAAAACACTACTAGAAAGCTTGAATAAAAAAAACTAGTTAATGTAGAAAAGTAAAATTTGAAACAAGAGAAATGAACTTGGTGCAAAAATTTAAATCAACAAAATAGAATGATAATCATAAAATATGCTTAAATAGAACAACTATAGAAATAATAGAAATAACATTAGGAAAGCGATAACGAAATTAATGATTCTGAAATGGGAAAGCTGAAAAGAAAACTTAAAATGCAACAAAACATAAACAAACAAAAATCAAAAACTATAAATTAGGACTGAAACGGAACAATGGTATTTCATTGCCAAAATTAGAGGAATCCATGAGAACAAGAGTGTACCGAATTTAAAATGGTGAAAGGAAATTTACTTAGCACAATCCCGACCACTTTGTGCTCGTTATTGACTAAGTGAATCTAACTAACACACTAGAGAAAACCCTAATCTCTGAAGGTCGCTTTGTGCTCATTGGAGAAGGGGAAACTCCTTTACAATTCACTCTCTCTCTCTCTCACACACTAGGAACACTCAAAGAACTTGAGAACCCTAGCCTCTGGACATGTTTCTACTCATGCAACCAGGGATCTCCCCGAGAAAACCTAATTCCTACCCTTTTATACTAAGGAAAAACCAAGTAGCAAAACCTTGACCTAACCTTCTCCTTTCGCACAAAGCAGATTGAACCCCAGAGCCCCACAATGTGTCTTTGACCTAGTTGGGATCCTCTTAAACACACACCATCGAACCACTCTTCAATCTTTTCTTTGTGGTCTTGTAGCCTCGTGCCTCTATCACGCACCAACTTGCCCTCTTCTCCGAAACAGGTCTAGCATTGCCCACGGTCTAACAATGCTTACGGTCCCTTCGAAGGTAAATCAGTTGGTTCAGACCTCGTGCTTCAATTGAGTTGTGGCATTTAATGAAACTTTTTGTTTTGACCCAACAATTGAGTTGATTAGGAGAAGTTAGATCATGGGGTTTAAAATGCGAATCAGCCAATAAAGATGGACTCCTTCACAAACAAATTTTTATTAAAAAAGGTAGTTTAAAACAAAACAAACTAAATGAAATAAAAGACTACTAAAATAAACATTTTTATCATATTTTTCCAAAAACTCTATTTTTCTAGACAAACATGAAACATTAATTAATTAAGGACAAAACAATATTTATTTAAACTAAAACTAAATTGTTAGAAGGGAAAAATACTAAAAAATGGAGTGCTAATAAAGTCTCCTATCAATTTCCATATTTTGATCTAGTTGTGAATGAACCTTAGTTTTCATTTTGATTGATAAGTTAATTTATTTGTGTTGTTAGGGTTGGTTATTATTTTCTTCGTTATCTTTTGCACCTTCTTTAATATCAACAATTAGAGGAGGGATAAGACATTTCATAACATTGTATCCTTGTTCCCCACATCTTTGTACTGGCATGGGATTGTTAGACTTGTGTCGTTATACTCTTCAAAAGGATTTCATCATCGTAGTTTTCTAGGGCTGTTAGATTCACATTTATATTATGGGGAAGTACTCACTTATAATTTATTGGCTTTGGTCATATTGTTTAACCATTAATGGTTAGCACTTCTTGAAAGTAACAAACATTATATTATGTCCTACTATAATATCAAAAGGCATATTGCTCAAGCTATCACCAACCTAGTGAATGGCATTCATTATACATGCCTATATGGAATCCTTATAAGTACCTAGAAAGAACAATGTTGTTCATTCAAGTTCACGACAAAGTTATCAACATGATTTGCATGCATATTAAATTCAATATCTTTAGTTTTCCTTCTAATTGGTTTAGGAATAATATGACCTCATATTTCATGAACTTATCTTTCTAAGTGACAAATCTCCCATGATATATGACCTTATTTTTAGAACTGGATGGTCTAGTAACTCACGACTGGATAACTTGTCCACATAGTGAATTCCAATCACTTTAATGTCATTGATACTAAAAAAGCATTAAATTCTTTATAGTTTAATGGTTTGTATGCTTGAACAAAATTAATGTGATTATCCAAACATAGTGTGGAGAAGAAGGATCTCGCACTGAAGTTCATAACTCAAGTTTCAAATATTAGGAAGCAAGGAGAACAACCTTGTTACAACAACGTTTGTTTGTATTTGTTAATTATTTTAGTTTTTCATTTTCTTTATTTTTATGAAGTGGAGAATTGGCATTGCCAAGGAGTTGTGGGAAGCAAAAAGAATTGAATATGTGTTACCTATATGTCTATTTGATTTTCTTTTACCTTATGAACTAAATCCTGATCTTTAGTCACGTGGTTGTTGTTGAATACTGATAACACATTTTAGGATTTGCATTTAGTTTTCCTCAAGATATTTTCTTTCAAGACATGATTGCTAAAAATATTTCTCAGTATCTAGTCAGTCTTTAGTAAAAGATCATAAAAACATGGAAATCTAGGACATTAATTTAGGCTGCATATTTAAAGATAAGTCACGATTGTCCATACATGGTTGTAAAATATGAATAAAAAATCAAACTTTAAGGATAAAAAGTTATTTATGCCAGATAAATTTATATTCTTTTTAATTAGACAATATTGTTTACATTTTGTAGTTGCATCCCGGGTAGATGAAAATGGTAGAGTCATACTCCAACCCAGAAATCAAGTGTTCAACAATATGCATATTAAGGAATCTCATTTCAAAGAAGTTCGGTGAAAAAGCTATTTTTTGTTTTGCCACTTTTATTATTTCAATGAAAAAATGGAATGATTTGAGTTATGCACATAAATAGGAGCATTAAGTGTAGGACATGTTTAAGGGTTAATTTGAAGATACAATCACTATTTGTGTTCAATGAAACTTTTGCGCAATGGCCATTTCCATATACGTTATTGATAATTGTCATTATCATGTTTTTTTATTATGTTTATTTTTATCTTTTATTGATATTTATATTATTATCCTTTTAGAAAATTAAGGTTTTATTAGATAATTTGGGAAAAGATCAGTATTTGGATTTTATTTGTGAAATATTTTGTAAAAAAGTGGAAATTTCATAAAATTAAAGAATATATTAAGTATTATCATGCAATTCATATTCATTCATGTATAATTTCCAAGTCCAGTCAGTTTGGCTTAATCGCCAAGTGAGCAAGCCCAATTTGCCTAATGAGAAAGTCGAAGTCGCTTAGTGACTTCAGTTCACCCAACGAATAGGGCATTACAAAAATATTTAAATAGAAGACGTCATATAATTAGAAAACAATCTCTTAGGGAATAGAGAACTAACCCTAAGGGATGTTGGCACAAGCAAGCTTGAAGCAAAGAATTAATAAAGTCAAGTGCATGAAGATCACATGTGTTTGATGAAGATTGATGAAGATCCAATTGGAGATTAAGTTTTTAGTGTGTTATATCTTGAAATAATATGTTAAATGTAATGTTTTGGTGTTATATCATGTTGGTAGGCTATATGGCATAGGTTAGATGTCTTGTTAGTCTTTGTGTGTCTCTTTTAATCTGTTAAAATGGGTTTTAACAGGTTAAAAGGCTTGTAGTATATAGTTTCTAGTATGAACGTATTCAATCAGTTAAATTATTTTTCAATCGATAGATTTCACTTAAGTCTTGTGAAATCAACTGACTATACGGAAAATTCAATCGATTGATTTCACTTAGACCAGACTATATATGTTGTGTTTTCGAGAGTAAAGTCACGTTTTTGAGTTTTTGAGTGCGAAATCTTATCATTGTTCTTAAGAAAACTCTCTCTCTGCAATACATAGTTGCAACTCGTTGTTTGAAGATCTTGGTTGATCTTGGAGGCATTTTGGCTTGTGAGTAGCTTGAAGAACACATGTATGGTTGGCTAGGGACAACTACCATCAAGTTTGGATGTTCTTGTGCCTCTGGTTGGTTGCCTTATGTAATTTTAGGTTTGTAAGTGTGATTCTTGCAGGGTAGTTGTCTACATTTTTGTGTGAGTAAAAAATCTTGTGTTGTTCTTTGTTCAAAAGTCTAATCTTGGTGTTTGATTTGTAAAACTTTTGAATATAGTGGAAACTAGGCTTAGGTTGTCCTGGAAAATTGGATGTAGCTCTGTGATTGAGTGAACTAGTATAAAAACAATTGTGCAATTATCTTTCCCTCTTCTCACTCTTTTTAAATCACTTTAAAATCTCAAGAAAATAAAGTAATACACTCTTTACTGTGTTTTAATGCGTTCTTGTGTAATATGAGGTTGTATAAGAGTTAGATATATTGATTGTAACAAGTCTTGTATGCAAAAGATTGTTGTTTAAGTTAAATTTGCAAATTCTATATTCTACATAAATTCCCAGTATTTTAGCCTATTGATTTGTCTTTTTAATCGACTATTTTATTGCTCAAGAACAAATTAGTCTGTTGTTTTTATTTTTCAACCGATTGAAAGTGTACTAGTCTGCTACTTTTACATCCTAACTTTCTAGTCTAATTGATTCAATTGAAAAGAGTTTAAGTTTTCGAAAAAGTTTTAAATAGCCAATTCAAACCCCCCATTCTTGGCTTAAATCACAATTTCAAAACTAACAATTGGTATCTAGAGCAAGGTTCTTGAAGGATATTCAAGTTTGATAAAAAATCTTTTGAAATGGCTGAAACTAAACTCCTTTTTTGCTAAAGGTGGCTCTATTCATAGACACCTATGTTTTGTGGCCTAAACTATCAGTTTTGGAAAATAAGGATGCAAATTTTCATTGAATCTATAGACAAAGGGATTTAAGATGCAATAGTTAATGGACCATATACTCCTAAATGTCTTGTTGAAAATAAGCAGGTGGACAAGTCTTGGACTGAATGGACGGATGAAGAAAGAAGAAGAGCTCCATATGATTGCAATGCCATGAATATCATCATTTCATCTTTGAGTATGGATGAATTTTTTAAGGTCTCCCAATGTAAGAGTGCTAAGGAAATGTGGGATGTCCAAGTAGTTACACATGAGGGGACGAATGAAGTGAAGAGAGCAAGGAAGCATGCCTTCATTCAAGAGTATAACTTTTCAAGATGCAAAAAAGAGATTGCATAGGTGAAGTTCAAAAGAGATTCACTTACATAGTCAACCATCTCATGGGTCTAGAAAAGAATTTGACAAAGAGGAGCTAAACATCAGAGTGCTAAAGTGTCTTGATAGAAATTGGAAACCAAAGGTGACTGCCATATCTGAATCCAAGGATTTATCCATCATCACCACAACTGCACTGTTTGGCAAGCTAACAGAGCATGAGATTGAAATGCAAAGGCTAAGTGAGCTTGAGTCAAGAGAGAAAAAGGTAAAAACCATAGCCTTGAAGGCTAGCTCTAAGAAGAGTGATGAAACCGAGGAAGAGGTTGTTGAATCAAGTGATAATGCGAAGTTGAATCTACTAGTCAAAATGTTTGGGAAGTATCTCAAGAGGAAAGTGTAACATCCCGTCAGGATATTACGAATTTTAATAAAATAAAGAAAAGAAAATAGTTACACAGCATTTAATAATACCTCATTTCCCAAAAACACAGAAAATTTAAAATTTAATAAATGCAAAAGATAAAACTAAATCCATAATTACAAAAGTGGAATAATCCAAAAATATCTCAAAAGAGTTTACAACTTAATTCCAATAACAAAACAATATATATAAAGATAAAACTCCCAAGCTATCCCCTCTCCGCAACTAAGTCTCACCAGCTCCACCTGCAATATCATCTGCTCACGTGTACCGCGTACACGATCATTGCCAAACACAAGCAGATAGGGTGAGCTAAAATCATAACACATAAACATACACCAAGCGTATATGTATATATAATAAAACATATCAAGACCAAATCTCCTCTTTTATTCCGCATGGCCACCACCATGTATGATATCACTTCATCGACGAGGAACTTCCTCCTTCTTCGTCACATGGCCACAACCATGTAACATCAACACACATCAAGGAAGTCATCGTTACCTCCTTTCTACATGGCCAAAACCATGGAGTACCCGTGCACATCAAGGAGACTCGTTCCAGTTTTCCCACATGGCCACAACCATGCTAGCAATGTTCTACATCTTCTAGTGAGTATCTCAAGGCGCCTTGCTGCGACACCTATCGGCCACAACCAATAGAGCACGTGTGGAAACCATGCTACGGATCACACACTGTAACGCCAGGTGGAGTTCCCAATTACGAACATAGTCCGCAACGTCCCAGGACTACCAAACTCGTCAGTGAATCACTGAGGATGGCAATCCCTCTGGACCCATCCGTACTGGCCACAACCAGCACACTCACACCGGCAACACTCGCCAACCCGAGCCACAACTCAAAGGTTCCTCGTGTTCATCCGCTATCCCGAGCCATAACTCAAGGAAAGTCATTCCAGGCCACAACCCATAGAATATCACGTGCTTAACCCCTATCCTAAGCCACAACTTAAGGATACGTTCCGGGCCACAACCCATGGAACACCGCAAGCTCACCATCGAGATATCTTAGAAGCCTTATAGATCACGCATCACCATTCAAACTTCAATCAATCCAATACTGCAAAATTTATTGCTTTTAAACCTATCATCCATCCATCCCTGGACTTAAACTTCCATCTCTCGCCTAAGTATTCCAGTTCATCTCGCTTAGGCTAGGTTACCTCGCCTGAGCGAGCACTATGCACAAAACCAGCCACGAACCCTCGCTTAGGCGAGTTACACTCGCTTGGGCGAGATCACGTTTTGCCCAAGAATCTCATCTCTCGCTTAGGCTGCAAGTTAAGCCACCATCAGAATGTTCTTCGAACTCTCGCCTGAGCGAGACGCACTTTCGCCCAAACAACAAATCCCGCCTCTGGAGATATTCAACCAACACACTCAAGACACACACGGGTTCTCGCTTAGGCGAGTCACACTCGCCTAAGCAAGATGGTCTGTCGCCCAAGACCAAATCACCTCGCCTGAGCGAAATGCTCAAGCAGAAAAAGGTTTATGAGTCCCTGTGTAACACCCCCGGATCCTCTTGGGCTTACCAGGCATCCCACCTGCCACCCTCAAACTGGTTGTGTTAGGTCTGCAGCCCAATACACCCCAACCCATCACCCTTCTCCGTCCATTCATACTGGGTGGGTTGTTGCCAGTGGGAATCGAACCCCCAACCTGACCTTTAACACCTCTGGCTCACCA
>Ga0209389_1001893_pt1 | contig 15384 bp, 10 predicted proteins | sample CowpearedBW_FD_187526 | JGI IMG/M metagenome (GOLD analysis project Ga0209389, IMG submission 187526) | Root nodule microbial communities of legume samples collected from California, USA - Cow pea red BW (SPAdes) (version 2) | ecosystem: Host-associated > Plants > Roots > Nodule | place: USA...
CGATGCGGGAACAAGAACAAACCATTGTAAGACCTAACTATAATTAAAAGAAAATCATTAAACTATTTTGCTTTGCCATAGTAAAAAAGTATATATTATGTATAAGATCTTGTATTTTAAAAATGAGAACTATTTAATTATATAATAAAATTATTAGAGAAACTCATTATATTGAGTTGAATAATGAATATAATTAAATTGAGTTAGGTTTATGTTGTTAATTTTTGTGAACCAGTTAAATTCAAGTACAATTTTAGTTGATTGTTTAATTAAAATTTAATACAAAAAGGAAAAAAAAAACTATTTTAAATATAATTACATTTTATGTTAATATTTCATTTTCCGAATGTGATAAAATAATCTCTCGATTTAAGGTGGTGATTAATTCGTACATAATTATTACATGTAATACTGTTATGTTTGCTTGTGTAGTCTTAAAAAAATAATATAAACTAATAATTGAATATTAAAAATAATTATGTAAAGAGAGATGAATTTTGTTTTTATTAGGTCATGTGTTGGTGTGTCACTTATTTATTTATTGTTCACATCTTTTTTAGGCATAGATATCTTAGAATCAATTGAATATATAACTATTTTAACAAAAAAAAATTAAACATATAGTTCCTACTTCAAGAATTAATTTTTGTATTTGTGTTATAAACAATTTATATAAATGCTTTTGGATATATTACATTAATTTTTTACAAATAAATAAACAAGACTTTTTTTTTTTTAAATTAAACAGCTTTGATTTTTTATTTTAAAATTTTGTTTTGTTGATAATTGGGACTTTGAAGTTTTATTACAAGATTGTCTTGCCACATACAAAATAAACATTTTTCTTAAGTTTTATGAAACAACTTTACAAATTATTATGTTTCCAATAGTCTGAATCCAGTACCAAATCTGATTCAGAATACAAACAGATGAGGATACACTTTATCTAAGGCCCTTCATTCTTGATGGTTTCTGTGTGCTCAACTTTTGATGGCAGCTTCTGTTGTTGGTGAGCCATATCATAAGTTGCATGCAGACCAAACAGAAAATAGTAGATCAGCATCACCACAGTGCACACTCCAAATCTTATGAAAGCATCATACTCCAAAGACCCCATCAAGAACACATTTGTTGCAATTGACAAAGATGGCAACCATGGCACAAATGGAACACCCCAAACTCTTGGCACCCTTTGCTGATTCAAAAACAGTGACATACCTAATGTTCCCAAGAACCAAACAGGAACAGCCACAGTGTATCCTAACCAACCATTAGGGTTCAGTCCCCAGAACGCTGAAATTCCTATTGAGGAACCAATAATGACCACCAAGAACATTACCAGCTTTACCAGGTTCTCTCTTGGTGTCACCCCTCTCACATAGTACCTCCTCACCAAAAGTGCTGCAGATATCATCATGAACACAAAGAGTGTGCTCACAGATATCAAGCTTGACAACACATCCAAGCCTGTGAAAAAAGCTATGATGGCACTTGCAACAGTGATCAAGAGTGTAGCATTTATGGGGGTTCCTGTCTTAGGATGCACAAGAGCAAACCATGGTGGGATCATGTGGCACCGTGCAATATGAGTAATATAACGTGCCTGTGACAATCTTGCCACCAGAAGCACTGTGGTCATACCCTTCAATGCACCAAAAGCAACCACATACTTTGCCCACTTCATTCCCACACTCTGAAATGCAATTGAGAAAGCTGCACCAGTGTCTATCTCTGTGTACTTCTGCATCATGCTCAGTGAGAGTGCCATCAAGCAATAAATCACTGTGATCATGGACATTGACCCCACCAAACCTATTGGAATGTCCCTTGATGGTTTCTTGGTTTCTTCAGCCATGGTTGCAATACTGTCAAACCCTCCATATGCAAAATAAATGATTGCTGCAGCCTGAAACACCCCCTTAGCACCGTAAGGTAAAAAGGGTGACAGATTTGATGTGTCTGCATGAAGAAACCCTGCAATAATCACAAATATAATAACAGCAGTGTTGATGGCAGAAGCTATCCAATTGAGGAATGAAGTTTTTCTTGTGCTGATTATTGTGATCACTGAGGCAATCACCAGAACCCCAGAAGCTATAGGGTCCAACAAGTTGTACCCTTCTTTGAGATTTGTTTTGATGCGCAATGAATTCTTTGGACGGTTCAAAAGGTTTGTGAAGTAAGAAGTCCATGATCTGGCCACTGCTGCACTTCCGATAACACTTTCAAGAAGAATGTTCCCAGCTGTAATGAAAGCAACAAAGTCTCCTAATTCAACTCTCAGATAAGCAAATGACCCTCCTGCTGATGGAACTTCTACAGCAAACTCAGTGTAGCAGAAAACAGAAAGCATTGCTGAGAAACCTGAGGCAACATAAGATAAAACAATTGCTGCTCCAGCATGGTCATGAGCCTCTTGACCAGTGAGCACAAAGATTCCTGCTCCAATCACTGCACCAAAACCGAACCATATGAGATCCCACCAGTTGAGGCAACGTTTCATGTCATGCTCACTTTGTTTCTTGAGCTCTTCTGTCTCAGTGGCATCATCCGATCTGCTGAAGAGACGATCCTTGAACCTTAGCCATGTTTGTGAGAGCGCAGAAACGTAGTTGTTCCAGCTTTGGAAGGACTCCTCTGGCAAGAAATCTTGTTTGCTCCATCTCCAATACCCTCTTTGAGGTTCTGCCTCATCATTGACTCTTGAGCTAGTAGCCATTCAAAATATTGCTTTTTTTTTTCTGAAGCTATTGAGTAGATTTGAGTGGAGGACTGAGGAGGAAAACAAGCATAAGCAGATATTTAGAAGTCCTTAATAGAGTCGTTCCAACTGTCTTAAATTCTTGTCAGTTTGTGTGGAAATTTCACTCCTCATCCTTGTCTCTTGAAGCCATTTAAAATATTGCTTCTTGCATGAGCTCCTCGAGACTAGAAGACTTGAGAGGAAAACAAGCATAAGTAGATATCTTTGTAGTACAGACGTGTACAAGAGCATCATTACATGATATAAAAGAGGATGTTATATATTTATAAAATTAAAAAAATTGATTTTTGTTATAACTATTATTTTAAAGTAGCAGGTGAATTTTGAACTGACTTTTAATATATAAATCTTATCAAAATCAAACTCTATTATCCAGTATATATAAATAAGTGGATCTTGGAATGAGTATTTGACAGTGGAACAATACAAAAATTCTCTTTTATGCGGTATATCTGATATATATAGTAATTGAACCATGGAATGAGTATTTGGTATTAGATCAGCACATAAATTTTGGATGGATAAACTTCTTTTCATCAATGATAAAGAAATTCATAAACCGAGGTAGTTTATGTATTTAACTTTATAAAACGATTGTATTCAAGATTTTTAAAATTTCAGATGCATTTTAACTTGTAACAAAAATCAGTTTACTCTATTCTTTTCTCTTATCAAGTATTTTCTTAAAAACTTGTCCACACATGGTTGCAATAATTGTGAAAGCAGCATGCTGAAGCTAAGTTGGCATTATCATGACTTTATCAGATCAGCGGTCAAGACACGCATACCTTCGGAAAAACAACGGAAGTTTTCACATATGTCTCCTAAGGTTAAGATTCCATGAATTGTCATAATTTTCGTCCAAATTAAGGACTAACCATTGTTTATTTTCAGATTAACAGTGCATGGACGTAGACAAATTGGTGTGCCAGATGCACAGAGGTCAATGAGAGTACTGTAGATGCTGTCAGTGTAAGTGATCACCATTTGGGCCATATAATTTGAAAATTCTTATCATTCATTGTTCAATTATTGTAAGATTGATAGTCAACACCATCATAGCATAGACGACTAAATCCTTTCATGGTTAGATAGTTGAACACATTTACCTTTCAGGATTAACTTGCAAAACATTACTGTTTTGGTCAGACAAAATTAAGAGTTTTAAACAACTGAAGTGATTAAGTGGTGCTACTCTGTACTATCTTCAAAACAAGTAAGTGCTAGTACTTGCAAGTAGTAACATTGGAACGCCTCCAAACAACATCTCACATTCACTGTCAGGGAAAAACTAAAATGAAAAATCAAACAAAATTTAACATTTTCAATACTATTTTATTGGATGGTTAAACGATAGAATCCACTCATTCATCAACGAATAACACTGCTGCCAATTCATTCGGTGGATATTTTTGGAGACAATTTTAGCTCTGTTCTTGATAGAATACACGGGTGGATTCATGAAACTAATGAGTAACCAATCACATTTCAACCAGTTTGTGCGTGCAACTATATCTTTGGCACCACTTACCATTATTGAAATAGAAAAATAAAACCTCTTTATTCATTGCACAAGCCTTATCACAGGCCCCAGCTTGCATTCATTTGTATATCCAGTTACAACTACGCAAAGCAAACTTCATTGGAGTAGGTACTATGGTTGATCATTTTTATGTCATTTTAGCTCTTTAATTTCTCATAAAGCACCGATATAGATTCCACATACACAGTTCAAGCAGCTGCTTCAGCTGAAGAAGAAACCTTCCGAAGAACATAAACAGGATCCCCCACTTCAATGATTTTACCACTCCTTTCAGCTGAAAATTCCGTCCAGTTCCAGGTCATATACTGACCAAAGTAAACCTGCAGAAGCAGTTCACACGTCATTTCACATCATTAAACAAAAGTAACTTTATTGAAAGCTTGATGACTCAACGTCTTATACCTTTTTTTTATTTTTATCATTTGGTCTTATGATTTCTCCAGACCTAGTTTTCATGAGAATTTCATTTGTTTCAGGCTCTGCTATTCCGGTCCCTTGATTGATTGTAGGCATCTGCTCATACAACAATCAATCAAGCCAGCTGGATAAACAAGAAAACTAGGAAATTACAGGAAAAATTAGAGTGGCAAGTGCATTTTAGAATCTAGCTCCTCTAAAGTGAACAAGGCACTTCAATTCAAATCAACATTATATGCCCCCCAATATAAATGTTTGCTCACTTTAGAAGAGTCAAATCCATGTGATAGATATCTATGTCAGAAAAGCATTACAGAGAAGTGAGTAGATGAGTCATAGATGGATGATGGGTTTATATATATATATATATATATATATATATATATATATATATATTTTTTTTTTTTTCTCATATGATTTGGTTACGTGGTCGGTCATTCCGAATCATCAGTTCTGATATCATTAATAGGTTATATTTTTATGTCATATGTTTTGGTTATATATGGGTTATGGTTATAATCATTGGTTATTGAGAGATTGTGGTTTCATATGATTATACGACATTAATTTTACATATATAAGATATTTGACAACAATTTGACACAAAAACCTTAAGACAATAATGTTATGGGTCTTTATTTTTATATAATATTTAATTTTGTCTATTTTATTCCACGTGAGACTTTTTGACTCACTTGAATTATTCCCAACAATGGACGGTGTCGGGGTAAGTCATGTGCTCCACGTTCTTGAGTCGCATAATGATGAATGGGACATTATAAAGTACCTTACAGCGGTAGCAGAGTTTTACTCCAAAAAATGAAAACTTGCTTATCTTGATTTCTGTCCAAATGTCCTCAGAAAATGGTTCACAACCTTCAACGAGTATACTGCACAATGAAACACCATAAAACTCAATTGTGTGAGTTAAGAATCTGCTTAGATCAATTCAGCACCTTCCTGGTCTATCTATGTAAATAACAAATATTAGGAGACAATACAGTTTCAGGAGTAAACAAAAACACATGGAGAAATCAATACTTGGGTCTAAAACGATTAATAGAAATGGTCTCCTTCAGATGCTCGTTTAGTGCATTCAATGATTCCTGAAGTCATAAATGACAAATACTGAGTAAGAGATTCAGCAAATAAGTAAAATATAGACTTCATTCCCAGCTAGAATGACCTGAGATGCGAGTAAGAATGGATAACCATCAGTAAATAAGGTATCATGTTGTCCCTTGACATAATCAGGATCCACTTTTCTAACTTCTGAAGCTGCATTTGGAAACATTAAATAAATTTGTCAGTCTCAAAGTAAATACCTCGAACTCTGTATGTATTACCACTGTAAGTAATTTTGTTCTCAAGTCAACTTTGCTGCGCAAGATAATTCAGGCCTAATGCTGGTCTCGTGTATGCTTCTTTCTCCTTCAACTCTCCAAGGCTTGTTAATATTCTTTGGTTACAGTTTGGAAAATTAACACTGGAGTGTTATCATAACCATTAAGGCCATTCAAAGCACTGATAAGACATTGGGTTCACAGGTAACATGGCATGCAACGGGAAAACAATGTAATTTGGTTCATGTTATAATATTGCATGCATTTAGCATCGCGTAAAATAACAGTAATATATGAATAAAACAACAGATTTATTTGAAAAGCTTTAATCCCACTTAAAACATAAAACATAGTCTCTCATTGATTCCTAGAATCATCCTAAGTTTCAAATATATTAAGCATAAACACAATGGATATGAAATCTGTAGTATATGAAACTTTCATAGGCCAAAAAGAAACTTTCAATGGATAGTATATGAAATCTGCATCTTGATTGTTGGGTTACTTGTTCAAGATAACAAGGCTGATCAGCATTCTCATTCAAAGCAAAATGAGAGAGACAACATTATACGTTTTGTTTCCATGGACCATGCTAGCAACTAAGAGAGTTCCAGACAATTAATAATGTGGACTCATTGTAATGAATCATTGCATATGTTCTGAACTTAACAATTAATTACGTGCCTAAAGTAACACCACTGTAAACATTTTTTTGTTCTTCTTATCTTATTCTCTAAGGCTTCATACTTTCAAAGACCTACCAGTGTTGAAGCGGACCAGTTGACAGGGTTTTCCTAAATAATCTGAGAACCACTGAGATGCTTCAGCTCCCTCATCCCAGGCAGATCCCGTCCATTCCCATACTGTGACAGCATCTGCTACTTCCTGCTCTTGTTTACTCAAACAAACTTTGAGAGCTTGCATCCCAGGTGCTTTCACCACTGTAATATCAAGTGGCACTTAACATTAAACTAGGAAGAAAACAACAATGATTATGAAGAATGTGAAATTCCCATCTTTTCTCAACAACACAAATACGTGCTATGTAAAAACTGTTTAAGACCATAAGCCAATGATGTTTACTATTTATTATGCTATGGTTCTGGAAAATGCAATATACCCATATAGGATTCTTGAGTTGGTTCCCAGTTTTCAAGAAAGGCCTCAGATGGCAGTTCAACCTCAACCAAAGCAAGCCTTGGTTCAACTCTCTGGGTGTACATCCTTCCATGAGGATTCACCACCATCCATTTTCTATCCCATCGAAATCCTGTCACATAACTCAAAACTACTAGTAAACCTGTGTATACACTGTACCATAAACAAAGAAAGAAACAAAATTGTTACGGAAAAAAGAAAAGAAAGGAAAATTTCTTACCAGTATGAATGAGTGGAGCATGGGAAACAGAAATTCCACGGCATGATTTAATTGGGTAAATGAAGATGGCTGATACTTTGGCAGAAGGTGTTGGTGTTGTTGATGCTCCACCACCCATTCTTCCTCTTCTAAGTAACTCACCACTCTCAACAGGTTACTCTTATTATAGCAACATTCACCATCAAACAGAATCCAAACTCATTAACTCATTACGTTTTGATATAATTAGTAGGTGAAATCAAGTTTTTCAATATGATTTGCTTGAATTAAACTCAAACAACTTAATTAAGAAACGCGCGTGACTATCAAGTGTAAACATCACAAAATATAAAATTTACTGACAAAGTTACATGTTTATTTATGGTTGAAAATGAGACAGTTTTAAACTCGTTGCATGGTTTTTTCTCATAAAAAGTGAGTATATTCTGGTTCATATTTAGTAAATGAAAAGGAATACAATTTGAATTTCATAATAAAATAGATTAATTTATTTTATGATATATCATTTTGTTTCACTTGCTTTTAAGAAATTTAACCTGTAAAAGATATCACATTTTCGTACATCTCAGTTCATTTGTGACTTTCAACCAAGCAATCTAAAATATCTTTTGACAACTGACACGACATCACATCATAGATCAAATAATTTGACAGAAAAAACTGTTTTCCTTAAAGGTTAATTTTTTTTTTCTAAAAATTTGGTGAAATGATCAGGGTGATAAAAGTTTTCTTCTAAATGTAAACAAAACTTCAAACTAATAATTAAAAGAATTAATTATGCTTTTTTTTCTCTACAAAGTATTAAACACTGTACTTAATATTTAACTAATATTTCTGTGTCACTCGTTCCACTGACTTGGAAGTGAATTATGCCTAGTATCCTGATTTCATACATAAATTAAAAATTAAATCGCAAACGTTCATAGAAGAATTTAAATATCAACTACTTATACTAACTACTAACATACCATCTCCCTGACATACCATTTCCGTTTCTTTTCAATAGTTAGTTTTTTAGTAAAAATATGTTCTTTTATGTTGTTTTTGAAATTTTAGGATAACATTATTTTTTTCAATTATATCCCTAATATAATTAATATAGAAAGAGAATAATAGTTGTGATAACTCAAGAAAAATATAATAACACAGAAATATACTTTGAAATAAGAAAATTGAAAGAAGTATAATAAGTAATTCACTTAAGATGAGACAGAATACACCACATGTGGCTCCGGAACACAGGAAAAAGAAAACATTTCTGTAAACTACATTCCAGGACATTTTTTTCCATAGCATCAAACTTTAATTTTAAAAGTTAATTTGCTTTTCAGGAATATGGAAACAAACACACGGACAAAGATATTTATTGAATTAGACATACAAAACTAAAGTTTATATTATATTTTTAAGAATGGTGGAAATTTAATAGACTAATGTTTGATAAAGTTTGTAATTGCAGCACTTCAATTTCTGGTATTAGAATCTTGCAGATTCACAGTTCAGGCAGCTGCTTCGGCTGCAGAAGAGACCTTTCTAAGAACAAAAACAGGATCTCCAACTTGAATGATTTTTCCACTCCGTTTAGCAGAAGAATCCATCCAGTTCCATACCATGTTCTGACCAAAGTACACCTGCATAAGCAATAAACATGTCAATAAAACATAAGGAATGTTCAATGACAACTTGGTGACTAAGTGCCTCACCTTGTTTTTATTTTTTGCATCTGGTCTGATGACTTTGCCAGACCTAGTTTTCATAAGAGTCTCAGTTGGCTCAGATCCAGCTATCCCAGTCTCCTGATTGATTGTGGGTACCTGAACATGATCATGCAAGTTAGACACAACCAATTAGTGATAAGTATATGATCCTGGGTATTAATCTATGGGGACAAGAGTAATTACATACATATTAAAAAATTATGAAGTTCTATAAAGTCATGACTGGTTTAGAATCTGGTGATAACAGCAACTGAGCCCTAATTGAAAGTGATATTCATTCCTTGCTTTCTAATATATGCTTATCATGTTGGTACATGTTAGAAACTAAAGTTGTTAGCACAAGTCACTAGGTAAATGTTCCAATGAGCATAAGATAGATGGGAAATTATAGAAGAACTCTTCACCTTACAACGGGAGCACAGCTTGACTCCCTCAAATGAAAACCCACTGATCTTTATCTCAGTCCACAAGTCCTCAGAATATGGATCACAACCTTCAACAAGAATACTGCATCATGAAGGAGCTGAAAAACTCAATTATGTGGTTTAGTAATCCACTTAGATAAAACAGTACCTCAGGTATAAACTAGCAACAAATTTATGAAACAATAGAATTGCAGTACTAAAACAACAGAAATTGAAAAATGAATACTTGGGTCTGAAGCGATTAATAGGTACGGGTTCCTTTAGATGCTCATTGAGTGCATCTAATGATTCCTGAAAATCATAAATGACACATACTGAATAGAAAATCAGAGTTTAAGTAAAATAAAACTTCATTTCTACACTGGACTGACCTGAGATAAAAGTAAGAATGGATAACCATCAGAGAAATAGGTCCGATGTCCCCCAACATAATTAGGATCCACTCGTCTAACTTCCGAAGCTTCATTTGGAAACATTGAAGAGGTTCATATTAATGGGTTTTTCATTCTTTCTGTGAGCTATGCTAGATGAATCATCTTTCTTTCTCCAGACAATGTAACATGTATTCATCTTAATGAATCAACGCAATGCAAGTTAATAGTTCTTTCAAGTAATGTTGCAGGTATATTCCTTAAACGGTTATAGTTCGGTACCAATTCATTACGAGTCTAAGGAAACATACCCTTCTTGTTAATTTTGTGCTCATTATCGTAATATTTAAGGTTTCATAGTTTCAATGACCTACCAGCATTGAAGCGGACCAGTCGACAGGGTTTTCCTAAAAAATCTGAAAACCACTGTGAGGCTTCTGTTCCTTCATCCCAGGCAGATCCAGTCCATTCCCAGACTGTGATAGCTTCTGTTACTTCATGTTGTTTACTCAAACAAATCTTGAGAGATTCCATCCCAGGTGCTTTCAATACTGAAATATGAAGGTAGCGACATTAATTTATATACTGAAATATATTAAAACAATCATGATAATGAAGACTGTGAAAAGGCAAAGTCCATCATCAATTCAACTACTACAATTTTATTTTTCAAAATAAAGAACACAGGGAAAGCATTTGTCAAATGAGGAATCAACAAAAAGTGAATCTATTAACGAAGTATAGGAGGATTGATGTCATGGTATCCTTGCTGTCTCAACCATTCCACAATGCTACAATTTGACCTACAGGTACAACGTTCTTAAGTAAAATCTGAATTAAAAAGTGTCTGTCAGAAAAATGCTACAGTTTCAGGATGGTCACGAGACAACACTCCAACAAATTGGTGCCAGGAATCATACAGAAAGAAGAGACAGATACCAATCCAAAGGATAAGAAATTATAAAGTGTGAAAGAGAATAACATAGAGACCAAAAGAGACCAGTATTTCCAGTCAAACTATTGGGTATGTATCAGTATCAAAGTATAGTCAAAATCTACTTCGACAAACTTCTCCATTAGCATTTATAAGATAAGAAAATATGAAGGTAAAAGCATTGAGCACCCCCATAAGAAAAAAATCAACTTATCCTTATCCATCTTAACTTTTAAATAAGTTAAATGAAAATAATTTCTATAAAGGCAAGTTCAGTAGATAGCCTAACTTCCTATTTTTGAAGGAGAGAGCCTCACTTCCTTTAAAGTATCTTAATCTTATCCTCTAGCTAGTTCTAATTTCCATTATTCCTCATTCATCATTCATCATTCATACAATACTATTTTTATTGTGAAGAGGTTAAATATAGGTGCCACTGGCATGTCAATCCATCAAATTTGAAATAAACAAAGAACCAGAAAATCATCACATGTTGTGAAGAGGTTACCCATGTAGGAATTGTTCGTAGGTTGATAGTCCTCAACAAGTGCATCTGGTGGCAGCTGAACCTCAACCAAAGCAAGCTTTGGATCAACTCTTTGGGTGCATGCCCTCCCTTTGGAATTCACCACCACCCATTGCCGATCCCATCTAAGTCCTGTCACACAACATAATATAATATGAATAATATTAGTAAAGTTGTGTGTATATTGATTCAACCAGAAACAAGGAGAGAAAGAAGAGTTACCAGTGGGAGTAAGAGGAGCATGGGAAACAGAAATTCCACGGCATGACTTGATTGGGTATATGAAGAGGCTTGAAACTTTGGCTGCAGAAATTGTTGGTGCCAACAATTCAGACTCCATTCTCACTTTGTCACCCACCATCACAAAGGAACTACCTTTATACAACTCTCACTCGGCATAATAACAACGCACGAGACATTTCTAGCACACACCAACCCACGTTTTCCTTGCAGAACGAGACTAATTTAGTTGGAAACTTTTACACAAACACTTCATAAAAAAATAATATTTATACTTTTTTAAAGTAAAAAATGTTATTTTTATTAATTGAAAGCGTGTTAAATGAAAAGTTAAGTATTTGTATTCATCTTTAAAGTTGATAGTTTGTTTTGTTTTATGTTTGTGGTAATGATCAAATTGAAAACATTAGACTAAACAAAGAAACTTCATAACATGAAACAAAAAGAGTTGTTGAGCCCCAATTTAATTAACAATTAATAAATATGCATATTTGTATCTATTTGTTTAGCATTATTCACTCGCTCATATACCTTAACGCACTTAAATATATTTTTTCATAGTTAGCAAATTATCTTATTTTTGTTTTTATCATTATACATTTTTAATTCAAAAGTGGAATCTTTTGAATTATGAGATCAAGTTATTTAAATAACATTTCTAGAATAAAAACAAGATTCAATAGTTTATGAAAGATAGAAGAATATATTTCAGTCTTCTTAGTATTATTTGTTTAGATAGAATACATTACCTTTCTCTTTATATACAAGACCAATTTGGAATAAATGCTTACTTTTTTTTTTTTCAATTTATCACTTGCATTCCTTATTTTGACAAGAATATTTTATCATTTTATAACTTTATAGTCAATTAATAAAAAATCATAAGAAAAATATTTTTTGTGACTCTACTTCCATATTATTTTTATTGAGGATATCTTAGGCATTACAACATATGGTTATCCTAACATTATAAACTAATAGGAATGAAATAACAAGATTCCATTAGGATTTTGAAACAAAGTGGTTGGTTCAAAAAGACAAAAGAAAAATGTGTGTATTTCAATACTATAAATACATTCAATAAAATAATAATATTTTTTATCTACTCATTACATTACCTACTCATCTTAATCACTCCCTCATTCGTTATCTTATCTTAGATGGGAGGTGAAATATATTATTATCCATCTTTCTTCAGCATTCATGTTAGAAAATGTGTTGCTGATTTTATTTTTATCTAACATTTTACCTTTTATATATACCGATGAAATTTGAGATACTTTTCTATAGGGTGATATAGAAAAAGATAAATAGCAGAAAAAGTTTCCATAAAAAACGCATTTTTAAAATGCATTCCAATCTTAACCTTATCCAACCGCCACTCCCTTATCCTTTTTCCCTCCAAACCCATCACCAAACTCGCACTCTCCCCACTCCCAAACACCCTCCTCCACCCACCGCCACCGCCACCGCCGCCGTAGAACGCCGTTCTCCGTCCCAATGGATAGACCTCCTCCGACACCAAACCCAATCCTCTTCCTTTCACGACGCCATCGCCACCTACGCCGCCATGCTCGCAGCCGCCGCACCCCCCGACAACTTCGCCTTCCCCGCCGTTCTCAAGGCTGCAACCGCCGTCCACGACCTCAGCCTCGGGAAGCAAATCCACGCGCACGTGTTCAAGTTTGGCCACGCGTCCTCCGTTGCCGTGGCTAACACCCTTGTCAACTTGTACGGCAAATGCGGCGACCTCGCTGGCGCGCGCCGCGTGTTCGACGAAATCCCCGAGCGTGACCAGGTGTCTTGGAACTCCATGATCGCGACGATGTGTCGGTTCGAGGAGTGGGAGATGTCTCTGCACTTGTTTCGGTTAATGCTGTCGGAAAACGTGGAGTCCACTTCGTTCACGCTGGTCAGTGTGGCGCACGCGTGCTCTCACGTGCAGGGTGGCACGCGGCTCGGGAAGCAAGTGCACGCGTATACTCTGAGAAACGACAATTTGAGAACATATACCAACAATGCGTTGGTGACTATGTATGCGAGATTGGGGAGAGTTAGCGATGCTAAGGCGTTGTTTGACGTGTTTGATGGTAAAGACATTGTGTCTTGGAACACTATTATTAGTTCTCTTTCTCAGAATGATAGGTTTGAGGAAGCGCTGATGTATATGTACCTTATGATCGTTGATGGGGTTAGGCCTGATGGGGTTACACTGGCGAGTGTTTTGCCAGCTTGTTCTCAACTGGAGAGGTTGAGGATTGGGAAAGAAATTCATTGCTATGCGTTGAGAAATGGGGATTTGATTGAGAATTCGTTTGTTGGGACTGCGTTGGTTGACATGTATTGTAATTGCAAGCAGGCTGCTAAGGGTAGGTTGGTTTTTGATGGGGTGTTGAGGAGGACGGTGGCTGTTTGGAATGCCATGTTTGCTGGTTATGCTCGGAATGAGTTTGATGATGAAGCATTGAGATTGTTTATTGAGATGGTTTCTCAGTCTGAGTTTTGTCCCAATGCAACTACTTTTTCGAGTGTTTTGCCTGCTTGTGCGCGTTGCGAGAAGTTTTTGGACAAAGAAGGGATCCATGGTTACATTGTGAAGATGGGACTAGGGAAGGATAAGTATGTGCAGAATGCGTTGATGGACATGTATTCCCGGATGGGAAGGATTAAAATTTCCAAGATGATATTTGGTGACATGGATAGAAGGGATATAGTGTCTTGGAACACGATGATCACTGGCTGTGTTGTTTGTGGGCGGTATGATGATGCACTTAATCTTTTGCATGAAATGCAGAGAGTTCAAGGAGAAGATGGGAGTGACACATTTGTTCATTGTGAGGATGAGGAGAGCATTCTCCTGAAGCCGAATTCGGTAACTCTAATGACGGTGCTTCCAGGTTGTGCAGCCTTGGCAGCGTTAGGTAAAGGAAAGGAGATTCATGCTTATGCTGTTAAAGAAATGCTGGCAATGGATGTTGCTGTGGGAAGTGCATTAGTGGACATGTATGCAAAATGTGGTTGCCTGAACCTGGCCAGGATAGTCTTTGATCAAATGCCTATAAGAAATGTTATTACTTGGAATGCTCTTATCATGGCTTATGGGATGCATGGAAAAGGGGAAGAAGCTTTGAAGCTTTTTAGATCAATGACAGAAGGAGAAAGCAATAGAGAAGTAATAAGGCCCAATGAAGTGACCTATATTGCAATTTTTGCTGCTTGCAGTCATTCTGGGATGGTGGATGAAGGCCTTCATTTATTCCATACAATGAAAGCTAGCCATGGGATTGAAGCCAGAGCTGACCATTATGCTTGTCTTGTGGACTTGCTTGGTCGATCTGGTCGGATCAAAGAGGCCTGTGAATTGATCCACACTATGCCATCCAACTTGAACAAAATAGATGCATGGAGTAGTTTGCTTGGTGCCTGTAGGATTCACCAGAGTGTAGAAATTGGTGAAATTGCAGCTAAGAACCTGCTTCTCTTGGAGCCAAATGTAGCCAGCCATTATGTTCTACTGTCTAACATATACTCCTCAGCGGGGCTCTGGGAACAGGCAATAGAGGTACGGAAGAAAATGAAGGAAATGGGAGTAAGAAAAGAACCTGGTTGTAGTTGGATTGAGCATGGTGATGAGGTTCACAAGTTTTTGGCAGGGGATGGTTCACACCCACAGAGTAAAGAACTTCATGAGTATCTTGAAACTCTGTCCCAAAGAATGAGAAAGG
>Ga0209389_1001894_pt1 | contig 15380 bp, 4 predicted proteins | sample CowpearedBW_FD_187526 | JGI IMG/M metagenome (GOLD analysis project Ga0209389, IMG submission 187526) | Root nodule microbial communities of legume samples collected from California, USA - Cow pea red BW (SPAdes) (version 2) | ecosystem: Host-associated > Plants > Roots > Nodule | place: USA...
TGAAAAATAAAAAAATTAAAATAATTAAATTAAAAAAATATATATATATATATATATATATATATATTTTCTTTTTAAGTTCAGTCTATCAAAATTTAGAATTTAGACTATAAATATATTTAAGAGTTCTCGATCCTGAGTATTCTTTACATTTTTACTACTTAACTATTCAAACTCACACGATTAGATTTTTAACACTTACGGTCTATAATGAATGTAAGGTTTTGGGATTGTGCATGATTTTGGAATTAGTGTTGAAAGATGGGCGTCAATTTTTAGTACAAAGTTTAGAAATTACGTTCGAAAAGAGAACTCTGTGTGAGTGGAAAATCAGAATACAAAAAAGTGTTTGTGGTCCAATATGTTTGGGTTTGGGTTTCATCATGTGATTCCATCTTACATTAAGTAAATAGGTGAGAAGTAAAATAAATAAAAATAAAAAAACATGAAAGTGGACTAATTACAGAGTTTTGAATGGATACAAGATGACAGAATCATTAATGGCACATACATATGATTGTTTCAACCGTCCAAAAGAAGGGAAAGAAATTATGGAACAGACAAAATGACCGTCCTAGGTGTTTATGCCGTTAAAATTAAGAAGGAGCAGTGAATTGAAACATTGTTAGGACTTTAGCATAGGAAAATATGTCCCATTTATGTTGGACAAAGACAACAACTCTATAACGTTTGCACAATCAATTGTCTTTCATAATATTAACATTATTTCGCCAAATCAGACACTCAAGTATTTCAATTGTCTGTTCAATGAAATTATCTTCATCATTAATTGATCTATTGCTTATAGGTAAATATCAATATTGGGCTTAATTTCATGCCTAGTGGGTGGGTTGAATATGGATTTTGGCCCAACCTAACCCACCTTACCCGAATTAAACTTCTTTCATGGGATGTGTTACACTCAAGCCATTCCAACAGAAAAAGTTTGCAATCACACAACAAGTGTAATGAGTTAGAATCACTTTTTTTTTTTTAATTTAAATTTTTATTACTGATTTTTTAAACTATTTATTAAAAGATAATAAAACCACAAATTTATTTATTATAATAAAAGAGTGTTGGGAATAGTCCAAGTGTGAGTTAAAGACTCACATTGGATAGAAAAGACAAAGTTAAACACGGTATAAAGATAAAAACCCATAACACCATTTTCTTAAGATTTTGAAGTTAAAGTGATATCAATAATCATTGTTTAAGGGGAGATTGTTGGGAATAGTCCATGTAAATCAAAGTTTCACATTTGATAGAAAAAATAAAATTAAACACTATATAAAAACAAAGATCCATAAATATATTTTTTATCCTCAGATTGTGCTTTCAATTTTAGGTTTTTTCTCTTCATGCTTATGATTATACCTGTACCTCTATATTAACAAACAAAAATTAAAATATCATGTTCTGAAAGCTTATTCTGGAAATATTAGCACCTCTATGATTTGGTAAAAAGCTTATTCCAAAAGGTTTTGAAAAATTTGTTCAAAAAATCATGTTCTGAAGTCTCGAATAAGTTAAAAAATTTGTTTCGGCAAAGACGTTACAAAATACACCTTATTTGTTCTGGAAATCACGTTTTGGAAATTCTAGAAACATGTCGCAGTCCAAATAAGCAATCTGAAAATAATCGTTATGAAAGATAAAATGGTCATTTTAAAAAGTATGAGGATGCAGTTAGAAATTATGGGGTGTAGGAAGCAAAAACCTGAATTCAACGAAAGCTTTACCCAACCCATTTTGAAGAAATGGGCCAAAGAAAAATAAAAACCCAGCACAGTGAATAGGGGGGTATTAGAAAGCTAACAAACAAACACCGCTATTTTGGGGCATGAAGAAACACAGAGATTGAAGGGACCTACATGTGTGTGGAAAGGTTATGGATTAATAAATTATAGTGTTTATCCCACACAGTTATGGCCATACAACAAAGATTCATATCTTTTGTGAATAGTGATTATAAATCTAATGTTGTATTGACACAAAGGTATCAAAGTACAACTTGCATTTCATAGTTAAGAACCCTAGTAGCAATGCCGGTGGCCAAATCTTTTTTTCAGTGTCATTTTTTATTTTGATGATTGTTGTTCCATGCAACAAATCTTTACATGATTGCCACTCACGTACGGACTCTCACAAGAGTCCACCAAGATTCTCATAATTAAATATTCATTTTTGCAAGAATATGATTTTCATGTCTTTCAAAAAAATTAAATATTTATTTATGTAAGAATATCATTTTCATGTCTTTCAAACTATGATACATCGATACTTCAATTTAAGTTATGTATCCGTGCTCAATACATACTCTTATATGATAAGTTATGATACTTTACAATGAACTTTCTAATCTATAAAGCAATAGTTTTTATGATGATAATTTATAATTATTTTATGTGAATAACTTTAATACATATGATTTTAAGTTGGATTTATACCATAATAATCATATATTCATCATATTTTTAAGAATTATTGTACATTTTTAATATATGTATATATAATATATATTATATTATATTTTTTTTTAAAATTAACGTATTAAATATGTGTCTTAATACACGTATCATATTCATGTATCATAATTCGAAAGTAATTGAATGTTTCTATAACCCAATATAATGGACTTATTTTTTTAAACATACTATTGTTGTTTCATTTTTGAAAAATTGTTTTTCCTTCGAAATTATGTTATATGATTGATAATTATTTCCATTCAATTAATTGGCCAGGTGTTAAAATGTATTTGAAGTTTTAATTAAAATTAATTCGAAGCCCTGTTCTTTTCACAACCTAAATAAATACAAGAATTGTGATTTGAAACCAATTTTGATATGACAATTTTGAGTTGAAATTACATTGTATTTTGGATTTGACGTTTGGAACCAAACTTGTTAAAGAAAATGTCTTTTTAGTGATACGTTTGGATCTATATGTTTGTGGTGTCATTTTTTGTGTGTTTTAAATGGTATGTGATGCCATAATACATAGGCTAATAGGTTTATGTTTTTTCTTATAAATAGGCTAACAACATATCTAAGGAGTGGGGTATGCAAATCAACCATGTAATCACTACTCGACAATAAAAACTAACTAACCCAAATCTATCCTTTCATTTTTACAATTCTTTGCTGTTTTTTTTTAAGTAATTATTTTAATATATATTTTTTAAATATACCGAATTTAATTTATTAAAAAAAGTTAAAACATCAAAATGATAGTACATCGATATATATTTTGGAGATGAGTTTGATACCAAATGTTATAAGATAAATTTGTTAGATTTAGTATGTTTTTTTTTTATGTGTAAAAGAGTTAAGTATGGGACATATTTGATCGTTAATATATTTATTTATCGTAAAAAAATTTAAATTTGTCTTGAACTTTGAAAAACATTCATTTATGGATATGATTAACCAAATGCTTTAAGGATATTGTTAATCAATCTCTTAATAACATTGGTTAACAATAATTAATAAATATTAAATTTTATAATAAATTTTTATCTTAATTATTTTAATGTAACTTTTCTTTATTTAGAGGACAAAAAATGTTCATAAATATTATATAATCGTCATTTATAATTTATTTGACGCATAATAAAAAGATTTAAAATATAATAAAATAATTTTAATATAGTTATATCTTTAAAATTATTAAATAATAAAATTTAATGTCTCTCCTCTATTAATATTGTTTGTTGAAATTTTATAATTAACTTTCGTTTCATTCCTCAGTTTAACTTTCTATTTTACTTTTAATTATGTAATAAAATCATAACATTTTGGATTTAATAAAAAGAAAAACGTATTTTCACAAACACATCATTGCTGGTGAGATTATCGTCATCGCTTCTAATAGTAAAATAAATTAAAAGAAAACGTTGAATAATGATAATTTGTGATAAATATTATATTATTAAATATAAAATAAAATTATTTAATACTTTTTATATTATTTAATATGATGTTACATTAGTCATTTTCATTATAAGAATGATTGTATAGAGTTCTAAATTTAATTTGTCATTTTCATTATAAAAATAATTGTATAGAGTTCTAAATTTAATTTAAATTTTATTGTACTATATTCCTTTAAACCAAAACAGTATTATAATATTCATATTTTTATGTAATTTTATTAAATATGCTATAATTACGTTAAAATCATTTTATTATTTACTTATTTCTTAATTTTTTTATGCATTAAATGAATTATTTATCATAGTTGTATAATATTTATGAATATTTTTTTCTTTTAAATAAATTAAAACTGTATTAATAATTATTGACGCGAGAATTTATTTAATATTACAGTTAACTACGAATTAAAATATCCATTAACATTCTCCTCTATTTATTTCATATGAATCTTTTAAAGTTAGAATAGAGTAACAATGTATTAATTGTAAACATTTAATTACGTCTTATAAATGATAATAAATTTTAAATGCTTTATAACTAATATCAATACCTCCGTCTTTCAAAAACAACTTACGTGTATTCATAAATTAAACTTTTATGATTGAAACTTGATATTGCACTCATTTTATTAAACAAATATACTTCTTTGAAGAATTATGAATGTTGAGTAATTAAGAAATGAAAGATATAAAATGCTAATTAAGGTTTTTATGGATATTACTTATCACCCAAATTGTCAAAGATAATAATAACTTTGAATAATAATTTCATAGTTTATTTTTTATAATTTCCTATGGGAAACACATGCTCTTGTAATTATGTACCCATATTTTTGTAATTTAAATAATACCATTTAAAAAAAACTAAGAAAAGCATGTGTTAATTATTGGGAGTGAAAAAAAAATTATAGCTGAGAAGAGTACTTATATATTTTATTAAATAAAAAAATCGTTTGAGAAGAGTACTTATATATTTTATTAAATAAAAAAATCGTTTTTTTCTTATTAAAAAATAAAATTATTTAATTAAGAATTATAATACAATTAGTTTTCTTATTTTGATTTTTTAATATTTCTCTTATTAAAGATAAAATTATTTAATAAAAAATGACTTGAAAAAATTATATCTTTCATACAATGGTATAAATAATATGGTTTAATTAATCGAATGGTACCCACCCTGGTAGAAGTGTGTTAATCTGCTACCCGCTTTTTAAAAAGTGTCAATTGTATCCTAATTTTTTAAAAAGTATTTCAATTAGGTTCCTCTCAAACGGAGATAATTAATGTCATTAATGGTGTGCCACGTGTTTAACACTCTTTTAAAAACGGGTATCAGATTAACACACATCTACTAGAATAGGTATCATCCGACTAATTAAACAAAATATTTTTAATTTAATTTAATCGTATAACGTAATAGGATAATACTGATAAAAAAATACGTATGATTGTACCTTTGCCGCGTTATATGTGTACGTAAAAAGCTGAAAGCATATCTACAAGGGTGGGACCTCATAAATAGGTTTAATGGCTACTCAACAATTAAAACTAACTTCAAAACATCTCATCAGAACAAACAAAATAACCTAAAAAGCCAGAAAAAAAAGAAAAGAAAAGAGAAGTGTTAATGCTTTTGCTGTTCTGATGAGATTCTTAAACTTCCATGTTTGCTTATTATCCTTAATATCCGAATCTTGTCGGTTCACTGATAAACTCTCACATCTCTGAGAATGGTGTGTGTGTGTGTTCATATTTTTTCTTTTTCTTTTTCAGTTTACAAATTATGAGAAAAAAAATGTATTTGTGAGTATTTATTGTATTGTAGCTGAGAGTATGGTGTGTCGGTTTATTAAGAAAGAGGTTGTGTTGGTAGGTTATTTTCACTTGATGCTGATAAAATAAGAAGAAAATTCATTGAACATTCTATTGAGGAAAGTGTAGGTGTATGAAAGACAGGAGTAACAGAAGATAAAGTTTTGGTTGGAGAAAAGGTTGAATGATGCTATGAATGTGAATCAAGTTAGAGTTAATGCATGGCCACGTTGTCACCATTCTTCGCCTCCTCGTGTTTCCTCCATAAATATTACAAGAAAAAGAAAGCCAAATTTGGTTCATCTTTTCAAGTTTTTTTAGTGAATGGAGATTTAAAGTAACATATATAGGTCAAGAAAAATTGTTCTATTTCTTATTTTTGTTAGAAAAGTTGCATCAAAATTTATAACTTTTACAAAATTATGTCAAGAATATACTAGAAAACTTGAATATTTATGAATATATATCTTAAAGTGTCGGTAAAAGTATTGCATATTTTTAAGACTCTTTTTATTTTTGAGTTTACTAGTTGTTTAATAGATTATTTTTCTTTGGTTATTAAATGTTTTTGTTTAAAATTATTTTAAAAAATTATATTTTGATTTAAAAATAAATTACTTACTTATGTAGTGTTGTATATTGTAAAATTCATACAAAATATTTTCTTATATAACAAACATAATTTATTGTTTGATTTAGTCTTCAATTATAAAAGAAATTTTACATTTTTGTTAACAATTAAATTTCAAGTCTAATTTAATTTTATAAAAAAAATTTCATATGGTAATCATTGATAGATGATAATTATATATATATATATATATATATTAGTCTTATATTTATAAAGTATTTATTTGATATCATTTTTAATCCAAAAATTTAAGACAATAGAATAACAAATTTATTTTTATACAATGTTTAACTTTATTTTTAGTATCCAATGTAAAATTTTAACTCAGACTTGAATTATTTTCAATAATTTTCCCTCAACGATGAGATTTTTTTTACTTTATATGCTATATATTTTTCTTTGATGACTCTTTTTATTATCCTTATGTTGTAAATCACATTATAACCATTTTTTGTTATGGTTATATTGTGAGACACCTCCAATCATCTGTTCTGGTATCATTGTTAAAATTTTTTTTCTTTATATATTTCATGAAATGAATATATATATTGTTATTCCATATGAAAACAAAATAATCCGTAAGTTAACGAATCTTGGTGGAGTGAAGAGAGACAGTGATAGACAGTTATCGTTTTCAGCGTACTGCACTTTGATACAAAAGAATAGTATGTAGTGATGAGAAGAGAATGGTGGAAAGAATTCTCCGATGGAACTTAGCTGGCTCATCAACCAAACCAAATAGTGAGAACACTTTGACGTGCATTTTAGCTTCTACTTCAACAAAACCATGTGACTCTTCCTTCCACATTATTACCAAGTGGGACACTCTCCTTTGCTATGAGTTGGACACGTACCATTTTTCCCTCCATCTTCCTCCTATAAATACACCACCACCCACTCTTCACTTTCTCAACCAACAATGATGGGTATTCGTTTGCCGTTTCTTGTTAATGCAAAACACACGTCGTTGAAGTCCAACAATGTTCCAAAGGGTCACGTTGCAGTTTACGTCGGAGATCTCGAAAAGAAGAGGTTTGTGGTTCCGATATCATATTTGAAGCACCCCTTGTTTCTTGATTTGCTGAACCGAGCAGAAGAAGAGTTTGGGTTCAACCATCCCATGGGAGGCCTCACCATTCCTTGCAAAGAAGAAGCTTTCATCAATCTCACTTCTCAAATGCGTGCCTTCTCAGACAGACACCATTGTTAATTACGTACTACCTACTACTCTTAATTGACTCACTCATTTTGACTATCTTCTATTTCTTTATTTTTGTATCATTCTTACTATTATATATATATTGTGCTCACTGTCTGGATAATCAAAATTGATGGCCATGGCAATTGTAACTACTTCTTCTTCTTCCTCACTTCCATTTGTTTATTGTTATGGGCAATTTTCGCCTTCATAGTTCAGTTGCAAGCTGCTCCTACGGAATAAACAAGTTCAATTAACTATTCGGGTTATTAAATATATGGTTGTGTTTTTCGTTTCTTAATAAATCAACAAGTTTAAATTTGACTGTAAATTTGATTAAGTACATTCTTCAAGTTTAAACTTTAAAGGTTTTGACATTAATAAACCTTCGTAAATATTTCAAATTGGATTTTATTTCATGGGGTACAAAACACACAAAAATGTTAAAGTGGAAGAAAAAATAAACATAAGTAAATGGTAGAAGAAAAAGAAAAGAGACAAATACGTATAAGAGGGAATGAAATAGTATGAGACAGTATAGTTTTTTACAATGGTATTTAGTTTAAAATTTCATATAATTTTGAAGTAATTGTCTTATAAAAGTCAGACCAATAATACTTTAAATTGATCAATAATTTTTCTTACACGGTACAAAAACTAAACTCAAAATTTATTTATATATATAGTAATAACAATTATATATGTATATATATATATATATATATATATATATATATTTATATATGTGTGTGTGTGTATATAATAAATTTTAATTTAATCCCGAAATTACTTAAACATTTTTTTTTAGATACCTTAATTTAGTTGTTTTCTAAAGGTTATTTATTCATTCTCGACCGACTAAACAATTTTACTATATAAGATGGTTTATTGTTAAATAGCAGTATCGTTTACTGTTAGTATATATACGCATTACTTAGTTATATTTTAATTTCCTCTGTACTTGTTTTAAAGAGATTGTTTAATGAAAGTGTATGAAAACATAATAAAAATACATCATGATAAAACTAAAAAATACTTTGAAATATATGTTACAAATGAAAAAATCAAGACATAATTATAGACTAAAAAGTAGTTAAATTTAACGTTTTGTGAATCTTTCTAATATATTAAATTCAAATATTAAGTTTGACCTTTCTGGAGTTCAGAGTATTTCTTCTTTAACAACAGTAGATATTTCATGCAATCATATGCCTACAAATAAAATAAAAATAAAGTATTAACAATAGTACAAAATTCTTAAAAATGGTTGGAAGGTATAAAATCAATTTTGAATAAAGTAAATGACAAATATTGAACTTTGTTTTTCTTAAAGCAGGTTAATAGTAAAAATCAATGTAAAAACTAGATAAATCAATTTCTAAATGTAAGCTAAACATATAAATATTTATCTAAGATCATGTTAACTGGTATTTATCTAAGTACCAAGCACACTGAGGGACCAAATCAGTAATCTCATATAGGATGGTTGAAAATAACGGAAGAATTTATAAACATCAAAATCGTCTTTATTGTTGTTTAAATTTGCCTATTCTATAGTTTACATATGGAGGGTTCTAGACAAAAAGAATAAATGTAGGAAAAACGGATACATAGATACATAGATACATGAAACATCTGCATCTCTATGATCATAGATATATATATAATCCGCGTTGCAAAGGCCATGACATAGCTGCAGGTGAAGAACTGCCATTGATATTTTATCGCGGGTACGACATTGGTCACCAGAATGAAGTTGTTGAGATGTCCTACACTTTCCCTGCTCCTACCATTCAATGGCCTCAGCACTCTCAAGAAGGATGAAGGAGCTTTCAACTTAAATATTGAAAAAACATTAAGATGATTTGGTGAAGAGGGGGCAGGAAAGAAAGCAAAAAGCAGATGCTTGTCTTCGGCTGCTAATCAATACATGTACACTTGTCTTAGTCCAAAGACAGATTGCCAACTCGGATGTTTCGTTGCTGATGACTGATACCTTTACCCAGTCGTGAGATGGAGGAACTCCAATCACCTGGTTTTCCGCTAAATGGAGATGTAAGTTTTGGCTGGAACCATTTTTTCAGAGCCACACCATGAATTCTAAGCTTGCCATTCGATTCATTACCCTGATGAGGAATCTGAAGCCTCCTCAATAACGCTCCAATTGCTTGGCCAGCTCTGTACCCAAAATATTGCATATTTGTTAAACCAATTTCTTAAACAATGTTTTCTAGACACAGTGTACAAGAGAAAATTTATTTCCAATAGAAAAAAATGAATATATTCACACAGTGACAGCTCTACAGTCACGTCATATGTAATTCAGTCGTTTACAACAAATAATCTCCTTAAAACACAATGCAGAGTGCAAATATGTGGGGACACTATATGGTTAAAAGCATGTTGACAACGTATACTTTTGTGATTTACGATCTTACCTTCCAGCAAGGTTAATAATCTTCTCCCCCTTCTGAGACACAACTTCTGTTTTCTCTACAGGCAATAAAATGATTATGTTGGGAATTCTTGCACCTGCAAAGAAGATTTTCACGGGAACCCCAACTAAGTCAGGACGGAGATTATAATGTAATATTTTTTTATCACATGCCTTCTGTTGGTGTAGTAAACTAGTTAATTAGTAATGAAGTTTATTTAAACAAACAAATTTTGGATAGATTTAAACAACGATAAAAAAAAAAGGAAAAAATGAGAATCCTGTAATAATATGTTAAAAGAAAAACTGGACTTTGTAGACTTGGATCACCAATTGAAAATTTAAAAATGATCACCAAGAAATTGATCTGGCAAAATGTCATAATAAGGTCTTGTTCACAATATTTGTTACAGAGTTCCAGAAAACAAGTCCTCGTATTGTTGGGAAAATCGTTAAACAGAAGGAAAGATGAAGTGGTACTAAGAAAGGGATGCAAACTGACTAGGGGAAGTCATGTGCTAAAGAATATAATGATACCAAAGTCAATAAAATAAAGCATATTTTTTATAATCATTTGTTGCCAGCTTTTTTCCGTACAATATTGCAAAGAATTCCGAAAAAAATAAAACTACAACTTACACCGTAAATTCAATTCACTTCCTTATCCAGATATTAGAATTAAGAGTCAATAGAGTAGAATATTTTCGTGTAAATAAAGTCAGTTTAACAAATTAACTTGGTTTTAAATTTCAATTGATCCCACACAAGAATTATAAATAAATCTTTCTATGAGCGAAAAGTTCAACAAGTAAAAGGTAGCACTGATATTATTAAATGATGATGATATTACCTGCTGCCAGTCTATGCTTGAGACCTTTGAAAACTGTTATGAGGTACACCTGTTAACATTTGCATGAATTTAGGGATATGGATTTAACAATTGCAGGAGCACAAATGTCTACCTTTTGCATGTGTTTGCTTGTCAAATTTGCAAATGTTTCTATTATATACAGGGTACCGAGTATGAAAGAGACATGAACAAAGAGTAAGCATGGAACAGAAAGCTATTGGATCCATCATTCAAACTTTGGAGCAAAAGTTGCACATTGGTATCACCAAATATCAAATGTGTTTGTAAAATAAAGACCAATAATTTCCGTCTGGTCATGTTGTGTGCAAATTATGCGTCCAATGACTCTAAAGCCTTTTTTCTGCATTTTAAACTTGTTAGCTAATCCTCGAACATTGTAAGATTATGTGGGTTATGCAAGAAGCTTGTGTGTGTCAGGTATACCCACTGTAAAGCACTTTTTTTCTGCTAAAAATGTTTTTAATTTTAGACTTGTAAGTGAATTTAGGAATATAGCGAGCATATGTCAGCTTTCATAAACTATGGGACAGGCTTGGGTATGTTACTTAGACTCAACCTGACTTTCTATAAATAGGAATTCAAATGGATTGTAATTCCCAAATACAGTTGAGTTAATGAATCCCACACGTATACAGTTCCCTCTTTCTCTAGCCTTTCAAAGTTAAAATGCAATTTTTTTATGAAACAAAAATAATCAATGTAGGAGTTCTATTAACTCACCTCAGCAGTAGAAGCATGCAATTCTTTAGCATCAATAACAATGGGACTCGTTTTAAATGATACAAATGGAACAACTCCATATGAAGCAGATTCCTACAAAATCATATGATGATTCAGGTTCCCTTAGAAACAATAAGGCACAAGATATTGAATAGAACTACTTTCAGCTCCATACTGACCTCAAGTATAGAAAAAGCACGAGGATCGTATTCACCAAATCCATCCAGTAATGAACAGAGGTTTGATCCTCTTGAAGTATCTGCACTAACTCCTAGGTTCTCAATAAGTCTATTTTTCAGAGATGTATCATAAGGAAGTTGCAGGCATCCCAGAATTTGTGACAATATTTCAATTGTAGGTTTTTGACCAGCGTCAATTGTATCACGAAACACCGTTAAGGCCAGCGATGTCCTTCAGAGTAAAAACAGCATTAAAAACTTCCACAAAGAAAAAACCAAGAGAAGCCTGATAAAATTATTAGTCACAAAAATTCCGGGAACAGAGATTTACAGACTTCCCTAGTGTTTTTAGTTTTGTCCTTAGACAGATTCAATTGAGAAGAATGATTAAAAATAGGATCAGTTCAAACAAAATGTTGTAGAAATGCAATAGTTTCACTATGAAAAACAGCACTCTGATATGCATATATTGAAAAAACAAATACGTAAAGGAATGTCTAGAAATGGTTAAATAAAGAGTTGTCTTAAGAAAAAAGTAGTAAACGTAATGTATACCATTTATTATCAACTTGAGGCCGTTCTGAGTGAAAAGATAAAACAGGCTCACCAACATCGCAAGCCTTCTCAAATCTCCGCAGGCACATTCCTTTCAAAGAAATCAAAGTGCTATCAGGATTTACAAATCACAGAACTATCAAGGCATAGTATATGAATAGATAATGGGCCACAAGATAACCAAAATCCACAACCTTTTGCTTGAAGTTCCCAGCAAATTAAGAACTAGTCCTATAAATAAAATTCAATACATATCGTATGAGCCTAATACTTTCTTTTCTTATAATTTAAAGGAAGGAATAAGATTTCATCATGATTTCTGTATTTTCTATATAAAACAGCCATAGAAATATTTACTATGCGATTGCACACAATTAACTAACTGAACAAACACAAAACTGTGAAAGAATTTGTTCGATCCTACAAAACCCATATTCTCCGGTCCTATAAGCAGCAACTTATGCTGTTTCAGAAAATATTATTAATACATTTGTATACAACTCTTACCTTTGAAAACGATTAAATTACACAGCTCTAATATGAGTCTATCCTATTCCTTTATATCCTTAAATAACTAGTGAAAAGAAGGCAAATTTGTAGAGCCAAAACTTTTTTCATTAGGACTAACAATTATAGAATCACGACTTCTCTTGAAGAGGACTAAAGATGCTTTTTGTGATGTTCTAATAAAGGTGTGAAATTTTTATATGTTCATTGGGGAAAGCACATATTTTGATATGGTCTTTGGCCATACGGTCACATCAATTAACTTTTTAAAAACTGTGATCACCAACCACCAATGTGATTATGTGTTAATGAGAAATGATATTTCTCTCAAAAAGGATAGTGAACTTATGCAAAATATGTTTTTGTTTTTAATTCATATTAACAAATTTAATACTAATCAATCTTAAACTTTTTAAGAATTTTCTCATATCATTTACATGTCAAATTGTACCTGTAGTGCATTAAATATTTGGGCTTTAAAGGCAATAACACAACAAAAACAATGAAAAACGGAAAATTTTACATCACTTTTCAATGTATTTGCATTCATCACATGAAGCGACAATAGTTTCTAAATAATATAGCTCCAAATGCGGAGGGTAAGAGTATAAATATAAGTCATGCAAGAAACTGGTGATTTTCAAAGCAATAGCAAAGAAAAAGCTGAGCAATACAGAGAGAGAATTGAAGCTCACAAAATTGACTGAGACTCACCAATTATGCATCGACATATTATGAGATTGGTGGCTACACCATCTTTTTTGGCTTGAGAAAGAAGCATTTGAGCTGCCTCCATATCATCCTTTCTATCAGGGCAGTAAAAATAGGAAATTCGTTGAGAAAGAACCAAAACAAAACATTAACTTAACGACAAAATCCTATTAGACCACTTACTTCTCACTTGCCACTATAAGTACCGAGAATGTGATACTGTTTGGGCACAATCCTAATCCTTTCATTTCAAAAAAAACCTCCAAAGCCTTTTGAAATTGATCTCCATCACCTGTACAGAACTCTTAAAATGTTTAAAGTCCTTTTTCCCCATTAATCAGCTAACTTAAACAATATAACTGTACAGATTGGGGAAACGGCTATAAAATTGAAAATAAAGTTGGAAGTATCCATAATCAAGCAAAACAAAGGTAGAGAAAGGAGTAACACGTCATTTACAAGAAATGCTTCAGGAAAAGAAACGTTAGATATGTTAGGAATCCAAGAATGATTTGAAAGTCTTACATTGAGAAGAAATGAAAAAGTTGAGTGGTATATACAAAAAACAAGACCTTCAAATTTGCAGTTATTTTTTTGAAAATAACTTCTTTTCCAAGTTATTTAATATTTTTCCAATCAAACATTAATGAATGTAACAATCTTAAAGACCAAAGAAAAAGGTCAAACTTACAAAGTGCAGTGAGCAAAGCATTAATTGTTGAAACTGTTATTGACAATTTAAGAGACTTAAGATATTCATATAGCTCCAATGCTTTCTGCCAATTTCTTGCCTGGAACAAGCATTTGCCACTAGTTAGTAGGTGAAGTCAATGCTGGCGGAAAAAGAGTCGAAAAAGCATAACTTACATGGAAAAGAAACATAAAAGTACACAGTAATTGCCTTAGGTCATTCTCGTATTTCATTATTATTAATTTCTAGATTCGGGACCATCAACTAAAGCACAAAATCCATATATACTACACTAGAAAAAACATTCTACATCCATATTTATTTCTTAATTAAAATTAATAGAAAAAATGCCAGAAAAACATGGAAAAATTTTAGGAAACCCGTGACTTCATTACTTTCCTTATTAGAAAGTCTAATAACGGTCATTAAATATTTTTTTTTAATTAATAATTTTATTTTAAACATAAAAACATATTTTTAACATCCTTTCTTAATACATAATTCAAATGCGTCCCATCAATAGACCTTCAATCCATTTCAGTTCCCTTACCTTTTATTATGCATACTCTATAAAATCCATAATCCAATTTTTTGAGTTTCATGACTAAAAAATTAACCTGGATTTTATTAATGATGTTTTCATTTTCATTTCATGACAGTCTCGTTTTCTGTTTCTTTTCAACTTAAATTTTATTAGTTGACCGGACATACATTACTACAGGCACCCATCAATGAGCTATATGACGTTATTCCAATTCGTATTCCTCCTTCACGGGCTTGTTGTAGAACATCAAAGGCAGCATCCAGATTTTTAGCATGACCAGCAACATTTATCAGTGCACTCAGAAATATCTGCATGACGAATCAACTTCTGTAAGCAAACAACAGTAAAGAAATGAAGAAAAGCATACAAGAATCAATTCAATAAAACACCATGCAAATAAGTGTTTTTTTTATTATGTTTTATAGTATGTGAAACTAAAGCTTTTAATAATCCAGATCACGAACAAATTATTTTTTTAAAGTACCTCATCTGGTTGGATCCCTTTCTGGGTCATGTCATTGTATACAGCAAGAGCAAATTCCCAATCCCCTGTTTCGCTGCACGAATTAATGGCAATGGTGTAAACTTCG
>Ga0209389_1001899_pt1 | contig 15376 bp, 9 predicted proteins | sample CowpearedBW_FD_187526 | JGI IMG/M metagenome (GOLD analysis project Ga0209389, IMG submission 187526) | Root nodule microbial communities of legume samples collected from California, USA - Cow pea red BW (SPAdes) (version 2) | ecosystem: Host-associated > Plants > Roots > Nodule | place: USA...
AAGAATAATCGATTATTCCAGTGAGTTTTGCAAATATATAAAATTCTCTTAGTGCTCTACTACATGGGTTTTGCCTTTTGACTCTTGACATACTAATTTAACTATTTCAAATAACATACACATATTATAAAACCTAAATAACTAAACCCATAAGTCTTCAATGTATCTCTTGAATCGAAGCGTTCTTTTAAGTCTTCAACATTTTTTCATGCATCATCATCAAGTCTTCCATACTTCTTCATAAGTCATCATCATCATCAAAACTCCTTATTGGAGGAAGATGTTCATCTTCTTCTTTTTGTCAACAAAAACAACCAGAGGCACAACAACATCCAAACCTAATGATGGCTCTCCCTAGCCAACCATACATGTGTTTTTCAAGATATTCATAAGCCAAAATGCCTCCAAGATCAACCAAGATCTTCAAACTTCACATTGTAGCTGTGTATTGCAGAGAGAGAGTTTTCCAGAAAAGAATGATAAGATTTCGTGCTCAAAAACTCATAAACTTAGCTCTGCTCTCGAAAACATAACATATATAGTTTGGTTTAAGTGAAATTAGTCGATTGAATTTTCTGTACAGTCAGATGATTTCACTTTACTTAAGTGAAATATGTCGATTGAAAAATAATTCAACTAACTGAATGCATTCATACCAGAAAACTATATATTGCAAGTCTTTTAACCTGTTAAAATCCATTTTAACAGATTAAAAGAGACACACCAAGACTAATAAGACATCTAACCTGTCATATAGCCTACCAACATGATATAACACCAAAACATTATATTTAACATATTATTTCCAGATTTAACATACTAAAAAACTTAATCTTTGAGTGGATCCTCATCAATCTTCATCAACCTCATGTGATCTTCATGCACTTGGCTTTATCAATTCTTTGCTTCAAGCTTGTTTGTGCCAACAATATATACTTCTAGATTTGGTTGTGCAAGCCCATACAAGGTACTTAGACTATTAGAGAAAAAAAAAAGCATAGGGAAAACAACTAATGCCCTAGGCCTTACTTTTATGCAAAAATATTAGTGATATTTTAAGGAATGTTTGGGCTTGGATCCTAAGTTGACTTACTAATCACTAAACCTTTTGTCATGTTCTCGATAACACTCCTAAAAGGTTGATGCACTTGGTCAGGGAATGTTGTGTCAATTAAAGCTTCATAAATCTTTAATTGTCTTTGGCCTTTTGAATTTCTTTTGTTTGCCAAGGACGTAATAAGCATCGCTCTCTATTTTTGGAGGGCTATAAACAAGAGATTAAGTTCCTTATAGTTCACCAAATGGATAATCACATTTAACTTCATTTCATTAAGTGATTTGATAGCCTCCTTCAGATCCATTTCATCATAATTTAAGGATTCATCATTTTAATAGATTTATTTCTCTTAAGCTTGCATATCGTTGTTCAAAGAATCAAATAACTATTTTTTGTTGGTGTAATGTGGCTCTAAAAAGGGGCGGAGGGATGAATAAAGCCTGTAAAACAATTCAACCAATACTCGTGCAAACAAAGTATTCATACTAAAGAGTGGAGATAGAGAAAATGTATACAAAGGATTTATATTCGTTCACCTCCCACTAAGGTTACATCCAGTCTTTTAAGTAACCTGCTTAAGAAATTTTACTAATCAACACCTTTGATTATTAATGAGTATCACCCTCTTCGGGTTACAATGAGTTTCAAACTCTCTAGGTATCACGATTATAAACCTCTTTAGGCTACATCGAGTATCAAACTCTCTCGGTATAATCCTCAATCTCCCGTGAGATCTAGAACTCTTAATTACGATTAATAATAATAAAACCACTCTCACAAACAAGACTACAAAATTCAACTCACAAGTTACAACTTGTGAAGGATTTATAACATGTAAGCTCTCAACCAAATATCTTGCCAGACACTTTTTGTATGATTGGTTAACAACACTTTAATATTGTTTTGTTCTTTTGTTTTTCTTCGTGTTTGGCTTTGCATCCTTTATATAGTTGTTTCATTTGATAGCCATTGAGAATTTTAATTGTAGTGTTTCATCATGATCAATTCTTTAACTTGATTCTTTATTTAAATCTTCATCATCATTGTTCAGAATGTTATTACCAATGAGATAATTCTTTTAAATGTTGTAGCTTATATAATTAATTATATATTTGACATGATCAAATTAATATCAATTCAAATATCAAAGTGCATTCTGACTCATTTTGTGTAAAATTGATTTATATTGTTTAGGTCGTCTAACACCTTAGATGTCTAACACCTTAGTCTTCTTATGGCTTAATTAGTTGCCTTGAGTTGTATAACCCTTTGAGTTGTCTAACACCTAAGTCATATAACACTTTGAGTTATCTAAAGACTCAAGTTGTCTGACGACTTGGGTAGTCTAGTGCTTTTACTTGGTGATAACCTTTGGTGTACTTGTCTAATGCGTTGACTTGTCTACTACTTAGACTCGTCTAAGGCTAAGACTTGGCCTTTGCGTTTGCTAGATTTCCAACTTACACTAATATTAATAACCTTTGAATATTATTATTTAAGCATATACAAAACATATATTTTGATATGCAAAATGTGTTGATCTATCACTATTACTCATATATCAATTAAACGCTGTCTTGTTGTTGTGTAACATTGTTTCACTTCTAGTTAGAGACTTCATCGTCTGGTAGAGTGATTATTTTGTTATTGTCAAAACCCTATTGGTCTATAGAGGCTAATCTACTTTAACATTTTCTACCATTAAATACTTTGTTCAAGGGAACTTAACTCATTGGTTGTGGATGTGTCCATATGGATGGGTGAGATATGCTAGTTGAAATCCTATACTAACCTAAGTAGCCTTTGTAGATAGACTAACCTTTGTAGACCATCCATAAGTTTTGATGATAACAATAACTAAACATGACTTACTTGTTTAAATATGACATTATTATCTGAACATTCTAATGCGTATTTTTTGCTTACTGAAGAATCTCTATATCAACTAGTGGTATCATGATAAGCCCCTAATCTCTAGAGTTTCTTTTATCCAATTGCATTATTTTGGGTAGGTTAAAAATTTGGAGTCATTAGCTTAGAATTAGTCTAGTTAGGTTTCTAGCCTAGTTTTGCAAAAGTAGTCTAATTAGGTGTTTTTAATGCATTCTTTAGCATAATAATTAGGAGTACTAATAGTTAGGCTTAGTTAAATATGTGATATAGGTTCATGAATAGGTAGGAGCATTTTAATTTAGTTTTAGTCTAGATATAAAAGCTTATAAGTAGAGTTGGCTTAGTCTAATTTTATAAGCTTTTAAGTAGAGTTGGCTTAGGTATAAAATATTTTGATTTGGTGATTTCTAACTTGTTTTTCCAATTGTAGCATAGATAGTAGTGTAGATTGAAGTTATTGAAAGGGAGTTGAATGAGGAAGGTTTCTGTTGAGATGAAGAAGTGAAGTGGACTTCAGCATGTGGAAGGCCATTGGATGAGTGGATTTGGAGCTGCTATGAGCCAATTGAATTCATTCACCCATTGCAGCAGGTCATGAGGGCTAAACATCACCAAATCCACACAAATGACCTGAAGTAATCTGTGCCAGTTGCTAGAGAACTTGTCCCTTAAGTTCCAAGTTAAAGTGCAAAGTAGTTTAGGCATAGATGTGGTAGCTTATTTAGTTTTAGAAACTTGTAGAAATAGTAGCAAGTTCTTGTGTATGTTATCTTGGTTCCAATGCACCACCATTCATTCAACACACCACAATTCACCAGACACACCATCCATTCTCTCAAACGAAACCTTCTTTCATTCCACTCACCACCATAGAACCACTTATCTTTCCATTACATTGTTTTTGCACAAGTTCTTCTACTGCGTTGATCATTTGTTGAATTGTACCCCGAGGATTTGATTCATTTCTACCATTTGAATTTATTGTAAGACATTTCTATTCGATAAATTGATGCTTTCCTTTCAATTTCACCATTTAATTGTCATGTTTTTCCATTTATTTGGCTAAATTAAGTTTATGATTTAAGAGAGCTAAGGTTTAATTCGGATGGATTCTTCTTGAAATTCAAAGATGCATGGTCATCTACCTAGATATCAAATGTCTTTCGATCTATGATCAATTATACATAAACCAAGCATCTTGAATCACTATACTCAATTTTGCATTTTCGTGTTATTGTTCCATTTGCATCTTGAATTAGATTTTGATAATTTCGTGTTATTCGTGCTTGTTTCACAATTGCACCATCGTGATACTATACATAATGTTTTTGTATCCTTTCTGCATCAAATTCTTCACTCATTGCATTCAATTTCACGCTCAGGCATAAGTTTGTTATTCTCGTTAATTAGAGTTCATCAATTAGCATTTCGAATTATACTCAATATTTTTGCATGATTCTTATTTCTATGTTCAATAGAGATCATTCCTAAACATTCAGCATCATTACATTTTCATTTCGCACACTAGATTTTGAGTTTGAATGTTGCCCTGTGTCCACGTGAGTGAAGTGCTCTCGGGAAAATTTCCAGATTTTGGAATTCTGCATAATTGAGTTTTAAATCATTTTTAGTGGTTCAATTAAGTTTCATACATCTAGATGCTTAGTTAGTGTTAAATTTTCATCAAACACCTTAGGTGCCTTGTAGTTCACGTAGGCATTTCATCAAACAGGTTTGCATTTCAATATTTTCATAGCAGTTCAAGTCCATTTCAACTTTAGTTTGAATACATTTTATTATATTTCCTTATTTCCACAAGACAAGTTCAATAAATCACTCATTTGCCTTTGCCTATCCTTCAGATTGATCCTTGGTTGATCACTATGATTTATTAAGTAGTATTAGTGAGAAAATCGAGTTTGATTGAATCTCTAGGCAATAAGAGGTTTATCATGTCACTTGTTTCATGAAAGACAATCTAATGTTCCATATATGTTCTAATTCTGTAAAAAATTTGTAAATTAAACTTTTTCCAAATTTTAAAACAATTGTTTTCTAACATATTTAAAGTTGTATCTTCAATGTTTATTTGTTGAAGTTTGGAAAACTTTTACATGACAAGCGCTTAATAAATTACATATATGGAAATGATATATTTAAGTGATATGATATAACTGTGATTAATTGATATGACATGACAAGCGCTTAATGAATTTTTCTATATTAGTTAAAGTCAGAACCACAAAATAAGAAAAGACTTTTCACATCAAGCATCTAGTCAAAATCTTGATGAAGAAAATATAGAAGATTATTTGCATGTTGTAAGACCCGCGAAATTTATTTAATTAAATAAGTAATTAATTAATAAATGTAGGTAGTGAGAGCCTTTATGGCATTAAATGTTGATTATTGTGATGTGGAAAAGTACTAGTTCAAATAGTTGAGAGTACTTGATTGTGTGAAAGGACCTAGGTTCAAGTCCTAGGTATGCCATTTATGCTTGATCATCATGAGTGATAATATAACCATAGATTTATAGGAGTTATCACGAAACATGAAGGAAAATACAGAGTTAAAACTGTGATATTGATTAAAGCATAGAGGCTGAATTGGAGAGAGCTAAGGCAATCCATTGGGATCAAGGAAGAAGTCAAGAATATTCAAGTTTTAGCAAGGAATTTAGGTTAGGGGAGCTTGACCACGCTAATTTTACATTTTATGATTAATCGTATGATGGATAACATGTTTGTGTATGATTCTGCTTTGCCTTGCTTGAATTTCGTGTTTCTGGAATTTTTCTAGAAATCGCCTAGCGGGCGATGAACTGCTGCCAGGCGACTCATGCCATTTTTATGCAAATTCTAGGTTCCTGATGGGAAACGCCTGGCAGCATGAATGGGCCGCCAGGCGACGCAACCTCATAACCCATTTTATGGGTTTTCTTGATGAATGGTCTGGTGGTGATGAATACCTGTCAGGCGACGCGAGCCAATTTTGGCTCGATTTTGATGTTTTGTGTGTTCTAGGTGGATTCTAAACGTGAAGTATGGGAGCCTTATCTTTGAATTTATTATTAGACGCTAGAAATTGGAAAATTATGTTGTCAATTACAGTTAACTTGATGAAGTTGCCATGAACCTTGTTTTAGGGTTTGGAAATTTGGGGTTTTGATGTCACGAGACTAATTGGTGGTTAAACTATAAGGGGAATTGTTAATGAATATGTGTAGGATGTGTACTAGTATGCCTATAAGTGAAATCGCGAGAGAATTGATATAAATAGGCAAAGAATGAAAGAAATTTGGAAATTTGGGAGCCTTTGCAGGTGTGGAACCATTCTGGGTTGCCCGAAAATGCATGCACCACCTAGCGGCACGGGGCCTGTCGCTAGGCGCCAACGTAGAGATAGTGATTTTGCGTGGCTACAAGGTACAATTTTGCATGGCTGCAAGGTACAATTCTGGTTTTGGATATTTTGACGTCCAATTGTTATGGAAATAGGATTCTGGGAAGTTATCTGGAGGGTTAAATATGAATTTGTGGTATGAATTAAATTGAGGGTGGATTTGGGATTGGAAGAATTGGAAATTTTAGTACATTACAAATTATTTCCTAAACTAGGATCATGAATGAGGTTGGCTGTGAAAAACACAAAGATCGATTTAGACATTGGAATTACTATTAAGTACCTAATTAGCCAAGAGTGTAATCTATGTGTCTAAGTGTAAAATAAGGTGGCGTGGGATTTAAAAGAATAAATTAGTAATGGCAGCGGAATTAATAAGTAGGAATGCATGATCTTTTACATTTGGGACAACCTAAAGATAAATGGAATGCACATGCAATAGGACATGATGACTAAGGTTAGTGCTGGCAAGATTTGGTAAATAGGCGGTCTGGAATCGCGTTTCACCTGGCGGCTCGGGAGCAGTGCCAAGCGATAATGCAGAGGCATGGCTTATATTTTTCTTGCTTTGGATGTGCGTGGTCTACAAGGCTTTGGTGATATCTCGAAGGTCAGCTTGTTGGTGTGCCTTGAGTTGTGGCTTAGAATGTATCCCTTGAGTTGTGGCTCGGGATAGGGGTTAAGCACGTGGCATTCCTTGAGTTGTCACTCGGGATGGCGAATGAACATGGGAACTCTTGAGTTGTGGCTCGAGTTGGTGAGTGTTGCCAGTGGGAGTGTGTGAGTTGTGACTCGTACGGATGGGTTCAGATAGATTTCCCTCCTCAGTAATTAGCTGACGAGTTTGGTAATCTTGGGACGTTACAAACTATGTTCGTATTGGGAACTCCACCTAGCGTTACAGAATATGGTCCGTAGCAAGTTTCCCACACGTACTCTACAAGTTGTGGCTTGTAGGTGTGGCAGCAAGACATCTTGAGATATTCGTCTAAAGAAGTAGACCATGGATGACATGGTGGTGGCCATGTTGTGTGAAATCAAAGGATAGTGTTCCTTTGAGATAAATATGCTTAATATGTATGCATTATATATATATATATATATATGTGTGTGTGTGTGTGTGTGTGTGTGTTTATTTTAACTGTTAGCTCACCCTATCTGTTTGTGGTTAGCGATGATCGTGTATGCGATGATCACCCTATCACGTAATAAAGTTTTAAATTTTCCATATTTTTGGGAAATGATGTCTATTTTTTTTATTATTTCTTTATTGTATTATTTAAATTCGTAATATCCGGTCGGGATGTTACACAGGTCACAAAGATCAAGCAAATATCGTATTTTAGCCAAAGAAGTGTTGCAATGGTCATTTATAAAAAAGTTACATAAAAGATTTAAGATGAAAAAGTAGAACACACAACTACCATCAATAATTCATAATATGTTTTAGTGATCGATTTGCACCAAGTGTTCTTTATGGGTGAACGAAACTATTGTAGTTATTTATATTATGAGTTAATCTTTATGAGCTTACACTATTCTCTCTTTGAGAATGTTGTTGTTTCATTTTGTAAGGCATTAATCTCTTGGAAGGGTTAAGAGTGTATAACCAAGAGTGACTTGTCTACATGTAGTAAACAGAAGTGGTTTGTATACACGTGTTGGTTAGTGAAATCTTTTAAGCAATTTTCTTAAGGGAAAACTGAACATAGCCTGTGAGTTTAGGTGTAGTAATATAAAATTTGTTTTGTAGTTGTTATATTACTTATGCACTACACAATTTAGTTTAGTTCTTTATAAGAAGAGTATAAGCTTCTATTTCACTTTGACTCATGTCTTTGGAAAAAATTGCACAAATGGTTTATGACAAATGTCAAATATTCTTACGAGAAAATGAAAAGTTTCACAAAATCATCAATTTATACTATTTGAGCCATAAATTAGAAAATAATTATCTATATAAATAAGCTATAAGTGAAAATTGAACATAAGTTCATCTACAAATCATGTTCCAATTGTAAAGATAGTAAATGTATGAAAATAAATCATAACGTAAACGTTGTAGAAACAATAAGGAGTTTCCCTAAAATAATGCTATTATATAGATTGTTAGAGCTTTTAATTTAAAATTGATAAGATCATAATTATCTTTTGATTTGTTATATTTGATATATAATGTAAATAATCAAATTATTAGGCTTTAATATAGGTGGTAACACATAATGTGCTAATTAATTGATTTATATTAGATACCATACTTAGGAGTTTCATGGAAGAATTGGTTAATAGTATTAAATTTTTGGATTAATTAATAAATTGGTCCTTATAGTTAGTTATATGATTCATCTGTCCCTAGTTTTTTTATTTTTTTTAAATAAAGTCAATGTGGTATCTTCTGTTAAATTAACTTTAACGACATTAGAAGGTAACCACTGGTCAATTCAAATTGTTTTCTTCCTTTTCAACTCCTTTTGGGCTCTTTTCAATCCCTTCTCCCTCTTTCTCCTTATGACAACCAAATTTCACTTATTCCTCTCACTAACGACCCCTTAATCCTTCCTCTTTCGTCTACTCCTCTCAAATTCTAATTGTTCCCGACCTTGCATCACCATGAATCTTGAATAGTAAGTGCATTATTTCCTCACTACTTCAATTGTGAAAACACGGGTGTGAGGGTGATAGATATGGTGTAGTGGCAAAAACACAGTTACAATAAAAGGATAGAGATCCAAAAGAGCAATCAAATCTACAAAATGGATTCTTTATCACTGTTTCTACTAGTGTTAGTGGGATACATGTTGTTCATTGAGCATAGTGGAATCAACACAAACTAGGTGGCGATATTGTGAGGGGAATAACTGAGTACTTCACGTTGGGCCTATAAGTATATTACATTGGTTCGGTAGTGACAAGCCCTAGCATAGGTGAAGTTGATGCTTGGGGTCTGTAATGATTGCGGGTGTACGGATGAGATGGTAGGTTTGGGGAGGGTAAAAGGGTTTGAGGGAGCTAAGAAAGAATAAGGGATTCGAGAACAACGTTAGTAGTGGGAAGGGAGGAGGAGGGTGAGTGGTAGGATTATGTTGTCAAGAAAGAAAGAGTTGAAGAAGGGGAGAATAAGATTTCAACCGACACATGATCACCTTTTAACGTTGTTAATGTTGATTTAACATAAGAAACCACGTTAACTTTATTTACAATAAATAAATAAAATATTAAGTAAAAAAAACTAAATGCTAAATTTAAATCTAAAAATCAAATTGTAACACCCCATTTAATTTAATAAGCGAAATTAAAGGTAGCGTCACATAAAGATAACATACTAACGCAGTCCGGAAGTTTGAAACTCAATTCCTTACAACCCAAGACCCACCACGATGCCTAAAAGAAAACTGGAAAAAGAGTTTAACTAAGGTATATAAATATAAGGACGAAAAAAATACATGGGCCATAGCCCTAAAGAAACTCATAAAGAAATTAGAAACTAGTCCACGCGAACTATGCAGCGGAATCACCACCTCCCTGTTGCCCACGGGTGTTCCTCGCATCTGCTCACACCAACAAGTTGATGATTATCGCAAAAGAGAGTACCACACAGCAGAACACACAACAATGAAAGTAGGGTAAGCTAGAGCACAAAAGATTTCATCCATACAATCAAAATATATATTCACCATACCATATACATGTATCAACCAAGCATGTTATGACTTCTCAGACAATACACTAAGACACGACTCGACTCATCCGGATACATATAACCTGATCGGATTCAGCGGATGCTTTCACTTGTGGTGGATACCTCTGCTCACCCCCGAGCTGCTCACCCCCGAGCTATGTGTTACAAGTGTTATAATGAATCAATTTCCCTCACCACAAGGTTAGCCCTTAGTGAATTTCAGGCCTCCTGCTACACTCACCATAGGAATCAATCCGCTCTAGATGAGACTAACTGGCCCCTTAGAGTGTTAGAATACAACCTTACCTTGAATCCTTACCAAGCTATACAGATGGGACACCACCATGGAAACTCACTAACAGGGGCCATGGAATTACGTTTCGACCACTAGAGCACGACCCGGAAATCCCACCTAGGGATTTCCAAGGAATTACGCACTGACACGGACCAAGCATACCAGACCAATCGATAAAGAGTATTTACACATTTATATATACATCACATACCATCTCTTGATAATTCACCCTTTTTCATTTCTTTCTCAGTGGTTCCATACCCAACCATTTCTCTCCAACCATAGTTATAGGATTTCAGATCATGCCAACACCATGTCACTTTAACACTAACCATCTCATTTAGTTCATATGCCAAATTCACACCACATCCATAATGCACCATTCATGAATCATGTCATTCATACATAGAAATTCATTATATATTTCTCATCATAACAATCATACCCAAGCACATACAAATCATCCAAGAGCAACAAAACAACCAAACAGCGCCCTGCCTCGCCCAGCCCCTCGCTCAGGCTGAAGGGTCTCGCTCAGGCGAGAAGCTCTCGCTCAGGCGAGCTCCCTTCGCCTAGGCGAGAGCTCGACGCACACAGAACAACAACCACCCCGCATTCTCGCTTAGACGAGCCTCTCCTCCCTGAGCGAGATGTTCGCTCGCTCAAAAGGGTCTGGGCGAGTCCCTCTCTATCTCGCCTAGGCGAGAGTGGCTCGCTTGGGCGAGATTATCAGGTCTCGCCACTGTTTTCCTGCAACAGCCATCCACACCAGTCCAAAACCAAGATACTCATACATCCACAACTATCATAATATCACACCAACCACATAACCTCAAAATAATAGCTGCACAACAAGGAAAAACGAAAAACAAGAATGGCCCAGAGCTTTCCTACCTGGAAATGACTAGCACAGGACCTTGACCCCAAACAGCGAAACGCGGTAACTCGAGGGACAACACAAAGAGTTGGAAAAATATAACCAACAGCGGAAAACATGAGTTACCTAGAGTAACAGTGGCGGAAATACAGGCACAGAGAGAGGGAGCACTTACGTAGAGAAGAAGGAACTAGTTCGAACGGTGGTGCAAACCCTAATAGAGATAGAAGGACGGTTACGGCTCTTAAGACTAGGAACAATTTTCTGAAAATGAGAAGGAGTGTTAGGGTTAGGGCAGACTTAGGAGTTTTATCTGTTGGGCCGGCCTTAGGCCCACTTTCAAGGGTAGCCCCTTTAATTTAGGGCAGAGGGAACAACACAATTTTTAATGGGCCTTACGTTGGTTCGGTAGTGACAAGCCCTAGCATAAGTGAAGTTGATGCTTGGGGTTTGTAATGATTGCGGGTGTACGGATGAGATGGTAGGTTTGGGGAAGGTAAAAGGGTTTGGAGGAGCTAAGAAAGAATAAGGGATTCGAGAACAACGTTAGTAGTGGGAAGGGAGGAGGAGGGTGAGTGGTAGGACTATGTTGTCAAGAAAGAAATGGGAGAATAAGATTTCAACCGACACATGATCACCTTTTAACATTGTTAATGTTGATTTAACATAAGAAACCACGTTAACTTTATTTAAAATAAAAAAAAATATTGAGTAAAAAAAAACTAAATGCTAAATTGAAATCTAAAAATCAAATTACTAATTAAATCTATTAGATGTATTGTTTTTACTTAGCTGAAGAAGGTACATAAATTATTGTTATAGTAAAACTCTTACATGTGTATGAGTGGTTGGAACTATTGGGTACAATTATTGGGCTATCGGATGATGGATTTGCTTAGGTTAAGTGTGTCGGTGTTTCACCAATTTGCCTCTGCTTACTTAGACAAGCGTGGGAGAGCATTACCTTAACTTGATTAACTGTTATGGAAAAACAAATCTTGAGTGATCCAACACGTCTCTCTCATGGGTACAAGTTGGGTAGGAGAAGAGTCATTTTCCTGCAGTCTCATCCAAAACTCCCAATTTTTTCTTCCTTTCATGGGGCCATTTGTAGGGAAACCAAAATTAAAAGGATGCTGTTGGAATGCACCAAGTTGATGAAATAAACTAAAAAACAATGCTATATTTTCTATTTTACAATGTTTGAAGGGTGACTTTTATAATTTAAAGAAAATTAAAATAATTTTTTTTTAATTTAATAAGTTGTTTTACTTTTTAAATGATTGCTTGGGAAAACAAAGTTCAAATTTATTGAATTTAATTACTTTGTTTGAATAAGTATTGTAATGACACACAAAATATTTTTCTATAATAATTCAAAAATATTACTAGGAGGTTTTTTTTTTGTTTACTTTGGTGGAGGTTATTTTTTTGTTGGATGTAGTTAATAAAAGTTTTTCTTTATTAACATTAACTGATATTATTTTTTTATTAATATTAATCATAACTATTAATTTTTTTAACTATTTGAAATTATTTATTGACCGAATTTTTAATCAAAGTTAACTAAAAAATTTCCTTGTTAATAAGTAAAAACCCGTGTTAGTCGAACATAGTCCAAGATTTCTCTATTAAACACTAGTAAAAAGAACTAAATTTGTTATAAAAATCAGCATGATGTTGTGTTGCTCGAGAATTTTTGTTCGATACAAGTTCAAGTTATTTTTTGGTGAACTAAATTAACTGGACGTGAATTTTTTATAAATAAAACAAGTAAACAATTACTTTTCGATCTAAATTATAATATTTTAATTCAGTATTTTACTATATTAACACAAAAAATATATAAACCATTTATATAACGACTGAATTTTACTAATATGTTGAATTCATTAAAGTAAATATCAACATGCTTTTTTATGTTAGTACAAAATTTTAAAAATATTAAAGGGTCGGTTTATTAGTCAACTGATCCATCCTTTAGACAGATGGGTAAATATTTTTAACTTAATTTACTATGGTGGGTCAGTCAATTCTATCTTAAAAAGGATAGATTAATCCGTTTTTCCATCTTTAACTTGATCTAAAGAAAAGTATTATTTGTTATAATTAATTATTAATATTTGATTATTGTATTAAAACTACTGATTATAAATTACCTTTTCAAAAGACTGCGTGAGAAAAAAAATGCAACTGACCGATTTCAAGAGACCCGTAAAAGATGTAGTATCTTTGATCGGTTATGATCCACTGTCAAGTTCTTATCAGATAGGTATCGTGATAAATACTTTATATGATATATTTATTAATGAAGTATCTAATTTATAAAGTCGTAATACATTATAATAAAATCTTTGAATGATGACTAATTTTAATGAAAAAAAAAATAGTCATCATATAGTGACCAAATTGACAACTAAAATAGTTTCAAAAAATTATAATTGATCTTTAAATTTATAATTAAAATAGTTTCAATTATGAATTGGTTTTTAAATTAGTCACTAACATTAGCTACCAGGTTTTGGCTACCAAAATAATTGGTTTCTAATCAGGAAATTTGTATTCACACATTAGCAATCATATATTTATTATGTTTGTAAGAATTATTGTACAATTTTCAATATTCATATATTACGTATCGTATCCTATTATTTTGAAGATAAATATATCGACGTATCGGATACATGTCGTATCTGATACACGTATCGTATCTGTACATAATAGATGATGGGTTTAAATTGAGTGAGTGGATAATGTTGGTGAATAAAATTAAGTAAAATGTAGGAAAATAGAGTTAGAAGTTTTTGAGAATCTGATCCCAACCCGAAGTAATGTTTAATATTTATATTGTAAAAGTTTGTGAAACCTTAACTTTGTCATGTCACGCTTTTTGCAATTCACTATAAATTTTGTTAGCCATATGATTCTATAGTTGAAGGCAACGTGTGGTGTTCCTTTCTTCATCCTCACTCCCAATATCAACGTTTCAAGAATATGCTTAGTAAACATGTTGGAAAATTGAGTTTTATTTGGGTTTATATGAGACTTATATTTTTAGATAAATTTTACTTATATTTTTACTTTAGACAAATTTGGTTTTTCTTATTAATTTGGAAAATAATAATCTTAGCCTCTACCCAAAAAACAAATCAAATATAATTGTTTATAATTCTTAAGCTGATAATAGAATTTGATTATGTTAGTTCCTACAATGAAAATAAGACAGAAGAGCTTATGTGGTACAAAATATAAAATTAATGACAGATCTCAGATTACTTTATTTAGAGCTATCAAGATGGGTTGAAATCTGCAAGCGAATCTGGCTCACCACGGGTTCAGGTTGGGTTAAATTTTTTTTATAAATTTTAATATGGATTAATTTTTTACTCGATTCATTTAGAACCCGGCTCACCTGGGTTGAACCCGTGGTAAGTCGGGTTGGCTCATTAACCCGTAAATAAAGGGTCACAAGTATTTTTTCATTAAGTTGGGTTTTGCATTTGGGTCATGTTAGGTTATTTTTTTTAGCCAACACATAGATAATTTGTATTTTTGTGATTTTGGTTTGTATTTGAATTGTATTAAAGTTTATTTAGATTTTAATTAGAATTATAATTTAGTTTTGACTGAAAAAAAAATTGTACTTTTTTAATTAATTGAATCTTTGAGCCAACACATTTAATCCACCAACCCGTGATGGGCCAGGTCGAGTTTAAATTTTGTTGGCTAGCTAATAAGTGAGTCAAGTCGGGTTCGGTTGACTCACTAAATAATCAACCCGTGATGGGTTGAACCGGGTCGAGCCGGATTATCCGTTTTAACAGCTCCAATTTTATTAGATCTTAATTTATTTTTGTAAGTTTCACTATATCACATTATTTATTTCTTTGCAACTTTTATTTTAAAAATATTATAAGACTCAATATTTTATTTTATTTTTGATAGAAATATATCTTTTCAAAATATAAAGATATTTTTCTATTGTTTTAACATAGAATCTAATTTAATATCTACCGTCTTAAATTTTGTGTCATGTTAATATATTCCAATAAAAATGTTTTATAAAACTCGGATCTGAAATTTTTTGCTGTGAATATAACTTTTGCAACGAAGATTTCTTCAAGGCATGAACATTTTTTTTTTCAAATTATAGCTTTAACAAAAGAATTA
>Ga0209389_1001911_pt1 | contig 15331 bp, 10 predicted proteins | sample CowpearedBW_FD_187526 | JGI IMG/M metagenome (GOLD analysis project Ga0209389, IMG submission 187526) | Root nodule microbial communities of legume samples collected from California, USA - Cow pea red BW (SPAdes) (version 2) | ecosystem: Host-associated > Plants > Roots > Nodule | place: USA...
GTCAAGCTACAAATATTACTTGAAATAATCTTTTTTAGAACTTAACTAAATAAGAATTTAATACAAACAGAAAAATATTCTCTATAAATAAGATCATTATATTGTGCGAAATAAGAAATTTATAACAAAAGAAATCAAGTTCAGTACAAATATTATTTATAGCAGAAAAATTTCTTTTGCCCTGAAAATACCTAGCCCTTGGTTCAAATCATCAAATTTAAGACAATTATGAGATAATAGATCCTTAGCAATCTACTGTAAAAATTGAAATAAGAGGACAGAATAAAAAATATTAATACAATAGCTGCACCCATTATTATTATCATAATATATAATAATAATAATAATAATAATAATATTATTATTATTATTATTATTATTATTATTATTATTATATATATACGCTTTATAGATGCTAAACTTTATACTACTTTGTACGAAATCTAAACCCTTCGTCAACTTCTGTGTTGTTCTTCTACTTCTACTCTGTTCGCCAACTTCAGACACAAACCATGGCAAAGGACAGGACAATTGGTGTGGCTTTGGATTTCTCCAACAGCAGCAAGAATGCTCTCAAATGGGCGCTTGAGAACTTAGCTGATAAGGGTGACACCATTTATGTCATTCACATCAGCTCCAATTCTATAGACGAGTCTCGCAACAAGCTATGGGAAAAATCTGGTTCTCGTGAGTACCAATTTTCTGTCAATTTTACTTTCGGCTGTTTATTTATTTATTCATCTGATGATCACTTTTTAGGAATCTTTTGATCTGGGTTGATCAGATCTGGTCTGATTTCGATTTTGCTTTGTGTTTTTGAAGCTCTGATTCCATTGCAAGAGTTCAGAGAGCCTGAGATTATGAAAAAGTATGGTGTTCACCCTGATATTGAGGTTCTTGATATTCTTGACACTGCTTCAAGACAGAAGGAGGTGATATTCTTGATTCTACGAATGGAATTCAATTTAGACAACCCTGGTTTTGGGTTTTCCCATGTTTCAGTGTTGCGTCTGAACTTGTTGATTTTTTAGGTGCACATTGTTGCAAAAATTTACTGGGGGGATGCGAGAGAGAAACTTCTGGATGCAATTGAAGATCTGAAGCTGGATTCGCTGGTTTTGGGAAGCAGGGGCCTTAGCACAATCCAAAGGTACCTAATTTTGACCCCTAATTCTCTTTTTCTTCATCTCTCACCAGTTATTTCAAAGAGAAGTATTTGCATTGATGGATATATTTGTTTTTCATTTTTCTTTTGTTGTGAGTGTGACTTTGCTGATAATAATATCCTTCTTTGTTGTGATGGATTTTATAATCTGCATTATTGGGGAATTTACTTTAAATGGTTGCTGGTTTATACAAAAATTAAGACAATAGATAGATTTTGGAAAAAATTGCAATTGTATACAAAAATTAGGGAAAGGGATAAACATTGAAAAAATTACCTGTAAGTAGTCTTTGCCTGCATTAATTTGTTTGAACTGTGAAGTCTTTGTCTGGTGTTTTTGTTTCTCAGAAGTTGTTACAGGAGTGACAACTTCTAAGTTTCTATTTTTCATTTCAATTCCAAAGAAGTTCCTCTCATCGATGTGGGGCCTCTTGTCATCTGAGGTAAGGTTGACTTGAAAGGAGATGGTGGAGGTGGTGTTGGTGTTTGGAGAAGATGATGGAAACCTTTTTCTGGTAGTTGTGGAATCCATGTTAAGATGTCTCCACTAGTGTTGGCCTCTTTTGTTGTTGATGTTGTTGTCTTTAGGAAAAGAGTAGAGAAAGTGGCTTGTTGGAGGAAAACCATTTGGAGTTGAATCAATGGAGACTCCACCCTTTGTTGCCTTAAATTTCAATGGGAAAAGGGAGAGAAAAAGATGGAAACTAGAGAGGGAGGGAGGGAGAAAAGAGAAATAGAGATAAAGTCATAGTAAATGATAATGAAAGAGGGGAGATAAGCCTTCATAGCAAGAACAAAAATGAAATACAAGTATCCTTTTTATTAGCCTTGGACATTGTAGTATTCCCTTGGATTTTATTTTTTTAATGCAGATAGTTAGACAGCAACTACAGAGTCTCACCACTTGTTCCTCTCAGAACAAGTGGTTTAACAATAGGGATGCTATTATTAGTACAATAGGGATTCAATTTTCTTATAAATAAATACTATTTGTAAGAAAAAATTGTACAAAAATGATTCAACTGCTTTTATTAAAATAATACGACTTATTTTGTTAGTAAACTCATATTAGGCATCATCATGACACTTGGTATTTTAGCTATAGTGGCGTATCAAAACACACCACTTTTTTTATCTTATGAAAAATTTCTTAAAAAGAGAAAAAAACAATGGAGGGTGGAAGGACACCTATGTACAAAAGTGCAATGTAAACTTTCTACCAAATGGTATGAGTTATTTATATAAGTAATTTTTTCATGATCTCCTTATTATGATAATTTTGATATAAAATTATATTAATCTCATATATCTCCTATGTTATTGAAATATGAGTCTCACTTACATTCTGTTAAAAAACAGGATCATTTTGGGAAGTGTAAGCAACTTTGTGATGACTCATGCTTCTTGCCCAGTGACTATCGTGAAGGAACCTAGCAGCAGCAAGTAAAGATAATCAATTGGGAGAGAACATTTAAGTTTTAAGTTTCATATGATATTTTCCTTGCAGTGTTCTTGATCTAGCAGAGTCATATTTCACTTTTCTTAAGTATTATGGTGTCTGATGAGAATGATAATAAGAATGAGTCATATGCGATACTTGTGTATTTTAGCTCACTCTTTGACTTTGAAGGAATAATTTAATTTGAGTGCCATACTGTAGTCCTTAAATTTCCGAGATTTATATTAATGTTGTTGAAATCATAATCCTACGTAATTTCTATGTTTTGTTGCATAAACTCTTGATATGTATCGAAGTTTGCACGGCATTGCCATTGTCAAAACAAATCTTTAGTAAGAAAAAGAAAAGGATTTCATAATGAAAAGTTGAAGACCCAATCCAAATGGCATTTTTAAAAATTAATATGCTACGCCATTTCTTTTGACTGTTAGAAGGAAAAAGAAAATTCCTTTTGCCGTTTTTATTTTCCAAAATAATTTCTCTCTGGCATCCACAAGCAACACGCTTTTGGTGCAAAGATTTGTAAACCATGAAGATCCACTGTCATGTGAACAGCATAGGTTGGTGGGTCAGCAATATCGAAAATTCTGGCGTGATGATTTGAAAACAGTGCTCCGGAAACAACTTTTAATTTTGTTGTTATCTTTTTCGCTGCAATTTTAATCTTTAGATTTTTAATTATATTTAATATTATTCTTTAAATTTCTTTTTGATACAGTTTTGATCGATTCTTATATTTGTTTTTAGATAATTTTGTTAATTTTTAGTTCTATTATCTATATGTTTGTCTTTTTCTTGTTATTTTTAACGTTATACTGTGAAACTGAGGAAAATAATCTTCGTAGAACTTATAGCCTTTTTACATGATTAAACAAGACACATGTTACTGGACTTCATATAAAACTGGACTTCTATAAAATGGAATGTAACAGTATTTTCACATATCTTTTAAAATTAAGAATTAAATACAATTATAAATTGTTTTTACAAGAATTGAGAAGATCTAAAAAAATGTTTTTTTTTTTACCTAATTTATTCGAGATCAACGTTTGTTATTCTTTAGACAACTCAATGTATATCGAAAGAAATAGGGATAAAGCCAAGAGAAGGACGTATATCAATGTATCCTTTCAGATCTACAAGTCAATATCGTAGCTTTTGGAGGGTAGCCATGTCAGAGATAGACTTCATTTAAGAATATTTTATCAATATTTATCATAAATAATCTAATTTATAAAATAGTATTAATTTAATGCTTATAATAATTTATAATTTTTTTTTATGTTTATAATTTTAATTTTAATTTACATAAGATCTTATAATATTTTTAAGAATTATTATATATTTTTTAATATATATTACGTGTCATATTTTATTAATTTTATAGTAAATATATTAACATATATATAGTATTCGATACACGTATTACATATCATATGTGTAATTTATTTCTTTAGATCAATAAATTATTAATACATCTAACTTACTGACTTGGTTTGATTTAGACTTTGGTTATTGAATTATTTAATCACTCGAAACATCAATTGCTTACTTCCAACATCACTCTAACCAGTCACGTAAAACATTAGTTGCTTACTTCAGAAAGATTCCGCTCAATGAATTCACTAAATAGAATATATCCAGTCGTAATAAAATTGAAAATTGAACCACTCTTCGAATAAAAAATGGCATTAATTGAACAATGTAATATTAGCTGATACAAAATTGCAGTTCTTGCTTTGAATTTGTAGCTTGCACCGCTCTGTATTGACCTATCAAACTCATTGTGTTTGACTACATCGATGATAACATTTGTATGCATTTTTATAGTTTTATTGTATAATGATGACATTTTAGTTCATTTCCATTTTTAGTAATAAATTAAGTTCTTTCACATATATACTTTGATTTTACATTTTTAATTCATCTGATTTTCATTTACTATTTTTGTTATAATTTTATTTTTAAATATCATTTTGGCTAATTTCATATGCATTGAATTCTACCCTTAAAACTTCATTTTGAGTATATGATATTTAGAAGTTGAGACACATTTATTGAAAATTTATAGAAAGAACAAATGAATTTGACTTGTATTAGCTTGTTTTTCTGTAATTGAATTTAAGAACTTTGTTAAAATCCGTATCAGACTCATTTCAGCTTCAGATTTCTGATCTTATATAAGACCTTTAATATGTTAAAAGTTGTTGACAAAATTCATTTGCATTTTCATAATTTTAGTTTTTTGTTTTCTCTTATCTGTTCTTCCTTTAGTTTTTGCCTTTTTCTATTTCTTTACTGTTTCGTCTTATATTGCTTAATAATGAAGAGTTAATTATTTGAAGATCAATTCGCATCAAATCTACATTAACAATTTTTTTATTTATTATCTTCTTGATTTGTTTGCATTTTCGTTTTCAACTATTTTTATTCTTACATTTAATTTTATTGCATTTAGTTTTCTTCAATTTAATGTTTTTACAATTTAGTGTTTCAACACTTTTATGTTATTACTGTAAGCTCCTTTTTTAGTTTGTATGTGTCTGGGCCTAGTCCTTTTCGTAGGCCCAAGGCCAGTTCAGTAAGAGACCCTCAATATTATATTCAGCCCCTCACACTTTCTCTTTACTCTTTTCCAGAACCCAGCTTCCTCTCCCTCGCCCTTCACTCCACCAAAGCGTTCTCCTAGGGCATAAGCTCATCCCCTCACTAGTTATCTAAACTGATTCGTTTCCTCGGGTAAGTTGAACTTCAACTTTGTTCTTCTCTTTTTTCGGTTCAGATGGCTCTAGTTCTGTCTTGGGTTCTCCCTGAAACCCTATTCTCAACTCTGGGTGTGTTTGTTTTCAGCTCCGTAGCTTGCTCCAGTTCCCTGTTGCTCTTTCTTGTTTTACCATTCTTTTGCTAGCGTCTAAAGAGGTAAGGGAAGCTAGGGTTTCACTTTTTTTTAAGTTGTTTTGCTTGTTCTTTTTTCGTTTGGCTAAGTTTGATTAGTGTTTTGTGGAATATGAGTCAAGATCGGGGAAAACGTTAATTTTTGGTGTATTTCCAAGTTAGGGGTTCAAATATTCATGAAACTGTGATATTTGACGTTATTTCTCGTATTCTAGAAGCGTCGGGTGGTCGCTGGGCGAGTGATTGGTCGCTGGCGATTGTGTCATTTTTCTAATATGCGCAGTTTTAGTAAAATTGACTTTTCCGACTCATTAACCGTTGGATTGAGGTCAAAGTTTGACATTTGGTTCATAACATGTTATTTTATGGTTTGACTGGTTGGATCGTCGATTAGATGTTTGTAGCTTGAGAAATTTGTCACGCATTACTGCAGTGAATTTAGTTTTGTGATAATAAATTTACTTAGGAATTTTGGTGTAAGAATTATGGTTGTGTGTTGTGCTTGAGTGTATGGAATTGCAGGTACTTAAATGTTGGTACGCATTTATTTGGGATGAATACTATTTTGTGATATATGTATGTCATTGTATGTATTTATAAAGTATGAGATTAAATGAAATCTTGTTATGTTGAGTATGAAATGGAAAACATGACTTGTTTGATTGGTGGTGGTTTGGCATGAGAATTGAATGCTTGATATGGCATGTGGATTTTGTTGGTAAAAGAGTTTCAAGAGAAACTCTTGGTGATGGTCGTTAGTGTATACCTTGATATCACAAAATAGTATTCATCCCAAATAGTATTCATCACAAAAGGAACCTAAGGAATAGGTCTAGAATATGATCAAACAAAACCAAAATCAAACAAGACTTAAAAAAACATTGAATCAAGAGCATATGCAATTTGAACTAAAAATGACAATAGTCATTTGGTGAACTGTGCGAGACAACTTGTATTTTGCTTAAACAATTAATGTTTTTATATTCAATCAAGACTGTTTCATTCTCTTTCAGATGCTTTTTCTCATCATATTTTCTTTTTTTTCACTAATTTCTTTCTTCTTCTCAAAAACTTGAAGAACAACTCACATAAAGGTCAATTTTCTACCACCAAATCAATGAACAAATGCATATGATATGGCATATCATGGTATACACTAACGACCATCACCAAGAGTTTCCCTTGAAAATCTTTTACCAACAAAATCCACATGCCATATCAATTGAATGCTTGATATGGCATGTGGATTTTGTTGGTAAAAGAGTTTCAAGGGAAACTCTTGGTGATGGTCGTTAGTGTATACCTTGATATAGGAGATGTCTAGATAAAAGAAGGTATCCTGAACTCTAAAAATTATTCACGCTCACATAGAGTAGAATAATTTATGTGATGAGAGTGGCATGAGGTTCTAGTCTTGGGACATATTGGGCCCAAGAAATTAGAGGATTAACCATGTGTGTGGTTGGGTGATAACCCTTTGCGTCTAGACTCTGCAGAGTTTAGAAGCTAGCACAGGCGCATACTTCCTTTAGAATTCTATATCAAGAGTATGATTCGGATATTGAGTCATAGAGTCTTGAAATTGTTTGCTTTCACATGATTTGGGTGCCTACTGCTTTGACTGTGCATAATATGATCTGAATATTGATTTGCTTTATAACATGATTAAAAGAATTTTTGCTCTAGCTTACCCTCTTGCTTGTGCCTGTCTGTTTTGTGTGGTTTTCTTTTTTACAATGATCACCAATGCTATTGGTGTGAGCAGATGTGGAGCGATTCAACAATGGGCATTTCAACAACTTAGGAAATTTCAATTTCCTTCTTTTTGAGCGAATTTCAAATTTTACTATTTTAGTTATTTGAAATGTATTCTTAAAATTCCTCAATTTCAATTTTCTTTTAATTTCCTCGTATAAACATGCCATTTTCCTCAAAAGATTTTCAAATTCTTCAAATAAATAAATTACTCTCTTAAATTGTCTCATGCAGACACACTATAAAATTTAATCACCTAGTTGCTTGTTGATCACTCAACCACTACACATTTCCAATTTACGTTGATTATCCACGAAACTCCATCGTGTTTGATCATTATGTTTGAACCACACCACTAATCAACTTCTCTAGTTTTGAAATTCCATGGGCTCCAAACACCAAACAACATTGAACAATTAAGATCAACATCACACGCAAATGGAACATTCATGCAGGATTGATGCATCTTATAATCAACTACCTCATGATAAATTGCAGACATGTAATCAAGTTGAATGTCATTGCTTGAATTACATCGATCAATAATCATTGTGAATGATTATGGAGTTAAAACAATTCCTTTCATCTTTTCCAATTACCATTTTTGCCTTATATGATTGCTCCTCTCACCTTTACATTGCAAAAGCAAACAAAACAAACAAACAAACATGAATTCGCTACTCAACATTACCGGGTTCAATAAAAATAAAGGGTTAAATATATTTTTAATCCTTAAACTTGAATGCAAATTTAGAATTTTTCCTAGTCCCAAATTTCGATACATTTTAGCCCTCAAACTCTAAAAATAAATGAAAACAGTCATTTTAATCCAATGATGTTAATTTTGCTAGACTTGTTAAACGATGTTCTAGACTGATATTTGAGTTGGAATATCTCAAATAATGTTAGTTTAAACAACTTAAAGTTTACCCTAGAACCTGTTTCACATGTCAAAAGGATGGTATTGAAGTATTTTCATTGATTTGAAAAGAGAAAAAAAAATTTACACGTGACATCTCGATATGGGTGTTATAAGTTGTGCCTATCTTTAGCCAAGTCATGTTAGTCCTACCTTGGAATAAGTTGAGCCAAGCCCACATTGGATTGAGTAGAGTTGTGTCCATGTTAGGCTGAGTATAGTCGGGCTCATCGAATGAAGTCACTCAGGCCGATGTGGTGTTAAGTTTAGTTAGGCCCACATAAGATTAAGTCAATTTGGCCTTATAAGATCCAAGAAATTTAAATAATTAAGTAAATAATTATTTAATGAATACGGGTAGTGGAAAGCTTTATGACAATTAATGCTAGCTTTTATGATGAGGAAAAGTACCAGCTCAAGGGGTTGAGAGTACTTGGTTATTATGAGGGGACTTAGGTTCAAGTCCTATATATTCCATATGTGTGATATTTTAATTGTATATTATTTAATAATATTCTTGATCATGATGAGTGATAATAAAATTCTAGATTTATAGGAACTATCACGAAACATGAATTGGTTGGATGGTTGGGCATTGGATTGACAATTGGATGGTTATGTGTTCAAGCCCTTATTGAAGCAAAATAAGTTCTTTTTGCGAAATCTCTTTTTAGGAAGAATAATGGTGAATTAAGGGTGAGGCAGAGTTCTTTTGGATATCCTTAATCAATCCGCACTAAAAAAGAGAGCTAAAATGGAATTTGGAAGCCTATTGATGCTAGAACAGTAGAAGGAGTCAAGAAGGGGGACGTTGCTACCAACAAGGATTACAATTTTTTTTTTGGCAATTGGAAGTAAGGAAACCAGGTTAGGGGAGCTCCTTTACATGTATACTTATTGTATGATTTTCGTGATGTATGGTATGATTGGATGTTGCCTATTTTGTTTTAAATTTCCATTGTTTTGAGTTTTTAGAAGTTTCCCAGAAACTACCTAGCTGCTTTGAAGACCCGTCGGGCGATGTATGAGCGAGAAGCCCATTTTCGGGTTTTTGAGATGAACCGCTTGACAATAGGGGTGTTTCCGCCAAGCGACATGAACCCTTGTTACGTTGAAGCAATTTTCTATGGATTCTTAGATGGTTGGATCTTTAGTAATGTTTCTATGCATGATTTGACAAATAAAAATTAGGTACTTGATGATTAATGTTATGTTCATATGAGTTTAGTGATTGATTTGGGAAGCATAAACATGAGGTAGTAATGTTAGGGGTCGGAGTTAATTTGTTAATGTGATTGTTGGAGTTAAAGCATGGTGAAATTGAGAGTTTATGATTGTATATAATGAATATGCATGTAGGAAATCTGAATTGTTATGATTTTATGCACTTGATTGACTGAAATTTGAATTGGGGGTTTAGGGTTTTCACTAGAGCGAGAAAAATCTAGGTTTCTGCCTAGAATATGATGTGCCACCTAGCGGCGCATTCTTGCCCCCCCAGGCGATAGAGTTGGCAACAATGACATTGTAGTCTTTTGGTTGTTTTTGGGCACATTTTGAATCCAGCGGGTGTTAAGTTATTTTTTACTTTTGAATTATGTGTGAATGGGGAAATTGTTATGGAATTATGTCTATGTATGATAGTATGATCATGTATAATGGTAAATTTTAGCTTGGCATATTATATGTGAAAAAAAATAGTTGTAGGCCTGTATGTGAAGTGTGTCAGATTGAGTATATTTGAGGTGGTGATGTGACCCCAAGAAGGCTTATAGCATTGGGCCAACGCCTAGGCCCATTTCTTTTAATTTCTTTTAATTTCTTTATTTTTTTAATTAAATAAATCTTGTTGTAATTGTGTTTGTTTTATAATGCGGCCAATTTCTAAGTCTGCTCCATGAGCACACATGTGGGTCATTATTTACTTCTCTACTTGAATATGTGTCGTGGTGTTTTTCTTGCTGAAATTGGTTTGAAAAACTTTGTTATACATTCTTGAATCAATATTGATGGCAAAACATGTCTAGATCTTTGATCCTATCGTTCAATGCATGTCTAATAGGTTATTTCAATTTTTTTACCTAGCTTTGAATTAGGGTTTAGGGTTTAGGGTTTTTGTGTAGCTATTTTACATGTTCGTTAATTCCATAGAAGTAGTACCTATTATGTTTTTCTTTTGCTGTTAAAATGTGATGTTAATTGAATTTGTTCAGTTCATTGAATGTGTCTAGTTTCCTATGTTTTGTTTGGTTCTTTAATTGCTAGTAGATTAATAGCAATTGTTCTATAGTGTACATTGTCACTGTTTTCTGTTTCAATTATGCTAAGTTTTTGCTTCTCTGCTTCATTGTTTCGTATTTCCTCTTATTGATTGAGGTGTGTATGTTTGGCCAGTGATGCTTGTCGATTGAACCATATCTGAATGATTCCATATATATGATTGATCTGTCTTTGTTCAGATAAATCCAGTGGAAATCAACTGGTTTAGTTGATGCTTAGGTTGATTTTGTTTTGGTGCTTTTCTATTGATTGCCGCTGTTCACATCTGTTCTGCAAGAATTTGGATTTTAAAGTGCCTAGCCAGTCAGTTTATTATGTTTGATGTTGTATATTTGGCTATTTGAAATTCATATTCTGCTATTTCGGTTTGCCAAACTGTTTGAGTAAAATATGATGCATTCTTGGGCTATTTCAAACTGATTGGAAAAACTGTAGTTCGTGTCTTTTATTTAACAACTAGATCACATTTCTTGTTTTCTGTGATTAGCGTAGACTATGCATTTTGACATGTATATCAGCTTCATTCTTGCCTTGATTGTGTTGCAAATTTCTTGGTTTGGTTCACATATGTGTGCACCGCCCGTGGATTTACTTGTGAGTTTTGCAGCTTTATTTTTTTCTTTTATGCAGTATCCACTATGTTGTGAACTGATTCTCGTAGCTTATAACTACTTTGGCTAGCATCAATGCTTCAAATTCTTTTGCATCTGTCTGTGTTATTACACTGTTGAATTTGTCTAGTGCAACTGTGTCATCTGTTTGAATCACCAAATCAATTTTGCTTGTGTGAAACAATTTTGTTGATTGATTACTACACTGCCATACCAAGATCTGTTTCTTTGTTTCCTTGTGTGTTTCTTTAAAATTGTTTTTGAGTTGGATCTTTGCAATCTGTCATATGCATTTGTTCATTGATTTGGTGGTAGAAAATTGACCTTTGTGTGAGTTGTTCTTCAAGTTTTTGAGAAGAAGAAAGAAATTAGTGAAAAAAAAGAAAATATGATGAGAAAAAGCATCTGAAAGAGAATGAAACAGTCTTGATTGAATCTGAAAACATTAATTGTTTAAGCAAAATACAAGTTGTCTCGCACAGTTCACCAAATGACTATTGTCATTTTTAGTTAAAATTGCATATGCTCTTGATTCAATATTTTTTTAAGTCTTGTTTGATCATATTCTAGACCTATTCCTTAGGTTCCTTTTGTGTGCCAACTTTATTTCTTAGCTTGTTTCTTGCTTGTCTTATTTGATTACTCTTTGAGTTTGTCTGTTTAATTCATCATTTGATGTAGTCCAATCTTAAATTTGAACTTTTATTGATTTTCTAACTTGCTCTTCTTAAGTGGCAACACTTGATTTTCCTGGTTTTCTTTGCTCTGGACACTCACTGTTGTTTGGCAACCCTTGTAGGTGAAATTTCATCTTGAAGGTGGAATTGTTATGAGTGACTCTGTTGTGAGAGTACACTGCCGACAGGACACATGAGTGAGTGGGACTTGAGAGCACCATAGTGATGTTGGAAGGAGTGCAACCATGAGAGGATTCATAGGAGTGAGCTGGGAAAAATTTCAACACTGGACCGAGAGAAACATAGCATATCATAGTTATTTTATTTTGTGATTATTGTTGTTTTCATGTCATGGTATTTTGTGTTGTAATTTTTTTCAGTTTGCTATTTTTGCTTCATTTGGCTTAGGTGGGAAAATGCTTTAGAGCAATCCCATCCTTAGCAAGGTTGTAATAGTTTAATCGTGTGTAGTGTGAAGCGTCAAGGGGTTCCAAAGGCCACTTGCATTTTCACTTAGGATTTAATTTGTCGTCTAGTTTATGTTTTCAGTCTTTATGTTTTCTTTATGTTTCAAATGTCCAGGTTTTGTGTGATTTGTGTGTTTGCCTTTATGTTTTAGGTCACTATGATATGTAGGTGCCATGTGTTTAACACCTAGTTGACCTTCTTTTGGTCTTTAGGTTTCAATTAGTCCACACACTTTGAAAATTGTTTTTCACCCAATCTGTCTTGTTTAGAATGTTCATTGAGAAATTTTGTGAAAGTTGTTTAGAGATCTTTGGCTAGGAAAGACTTGATTTTTAAGATTGTCCAAGAGACTAACCTCCCTTTCCTAGGAGTATTTCTAGACCATTTTCACTCCATTTTCTCTTTAGAAATTCTTCAAGTATCTTGTGAAAAATTGTTTGGATAAAAGTGTTTCCAAAAACGTTTTGAAAAGGAGTTTTCCTTACAGCAGTATGCATTTAGGTAGGTATAGTAGTGTGCATTTAGGTAAGCATAGTAGTCATGAGTTGCATCATACCATTTATAGTGACATTCCATTCTTTGGGGAAGATATAAGACCAATATCATTTAGAGATTGGATGTGGGATACAGAGAAATTGGTGCAACCATATTTTAATAAATATAGTCAATTTAACATTCTTAGGCATGTTACTTCTAGGTTTATAGGACGTTTATCTGAGTGGTGGCAAAAGAGACAATCTAAAGTGCAAAAGGGGAGAGAATCATGCATTAACACATTTTATGAATTAAAAACATGCATGTGGAAACATTTCATTCCCCCTTCATTTAGGATAACTAAAGAGCAACAGTCTAGGATAGAAGACTTCATTGATATAGGTGATGCATTCATCCAAAATCTTGCTAAGTTTTCTAGACTATTAAAAGATTTTAAGCACAATTTGGACTTGTTCTTGAGTAAACAGAGAAAGAGACAAAAACATAAGAGAGAGCAAGCAAAACTTAAAAAGCTTTAAGAGTATGAAAAGAAGAGAGCAAAAGAAGAGCTTGAGAAGCTTCGTGCTAAAAGAGAACAAAGGGAAAAAGAGACAAAAGAGAGGAAGAAAAGAGATGAGGAAGAAAAAGATAAAGAGGAGAATCTTAGAAAAGCCAAAGAAGAGAATGAGAGAAAAGAATTTGAAGAAAAAGAGAAAATAAGACAAAAGAGTGAGCTTGAAAGAAATTCACAAGTGGTAGAGTTAAAGAGCATTTCCAAAGAAAAAAGGGAACTCATTGCTAGGGATTTGGTGTACCATCCTTCACCACTCCCTTCTATGAAGACCTAATTTCCAAAGGGAGTAATCCCCTCTTTAAACTCTTCTCACTTTTTCATTAATTTTTTTTGTTTCCCTCTCAAACATTTTGTTCTCCATCTCATTCCCTTATTTCATCCTCCTCAAATTATTGTGCCAAAATACACTTTGACTTTAAAATTCTTTTCAAACATCAACTAAGTCAAAGTGCAAGACACTCTTTGTGTGTAATGGGTTGGATATCATCATTCTCATTCGTTAAAAGCCCATTTTCACACATTGCCCAATCAATTATATTGCATGGTCATTATGATTTTAATACCATTTTTTTATGACTATTGAAGATTTGTTTTTTATCCTGGTGGAACTTTCCAAATTGGTTGTTGTAAGCCTTTCAACAACCCTTTTGATTTGAGGACAGATCCTCTTCAAGAGGGAGGGGATAATGTGACCCCAACAAAGCTTATAACATTGGGTCAACGCCTAGGCCCATTTCTTTTATTTTCTTTTATTTTCTTTATTTTTTTAATTAAATAAATGTTGTTCTAATTGTGTTTGTTTTTTAATACAGCCCATTTCCAAGTCTACTCCATGAGCACACATGTGGGTCACTATTATGCGTCGTGGGCTTTTGAATCCAGCAGCCCAAATCATCCCTTGGAGTGTGAAGGCTTCTTTACATCATGCGTGCACCATCATTACTACGTGAGTGGCATTGGGCCTGAAAGTGGCATTTAAAGCCCATTATCACACCAGCCAGATTTCAAAGCATCTACAACATGATTGTTTCATATCACGTATGGAAGGCACAATGAAATCAGCTTCCCTCTTGGGCTTGCAAGTGGCAGCCCACTTCCTTTCCGCATGTGCAACACTTCACCAAATACATTCACTTTAGTCAACCAACCCATTATGTAAACGACGCAGCATAGTTAGGGTTTCCTTTCTCCTCCACCGGAACTCTGTCTTTCTCCATCAAATCTACCTCCAAACTCTTAATCTAGGGTTTCTTCTTTCTTTCTTGTCGTTAGGTTGTTGTTAGACGACGTCTTCATTCACGTTTTTCGGTTGTCTTCACATATATAAAGGCAAACCAAACACATTGTAATAGCTAGCTTAGATGAATGAATTGTGGTTTAATCCCTTTCTTCATCAGCTCACCCTTCACCTTAGACGAGGATTTCTCTTCCTAGGGTTCGAAACACCGTGAGTGCTGTGAGGATCCGTGAGAGAACGATAGTTATTCATACCATAATCGAGTCTTTCACTGCATATTCGGTCGATTTCACTAAACAAATCGATTGTTGGAGGCCGTTCCGATCATTCACCATCAATTGGAGCCACATTCCACCGATGAACGGCGTCGACGTCCTCATTAGGTGGTCTGGACTGTGTATTTCACTAATCATAGGTAGGTGTGGTTGTTGTGTTGTTTTAAAACATGCAATATTGACCAATTTTAGTAGCATGAGTTTACATGAATACTAATATGTATGATTATAAGACTTGGAGTATGTGGAGTGGAATTATAATGTGTAAATTGATGCAAGGTATAAAAACCTAAACAAGTAATCTGGATGTAAGTTTGGACTAGATAGAACCTTGGAGCGTGTGGTGCCTAGCGGTGAGGATTGACTTGCCAAGCAACAAACGCTAGATAAGTTTGGTTTGAGCTTGGCGCTTGGCGGCGAAATATTTTCGCCAGGCAGTCTGCGTTGTGATTTCTCCTAGCGACGCTTAGGCAGCGTCAAGCGACAGAACAAAGAGTAGTGTGCTCTTTTGGTTTGCGTTTTGCGTGTTTGTGATATGGGAC
>Ga0209389_1001914_pt1 | contig 15330 bp, 9 predicted proteins | sample CowpearedBW_FD_187526 | JGI IMG/M metagenome (GOLD analysis project Ga0209389, IMG submission 187526) | Root nodule microbial communities of legume samples collected from California, USA - Cow pea red BW (SPAdes) (version 2) | ecosystem: Host-associated > Plants > Roots > Nodule | place: USA...
GTTATTGTATGTATGGAAGCTCTTGCACGGTATGGTATTAAATCCCTGTTCAAGTTTCTGTCTTTTTTTCCCTCAGAGAGCTTCAATTTCTTCTCTTTGTGTTTATGATAACTTTTTAAGGGGGTATCCAAGTTACTGATCGATTTTTACTAACAATAGATAATAGTACGTTGTGTCGGTGTGAATTTTTGTATTGACTTGACTATTTTTATAAGGATAAGCTCGGTTTCTTTTGTTTTGTTTGTTTTCCTGTGCACCTATGGACTAAGTTGTCGTATGCTTTAATTAATTTTAATTCATTCCAAAACTATAAATTTTTGAACCACTAATTTGGGACATTTTACAGTTTGTGTTAAGCACCGGAAGAGGTGTGAATGGTTTCACCCTTGATCCATCTCTTGGAGAGTTCATTCTTACTCACCCTGACATCAAGGTACTAATCTACCAGTTCATCAATAACTATATTGCACATTGCTATTCTCTCTCGAAATGCTCTTGCTTGGGGACTCGACTCTTTAAAAGGTCACAAAGTGCTTTACTTGAATCATGTTAATTGCTTTATCTATATGGTTCACCATTCAGGTCCCGAAGAAAGGAAAGATCTATTCAGTGAATGAAGGAAATGCTAAAAACTGGGATGGTCCTACTACCAAGTATGTATAAATCCAATGTTTCAGACACCACAAGGCAATTTATGAGTTGTGACACTTTCCTTTTTTGCATCTGTTCAGGTATGTGGAAAACTGCAAGTTTCCAAAAGATGGTTCATCACCAAAGTCCTTAAGATATGTTGGAAGGTATATATATATATATATAGACTATAATGGATTCTCAGTCCTCCAAGTAGTTTCATTGCTGTTAGAGTATAGCATGTTTTGATTTACAGTGTGATCAAATACCTTCAAAATCAAGGGGGCTACTTCAAAATCACGTCAAAAGCATAACTTTTCAAAAGCAACAATGTGCTGCTTCTCATTCATCATGAAATTGAAATCGATTTGGGTTGACTCTATTGCCTCCCCAAACACGCTATTAGTCCTCATATAGTTGCTCTGCAACCAAGATGTGGCTACTGAATGACTAAGTCATATATGTTTGGTGACCTTAACAAAAAACATTTTGTATCGGTTGATGACATGGCTTTGTCTGTATTTGTATGATTAACAGCATGGTAGCTGATGTTCACCGCACATTTCTTTATGGAGGTATCTTTCTGTACCCGGCTGATAAAAAGAGTCCAAATGGGAAACTTCGGTATGCCATGCTCAATCACTACCTTATTTCCTGAGTAGCATATGCAATATTCCTACACTGTTTATGGTTTAACTGAAGAAATGATTGCAAAAATTTTCTTTGATTGGTGCAGTGTTCTCTACGAAGTCTTCCCAATGTCATTCTTGATGGAGCAAGCAGGAGGACAGGCTTTCACCGGCAAGGAAAGGGTAATTTACCAAAAACAGTTTTTAAGTTCTGTCCTATCGTTTTCTTCCTGTGTTGGTTGAAGGAGCAGGCACTCGGTGTGCCATTGCATTATCACAAAGTTTCAAATAAAACCAATTTATATTATATAAATAAATGTAAAACTCATTTTAGAAACTAATTTATAAGATTGAGCTAATTTTAAAGTCCATTTTCTAATAAACATGATATTAGAGTTTATTTTAGTAAAATTTGATGTTTTGTTGAATTTATTATTTTACCCGCTATCGGACCATCTATTAATATCTATTTCAACAGACAATATATATATATATATCTATCACGGCGGAGTGTATCGGTAGTCCTTCACCTTGATGAAGTTGTGCACCATAAATTGTGTCTTGTTTTCTCTTATCTGATAATTGAGAGAGTGAAATTGATATATACGTATGTATATGTATATGAACAGGCACTTGATTTGGTTCCGACAAAGTTGCACGAGAGATCTCCCATATTCCTTGGTAGCTATGAGGATGTGGAGGAAATCAAGGCCCTTTATGCTGCTGATCAAAAATTGGAATGAAAGAAACCATAATTCTTTGTCTTTTCCAACTTACAGTCAATTCTCATCTAATTGTTGCACAGATACATTGCCATGTATATATGTCAAGAAGGCTTGTTAATGGTTTGTGATTTACAAAAGGTATTATATTACGTGATATCCAAATACATTTTAATTTAATAATTTCAATATATAGCAATATTTTAATTTTTGTAGATAGTTTTCTGATGATTTCTTGATTATTATAATGTTAAAATTGCATTTTGTCTAAGTATTTAACATTTTTTAATTTCTCATCGTTGATATCATTTTACTAGATTTTTAAAGTGATATGGTATGTTAGTGTTTGTTTCTTATTAATGTATGATTTTGTGAAAATTTATGACTAGTGGATTTTGTCAATAAACAAATTTATACTAATTGCAAAGCCCTTAACATAATTTTATGATTGATTTTAATTATTTGTTGAACACATTAGTCCGACATCATTTGAAGGAAGTACACTAATAGATTTTTTTTTCTTCCTATAGTTTCCTTTTAATAACTAACCATTGGATAGAACAATATGTCATGGGATAATAAGAATAATAGGTAATGTTACTTTTTTCCTTTTTCTTAATAAAGAGGTAAACTAACATTCAATCATCATTATTGCACCAATGTAGTAAGGGCCTTTGGCAGCGGTTGTTTTTAATATTTTGCACCGGTTCGGGAACCGAAGCATATTGGGGCTTTTGGCCTCGGTTAAGAACCGAAGCCATAGAGGGCCCTTCTGCCTCGATTTTCACTGCACCCGAGGCCATAGACCCTGCCTTTTGCCTCGGTTTTGACTGCACCCGAGGCCATATGGGCCTTTTTTCTTTTTTTTTTTTAAATTCGAGAACCCTTTTGGCCTCGGTTTTTGCTGCAACCGAGGCCATAGGGGCTGTTTTTGCTTCTCAATTGAATAATAATCAATGTTGTGTTACCAGATCCTCAAATTCCCCGCTGCAACACCAACAACACAATTCATTCACACAAGTTAGTTACCTATACTAAATAAACAGCGAAATCTAACATAAAACTTAGATTTCAGTCACTGAAAACATAAAAACCCACATGAATTGGTTCCTAAAATCATCGGAAGCCATGTCCAACCTAATTCCATTCAACATCGCCATCTCACTCATCCTCCCACTAACAACACTTCTCTTTGTTTTGCTACATCGTACTCGTCGAAGAGCACCGTATCCGCTGGGACCCAAGGGGTTACCCATCATAGGAAATATGTTCATGATGGACCAGTTAACCCATCGCGGTCTCGCCACCCTCGCCAAGCAATACGGCGGCGTTTTCCATCTCCGACCTGGAGGCGGCGCGTCAGGTTCTCCAAGTCCATGACAACATCTTCTCCAATCGCCCTGCCACCATCGCCATCAGCTACCTCACCTACGACCGCGCCGACATGGCCTTCGCAAACTACAACCCCTTCTGGCGCCAGATGCGCAAGCTCTGCGTCATGAAACTCTTCAGCCGCAAGCGCGCCGAGTCCTGGCAATCCGTGTGTGACGAGGTCGACGTTGCAGTCCGCTCAACGGACCACCTCACGGATCTCTACCGTGGAACCAGGTTGGACGGTGTAGCGTGGATGGAGGAAAAGAGAGAGGCGCGAACAACGGCACTCAACGTAGAAGAGGAAGAGCTGTGCAATCGCGTTTTTGAAATCCCTAATTTGCCATATGGCCTCGGTTCAGCAGCCACCCGAGGCCTAAAACTGCCCAATATTGCCGGTCGAAAAGCAACCGAGGCCAAAGGGGGGGTGCTGATGAAAATTTTAAATTAGGGTTTCTGGGCAGGATTATAGGCTTCGGTTCTATTTCAACCGAGGCCTAAAAGTGCTTACGGCACCGGTTGTTTGTAGAACCGAAGCAATATAGGTTGCTGAAATTGCAAAATTGCCACCGCCTCCTTATAGGCTTCGGTTCCACCATAACCGAGGCCTATAAGGCGAGGTAAAATATCATATTTGCACTAGTGGTATTTTGAGTTATTTAGGATGTTCAACTCATGATTAGTTGTTTAAGTTCATGTGTTTTGACTTATGAAACTTGATATGTTTGTATGATCAACTTTTGTTGCATGTATTGTATAAACGAGAATGAAAAAGAAGTAATTCCATGAACAACTTATTATATCAATTAAATTGTAGATTATTAAATACAAAACTTTCAATAGGAAGCTTTGTACATTCCACCTTGCAGACTGTAGAATATTCAATAATCTAATTCCAATTTCCCAACTCATATTGGCTATCACATGTTGTATCTTATCTGTATGAACTTCACTTTCTCCATCTAAAGTGGATATAATTCTTTTCTCATGTGATTAAATTTATCCCATGTAAACATTCCTGCCTGTATCAATTGGTTGGATTAGTTAACAAATTTTTCTCTCTGTTACATTTTTCCTTCACTTTATTTACACCACAAGCTTAATCATTACCATTTGTGGTGTTGTTTGTGGTAGTGTACTTTTTATTTGCTTGTCTAGATATCCTTGCAGTAGTGAATCATTTTAGCTAAATCTCTTCATTTGTCATCCTTTTTCTTTTCTCACTTGCTCATTCAAGAGTGAGGTTAACTTACAGAGAACCTGGAAGATATATTTCTTCCAATTTTTACTTTTATAACAGTAAAGACTGCATAATAAAACGTTGTCATTTAAGAGATATCATTAAAGCTGAAAAATATGTTTTATTTATTAACTTAAGAGAAACGAAACCGTTTTGACAACTCAATAGGCGCACAACATCTATTTTTCCAGTAAAGAAACAGAACCCGCATATGGATGGGTTTGCTGGTTGTGATAGTGCAATAGAAGTGGTGATCCATAATAGAACCTGTTGTAGTATGACCATGAGCAGAATAAATACTTTTTTCTTTTTGTTAATATGGGATAAAAAGGACACGTGAGTGAGAGGGTTTAAAAGGGGTGTGAAGAGAGAAAATGTGGGTGTAATAATGAAAAACATTATGGGCTATTGGTCTTTGAGAAAGGAGGCGTGTGAAAATGAAATAAGATGCTGCAAAAATGGTAGAAATTATTTGGACTCTTAACTAAATAAAAACAAGGTGCGGATAGAATATTGAGTGGTGTTGGTAAGAAAAAGACTTGGGTCGTTGGCTCTCAGGAAATGAAAATGTGTATATAAAGAACTTCAAAATAGAAAGATGTGTGCATTAAAAACAAAATGGACCTAACAATAAAAGAAACAAAAATAAAGTGCAAAAGGAAAATACGGATGGTATAGGTATTAAAATGATATGGGCCAACCAAAATATAAAAAGAACACTTTTCGCCCCATTTATTTACTCTCTATTTTTGAAATTTTGAAAAAAACATTTTTTACCCAAACGAAATTGAGTGTTTATAGAAGGTCTCTGTGAAGATTATAAATTTCTCTAAATAGGCTTTTGTTAAGCATCACTACCATTAACCTGACTTGAAATCACCTTCAACCCGGCTCGAACCCGTGGTTAAGTGAGCCAAGTTCAATTCAAGTCACTTTTGAAAAAAAAAATTCTCAATCCAACCCGGCTTGAACCCGTGGTGAGCCGGGTTGGCCTATGGGTTGAAACCCATTTTGACATCTTTAATAGGAACCTAACATTGAGTTTTCGTGAGTTCTATGAAAGCTGGACCAAAATCTTTTTGTCCAAGCAAAAACACAAAGAATACCAGGAGATAAATTCTAAGTTCCAATAGGCAAAACCCTTTGCTTGTCTTCCAAAGAAGAAAAAACAAAATCATAGAATCTTTTCCAAGTGGATTTGCCTTCCATTGACTCAAATGCTTCCAAGTCACGTCAAAATTTCTACAAAGGTCCAAATGTATAAGCGGTTTGTCCCCTTTTGTTAACAAAATACGTCCATGCAAATGAATTTTTTCACTCTTGCAAACTAGCAAGATAAACTTTTTCGGAAATTTGTATAGAGACCATATCCCCCTTTATACAAAGAGAAGGAAATTGTGATAAAGGAATATCACATGTATTATTAAAGACCTAGGCAAATGTACATTTGTCTACATATTTGAAGATGATTTTGGGGAAGATGACTTTCCTTGATCCTGATCTTGTAAGCAACCCAAAAGGGATGAAACCCCAAAGAACGAGACATAATTATACCTCACCACGTTGCAGACCTCAAACAAACCAATTGTATGGAAGCACCAAACCTGCACCATGCTACCAAACCCAAAGCAAGAGAACCTAACCACAAACCTACTAAAACGATTGCACCGCTCTCTAACGCAAGAATTATTTGGTTTAGATACACTATTATTTTGTTACTATTTTGTAACTAGGAAGAAGTTACTTCTACATAATTAGGATTTATGTGGTGTTAGTACCTAATGATGTACTATTTTATTTATATATTATGCAATTCAATTCTGATTTTTGAGTGACATATAATGAATTTGTATGTGAATATAAATTCCATAAAGTTTGTAGGATCTTACGATTTTTGTTACAATATTCTAATTTTCTATGTGTATTTTCCCTCTCTAATCTTTGTAAGATGTCAATTTTGACTACCTTGGCTAGTTGTGCTTATCTTCTTCTTGGGAAGTGTGCATTTACTTGATTAATTTTGTACTGTAGTGGCGTATGAAGTAGACAATTATTTTATAGCTGACAATACTTTATTTAGGGACTTGGTGATGAAAAATAGCTTCAAGTTTTTGTTAAAGAGGTCCTTTTGATGTAACTTGTTCTTTTTCTAATGAATCTTTTTTTGTCAAATAGAAGAGGTACACATTCCCTACATCATAGAAAAAACCTTTTATGTATTTTTATGTTGGTATTAGGTTAGCTTACTTTTGTGTGCTTTATCATCTGAGTGCATTTGAGCTTTGTTAAAGGTAAAGTAAGATTGCGTAATTTTGTATCATCTATTAGTCACAACACTTACATATTTCATCATTTGTTGTGCGTTAAACCATCATCCATTAGACCAAGCATATGTTTCTATACTCAACTTCTTGCAGCACTTAATCAAAATCTTAGGATGTAGAAATTTTCACTAATAATCTTCCCCCCTTTTTTATGGTTCTTAAAAAGCTAAAGTTAAGAGACACAAAGTTTTCAAAAAGTGGTTCAAACATATCAAGTATTTGCAAACATTTTCCATCCACAAACTCAAATATAAATAAAAGATATAAAAGATGTGAGTTCGATGGCATGTCAAACTTGTCTAATCCGAATATAAATTATAACTACTTTGGATTATATTTAGTTGATATATACTTTTGTCATTACAATATACATCCAAACTTAATTACAACAAGTGGTTCAAGTTGTGAGACAAATAAATTTTAGCATGGAGTGTAAGCACTAAATCATATTATTGTGCTCAAAAGAACCATCGGATATTACAACACAATTTGTTACAAATAAGCATATAGGCCAACACTTTTAGGATACTCCAAAAGGATCTCATAATGAAATGTCTTCATCAAAATCACTCAAAGAAAGTGCTTAAATTATCCATGGAAACAATTTATTGTAAAGGCATAATGTAAGTGTTCAGAAGTTAAAATACTATATTAGATCCTATGGATTTTGCTAAAAATAAAATAAGCTTCATGTGCGTATATTTGACAAGTCATGTTGAGTATCAAGCAAGTTGCATAAAAAGGCCACATGCATTTAATGTTGATCAACAACATTTAATGCATCTATGTGCTTAAATGTGGTTAGACAATAGCCAAAGAAGATGAAAAGCTTTTAAGCCTCACAACTATTGCAAAAGAATTTGCAATGACTCTTTTTTTCTTAGAACTATAATGTTTTTTTGAAAGAAGAAAGGTTAACAATGATGACAACAATGAAAATATCTATGAAAAAACTCTTGTTATCTTTAGCAATCTTTAAGCTTTTAGTTTGTAAGAAAGAACAATGTTGTACGCATAGTTATCTAGAAGAATGTGCTCAATCTTGTATTAGTATTATGATGTTAACTTTCTTTTAATGATAAAAACTTAACCTTTGTCTAAACAAAGTACATTAGTCTAGAGTGGTTGTGTTATAAAGAATACTTGTGCATGGATGCATTCTAAAGAATAATCGTGCTTAGCTAATAATGATTACATTTTAAAGAATACTTGTGTTTTGCTAGGAACGATTGCATTCCATATATTAATCATACCTATCCAGGAGTGGTTGCATTCTAACGAGTACTTAATCTTAGTTAGAAGTGTTTTTATTCTAAACAATGTCTATGTTTAGCCAGGAGCGACTAGGTTCAAATAGTACTTGTCTTTATCTAAAAGTTCTTATGTCTAAATAATACTTATAATTTAGTCAAAGGTGGTTGGGTTCAAATAAAAAAGTTAAATTGATAACATAAGAAGACCTTTTATAGTGATTCGTTTGATACTAGAATATGGCCACTTTTTACACCTGTGAAAATTGCGTTCAATTTAGATTATCATGATATGGCTTAATAAAAGAAAAGTTAAACTATACTAAATTTGAAAAGCTTTCAGAAAAGCCCAACTATTTTGGTGAAGATAACTAGAAGCTACTACGAATGACAATAAAGCTAGTACAGTTGCAAGTTTAACTATTTCATCCCCATCCTTGAAATAAAAATTCATCTTCATGGCTATCCTTATAGTTAACAAGTATGGAATTTTCATCACATCCCCTTTCTCATTGGGAAACAAGTATATCCATACTCGCTCATTTACTGTTCCACATATTAATTAATTTTTTTGCAAAAAATAAAAATCATAGCAAAGAAAATATAATATTAATTATTTAATGTCAAAAGAATACACATTTTCTTTTCTCTAATATCAAATATCAAGAAATAAATTATGATAGTATAAATTGGATAAAGTTCAAATGATTATAGAAAAGAGCAAAAATATCAAATGTGTATCGTAAAAATAAGTTATGAAACTATGAAACTAAGAAACAAAGAAAAGTTAATATATGTTTGTTAGATTACCTAATAAATTAAATTAGTAATTTAAAATAGGGAGGAGTATGAGGACGAAGCAAATATGCACACACATATCCTCGTCCCTACATCCAATTTTAAAAACTTGATATTATACATACCTAGTCAATATGGGTATTCTCTATTAAAATTGGGACCATTCAAACTATACTCACGAGAACAAGTTCATCTAACGTCTCTAGAAGCCACATTCATTTTTTTATATTCAACTTTCAACACCACCTATATAAGGTTTCCTGTACATCCTATCATCCTTGGAACATGCTTAAATATTATGAGCTTGATGTTATCATTGTTACATATGCTAAAATACCTAAGAAACTCTTTCGTTGAATCTCTTAAGGTAAAATATGACACATAAAAATTGACTTCCTCAAGTACCCATGCGAACTCAAGATTGAGTATATGGAGAATTTTGTCCTTTCGCCTACCTATACTAGAGAAAAAAAAATATGATATGATCCTATCCAGAAGATTGTGGTCGCTTCTGAATTTGAATCCTCAAGAGGCACAACAAAAATAAATCAGAGAAGAATGTAAAATAAGACAAAGATATGGACGTCATAATTTAGCAAATTGATAAGTCAAGTGAAGATTCGCCACAAAGATGTTAATCTTTTATAAGAATTAGAGTTCTAACTCAAGAACCAAGAAAATCCTTTCTCAAATGCAAGTGCATATAATATGACTCAAACTTGTTTACATTACTTTTTGGTACCTCTATTTATAGGCACATAAGTTTAAGAAAACCTAGAAACTCTAAAAGAAAGCCCAAGCCCAAAAGCATAAAAACATAAACTAATTTCTTGAAGACAACCCAAAACCCAAAAGCATAGAAACATAAATAATTTTTCTAATAATTATTCTTCAAATGTGCTCATGATATTCATGTTCTTTAAGTTTCCTCCTTCATGGAATATTATAAGCTTCAAGGAGACGTGTTTTAATCTTTGACCTTGTAATAGATCCTTTGAATTGAAAATGTTCTTCCTCAAGTTCTTATATATGTTTCTCAAGTTCTCTTATATATGTTTAGGAGATAATCATATATAATACCCTCTTTCTTAAAGAGAATTTATCCTCAAATTCGTACCACTTGAAGTTTAGAAGATAGTCCTCTATCATACCTTCCTTCTTAAAGAGAATTTCTCCTGAAAATCGTATCACTTGAAGAGTCCTTATCATTCTCCCTTGTTTGGAGAGAATTTAACTTGAATTCTAGAAGATCCTACGGATAAACACAAACATAAATCCAAGACACAGATATAAAATAATAAACAAAATAGAAATTCTACTAAAATGAGATTTGGATCCTTTAAGAGGCCAATCTCTTATTATCAAAGATTTTAAAGGTTCGCCTCCCGGGTCAAATACCCATTTGCACAAATCATCAAACAATTTTAAATTAAAGATGCAATGCTCAGAGAAAAACAAAGGAATATTGCGCAAACAAACAACCAAACTATAGGCATGACTTTAATAACCCAAGGTTTTTTAGGGATGGGTAAAAAAGCTAATTCATGGGCGTATATTTCCAAGCTTGTGCCCTCCTTTTTATCATCCTTTCTTCTTACCATTGTTGATCCTATTATTGCTTGATGAATACATCTTCCCATGGTATCCTTTCTTCTTCCCATTGTTGATGCCATTGTTCTTTAAAGAAAAATTCTTAAAACAATAAAAGGAAAGTTAGTAATTTTTTCAATGACAATTCAGAATGTTCTCTTCTTTCTTTCTCTTTGTCTTTATTTTCTCTATTCTCTTCTTTCTTTCTCTTTGTCTCTATTTACTTCATTCTCTCGTTTTCTAGTTTTCAATGACAATTTATAATGCTCTCTTATTTCTTTTTCTTTTTCTAGTGTTTTCTTCTTCTTTTTCTCTTTTTTCTTTCTCCTCTCTTTCTCCTGCTTCTTTTTCTCTTTTTTCTTTCTCCTCTCTTTCTCGAGTTTCATTTTCTCTCTTTTTGTTCTCCTCTCTTTCTCAGTTTCTTTTTCTATTAGTGTTTGCTTCTCCTTTTGCTCTTCTTGTCTTGCTTCTTTTAGCTTCTTTAATCTTTTCAACGTCCTTTCTTCCTTTCTTTTCAAATATAGGGTCTAGCTCTTAAGATCTTCATTAGTTGGAAACTTTCATTCCAATTAGGACATTGATGAGTTTCATGCACATAGCATTCACATTTGGAACATCTTAGCACACTTGTCCTTGGTAATGATTTTCTATTAGGTTTGAGCTTTCTTTTAAGACTACCAATCTTGCCATTCAACTTTATAGTTATGGACATCAAGGCATTGACATCCTCTTTCAAGGCCAAATTCGTATGAGGTGCCTCTTGCAGTCCAGTTTTTCTATCTTTGGAGAGACTTCCCTGAACTGCCATTTTTCCCTTGTAGTTTGCAAAATTGTAGTACTACGTGTCATTCTCCTAGCACTTTCACATTCTTTAACCAATGGATCTTTGCGAGGAGTAGGATAGGTAAACTCATATGTAAAACCACTTCTAGAAGAATGTCTTTGCTGAAATTGCTCATTATTGCTAGATTCTCCAAGAAAGCTTAGTAAAATAACAATAATATATTTATAACCTCTCCACTCTTCTAAGTTCTTTCACTCACAAATTTCACTCGTGTTTCACATTATGTAGGCTTTTTCTTGAATATACTCTCTTGTCTTTTACCACTTAATTCCCTTTAGCGCTTAACATAGAACTTCGATAGCTTAAGAAAAAAGTGAACAAACAATGTAAAAAATGTTGCAAGATCTAAATCTTGACTCAAAAGGGAAAACAAAAATAAAACTCTAAACAAAACTTCAAGGAATTTTAAAGAATAAAACAATAAAAATAGAAAATAATAGAACTACCAAAAGAGAGTTAAAGAAGTCAATGAGGAGACTCTAACAAAAAGGCTAACTGCAATTAAATATATCAATAAACCACAAATAAAATTGCAACAAAAAATTGTGTTGAACTCCTTTTTGTTTCTTGGATCCTTACTTCTTCTTTTTTTCTTTTCTTTCAATATATATTTGTTTCCTTTTGACTTTAATCCATTATTCTTTCTTTTCTTTTCAATTTTGTAGTTCAACATACAAACAAACTAAACAAATTGTCCTTCAAACCCCAAAATTCATGTAAATCAATGTAATTGTACTTGCAAACCTAACAACAAATAATTTCCATGAATCAAATATAGAAATATACAATTTAAAGGAAGAACACGACAAATTAAAAACTCAACCAAATTGTTTTAAACCTTAGGGGTTTTACTCTTTACAAAATTCTAAAAATAATGAAACAAATAGAATTTCAAAACAAAGCACAGAAAATAGACATTCACTAATTTATTTTTTATTTTATTTTATTTTTATTTCATATGACAAAAAAATAAGATAGAAGGAGAAATTTAAACCAGAACCTTACTCTATATACTAGACGATACAATCCTATCCATGAAAAAGTACGATCTCTTCTGAATTTAAATCCTCAAAAGGCACAACACAAATAAATAAGAGAAAAACGCGAAATAAGACAAAGATGAGGGACACCATAATCTAGCAGATTGATAATTCAAGTAAAGATTCACCACAAAGATGTTAATCTTTGATAAGAATCAAAGTTCTAATCCAAGAACCCAGATAATCCTCTCTCAAATGCAAATGCATATATATGACTCAAAAGTGTTTACATTACTTTTTGGTACCTTTATTTATAGGCACATAAGTTTAAGAAAACCTAGAAACTCTAAAAGAAAGACCAAGCCTAAAGACATAAAACATAAAATAATTTCTAGAAGAAAGTCCAAAACCCAAAAATATAGAAACATAAATTAATTTTTCTAATAACTATCTTCAAATGTGCTCATGATCTTCATGTTCTTTAAGTTTTCTCCTTCATGAAACATTATAAGCTTCAAGGAGACGTGTTTTAATCTTTGACCTTGTTATAAATCCTTTGAATTGCAAATGTTCTTCCTCAAGTTCTTATATATGTTCCTCAAGTTCTTCTTATATATATTTAGGAGATAGTCCTCTATCATACCCTCCTTCTTGAAGAAAAATTGTCCTCAAATTGGTACTACTTAAAGTTTAGGAGATAGTTCTGTATCACAACTCATTAGTTTCTAAGGTTAAAGTAGCCATAATGGCTACAACAATGCAAACTGATAGAGGAAATATTCCCTTCACTATCATGTAGAAAAAGAGTCACTATGACTCTAGGAAAAAGATTGTTCACTAATATTAGGGATTTTCCTTAGATAAGGGAGACCCTTACGAGAAGAATTGGAAAATGAAAATAAAGTATAAGACATGATGGAAAAGCAAAGTGTACCTATATAGACAAAGTACATATAGTGACCAGAGAAACAAGATAGACAAAGAATACAAACAAACAAATAATTTAATGCTAAAATTAATAAGATGTAAAATCATAAAAGGATATATGAGTATTTAAATAACACAGAGTTCAATACGTTACGCACGAGAGATCAATAGGGTACACATGAAATGATATGTCATTATTTTTCAATAGATTGACTCATTTAAGCGTGTGTCACATAAACGTTTTAATGGTTTAAAACTCCTCATTAATGCTCTTAATGATACCTTATTCTTAATAACTATTATTAATGACAAGCGTCAAAATAGTCGTAAAAGATTAACCTTATTTAAATGGTCGTAAAAGATTAACCATATTAAAACGTCGTAAAAGATTGACTTCAATAAAATAATCGTAAAAAATAAGTCGTTAATAATTTTTTTTGTAATAGATTGACTCATTTAAACTTGTATATCTCTTAAATGAAAAATTTTTCGTCTATTTCTTTAACATAATTATTTAACTTTAAACCGAAAAACATATATATAACTAAATATAATTATTACTTTCTCATAATCTAAATGGCCAAATACTAAATGAAGAACCTAAGATCAATATTCAAGTTATTACTTCCAATTGAATATAGTTTATGTTATTTAAGTTTATTATCAGAGAACAAAAAACTTATAAATACGTATACACATTAATTAATATAAAGAAAAAGTATTGACTCAATATTAAGGTATTTCTTATATTTTTATTTCTGAAATTTGACCAACTTGACTAGGAGATAATCAAAAGCCTACAACCTACAATAGTAGTTATTATAATTTATAAAGAAATTTATAAATTATGAATATTTTCTTTTTTCTTAACATATTCTCGTTCTTCATGACCATTCGGAGCAAGTTAACAACGACTCAATTACAGCGATTCAAAATACACCACGCACAAATTTATATTCGTCTAATTATTTCTTTCTTTCTCCTTTTCCCTTTTACTTTCTGTATTTTCCTCTTTTTAGTGAATTAATTAATGCTGAAAGGACATTGAATAAGTAAATAAATAATACAAAAAACCGGAAAATTATAAAAAGCTAACAAGGATATATAGGAAACGGTGAAAGGGTCGGCAATGCTTTTGGACTTTGGTTTGTTATCCAAAACATGTGTTTAATTTATAAATTCTGTAATTTCTATTTTAATTCTCTTTGTAATTTTACTTTTTTAAAAAATTCTTAATTTTGTTGATAAAATTTTAGTTCTTTGATTTTTAATTATCTATAAGATTAATGTTTGAAAGTTGTAATATTCAATGCTATAGTGACAACTATCATGAATTATGAGAAAAAAAAATCAACAAATATCATATATTTTTCTTCTATTTTCACTGTATCATATAATACTATTTTTTAAAAAAAGTTATAATTTCAATCCTATGGTAGCAACTTCATCAATTCTGTAAAAAATCTATCATAATTTTTTTTTGAGTTGTAATATTCATTACTATTACAAGCAACTTCTGTAAAAAAAAGAAACAAATATCATACATTTTTCTTCCATTTTCATTAAATCACATTTAAAGAAAATAAGAAATATTAATGACGGTTGAACAAAATTACAAATAATTAAACATTAAAAAAATCAAAGTTGCGTTAACAAAAATTAAGAAAGAAAATTGTAGACTTGGTAAAATAAGGTCAAAATATATATATGATGATAAAAAAAAAGAAACGAATATTTATATTTATATATGGAGCACTGCACAGCACACATCTCAAGCAGAGGCAGAGTGGACTGACTTGTGTTTCAGTTTATAAGGCACACCCCACAACCGATCTCTCTTTAACGGTTACTTTTGTGGTTTGTGTTGTGAGAAAAAAAGTATAAAAAAAAGAGTTGAGACTCTCTGCCTCTCTCTGATCAGTGAGTGATTGGGGAGTTTGGTTCATCTTAGGTGAAATGGATTATAACAACAATGACGGGTAAATCTCTCTCTTTGTGTTTCTTGTTTATCTGTTTTCATTTTCT
>Ga0209389_1001917_pt1 | contig 15319 bp, 4 predicted proteins | sample CowpearedBW_FD_187526 | JGI IMG/M metagenome (GOLD analysis project Ga0209389, IMG submission 187526) | Root nodule microbial communities of legume samples collected from California, USA - Cow pea red BW (SPAdes) (version 2) | ecosystem: Host-associated > Plants > Roots > Nodule | place: USA...
CCAACACACATCAGTTAGACATGCCTTCTTTTACCATTGCATAGTGCAGTGCCTGTTATTATATTTTGTCAGTGTACATATCAGGAGACTACAAAAAATTCCGAACTGGCGGAAAATGTAAACTCACCGTAGAAGCCAATCAGAATAACTGAATGATTTCTTTCGACTAAATCAGTTTCTTTAACTCTAGTTTCTCTTACATTGCTTCGAAAATTTTCTAGTAAGAATCAAACGGGTGCTTTATATAACCTCTTTTTGCTTTTAGATTGTTTGGTGATGGTTAATGAGTTATCTTCTAGGTTAATTCTTTAATGATTAACTTTCAGTTAGGTGTCTTAAAATGTCTTATGCTGAGTTATGGTGTTTCTTGTAAGAGTAGTTGGAGTTTTATTTGTATCTTGATGGTCATCATTCTATATATGCTTGTATGACAAATTTTTCGGTTATTTGTTCTGGTATCTTAATACCATCAACTTAAGCGTTTGGTAAAAATCAATGCAGGAACTCTCTTATGTCACTTATATATGCCTCTTTTAGTTGTCTTTCAGAAGAACAAGATTAAAGTAAAATTCACTTCAGAAGATAGAACTGAAATACTTGGATCTTTTCCATTGAGCTTCCTCAGCTACCTAAGTTACATCTGTTTTCTAGTGAATCATATACCTGTTAAAAAAGCATATCAGTAAGGGAAAGAAGTTGTTGAATTGTGTTTGTAATTAATCGATAACTGATTATTTAGGTGTAGCATCAGCTATGTAATATAATTTTACTAATTGGGTTGTGAATGTTAGATTTTGAACAAATTGATATAATAAAGGTGAGAGGTCTCTTCTCTAAGGACTGCTTCTGAAATGATTCATTCTTTCTGAAATGCTTTGCGTATAAAACTCCTAATATCAATGACTGAGTGAAAAACATGATGTTTCTACTTGAATAAGAAAGGTTGTAAAGAATTTTAGTTGCAATCATGTGAATCTTGGTCTTACTATATGTTCATATTTTTCATGTATTTTGTAATTGAAATTTGGATGTTTTTTCTTGACAGTACGTCTCTGCTGAGATAGTCTTTCAAGAGATGCAGCAAATCATCCTGCGTATTTCACTTTTCACTAGGATTCCCTGAGCAAATAGTTGTTGGATTCTATTAGTTTTTTTTCTGTGTCAGGGTGGAGCATCATCTTGCACGGCCTTGAGTATATTGGTTGTAATCTGAAAACTTGAGATTTTTTTTTCTTCTTAAAAGTTATTTCACAATTGGCTGAGCTAACTTGTTTTTTATTTTTTTACAAACTACTGAGTTTACCAAAGAAAATATGAGGATGACCCTAACATTACCAAATAATCGTTGGTCTGTCATTATGGATCGTCTTTTTGACAACATTGACTTGTCTTACTATGGATAACTAACTATGAATAAACTTTACTAAAAGTTTAAGTAAATGAATGAATACTTTTTTCTGCTGAAAACAAAATGGATCAACATTCTACACTTTGTATCCAAAATTTATTTTTTACTGGAGGTTTTAAAACTATATCTAGCTGAAAATTCATTCTGACGGGCAAAGTAGATCTTGCCCTGCACGATTCATTTTGGGAATTAAAAATCACCTGACTGTTTGCATTCATTTTATATCAAAGAAAGCTCACATTGGAAAGTGCTTCTTGCAAGGTACTCTCAGCTAATTTTGTCGTGGTTTAAAGGAGAGGAAAACAAATGGTTATTTTGGTCGTTCTAACAAAAACAAACATTAGCCACTCCATTAGTGTAACTGATACAAAATTTACAAGATTGGAATGATTTAGATGCATAAACATTTTATGTTTTTCTAGGAAACTTGGCTCCACCTTCCGAACTAGACCATTTCGCGGTGGGTGAAAATATTGCAAGATTATCATGGAATACTAGAATGACTACACCCCTGTACCATTTTAGTCCCTACGGCATTTCACATTGCGGATGGAAACAGCAAGGGTTTCTTCCTTTTTGCTTCCAAGTAAAAACATTCTTAGGTGTTATGATATTTTGCAACAACCAAAAAACATTTGGACCGATATTTTGCAAATGATCAAGCTGTTGTGATAATCTATCCGCATCTAATCATGATATCCTTTTTAAGAGTCAGACTACAAATGAAAGAGAAAAGTGAAGCAAATTAACTAGTCAGAACAAATTCCACCAACTCAATGAGCAAAGAATTTAAAATATTAACTTTAAAACACGACATCTGCAGTTGGGAGATACTGAGGGTCAAATACATGCTCCCACTAATAATGACATCAGAATAACCTTAGCACCCAGATGAGTGCTATTGCAGAAACCTGCACCACTTGCTGCAGATACCGATTCTTTTCATGAACCGCAGCAAGCCGACTTTTGTGCAGGGTCGCCACCACTGGCTGCCTGATCAGGTTGGTTAATCTTGATGGTCTGAGGCTGAATCAACAGAGAAGAGAGTATCAATGCTCAGCAATTCGGAAGAAGCCACACAATTATTCACTTATTTTGAAACTTAGCATTAAGAAAATCCCAAATACTTCCTAACAATTATTTTTCTTCAAGTACTTGGTTGGTACACACTGGAAAAATTTTAGTTTTTCGGAAGAAGAGAGCACTTGCATATCTCTGGCGAAAAGGAAAAACAAAGGACGTAGAGAAAGAGTTGATAAATTACCTCAGATCTTGAATCTGTGTCTGCAAGCCTTTGCTTGATATCTCTAGCTATTGAAAAGAAAACCTCTTCCACATTCATGTTGGTTTTTGCACTCTGCATGTTTTATTTGATATAAATGTAACGAAATTACACATAACTGTAATGAAATTGGTATTGTCACTCACAGTTTCAAAGAACTTGATACCATACTCATCAGCAAGTGCTTGACCTTTGGAGGTAGGTACAGCCTACAGAATAAAAAGGAAAACCTTTTGTTAGTATCGAAATGTAGACAAAGAAACTACTTAATCTCATATCAGTAAACAAATAAGGCATGGAGAGCATGGAGTAAAAAATGCAATAGCTGCTCAATCAAAAAATTTCAAACCCTGGCCAACTAAGGATGTAAAATGTAAATCAAAAAGTACCCCACGATGTACATACCCTTTTACTTTCATCCATATCAGCCTTGTTGCCAACAAGTATCTTGTTTACGTTGTCAGAAGCATGTTGTTCAATATTGCGAATCCAATTCCGAATATCTGGATAACAATAAACAAGATACATTGCAAGTAAAAAAAGATGAGCAGAACAAATGAAGCAAACTTAACCAAAAAGCCAGATTGCTTTGACCCACTGTTAAATGTAAATCAGAGAAAAACAGGGAAAAATACGAAATGGGGAAAATATAAAGAAAATACAATTCATTGGGTCAACTAAAGCTGAAATGAATCTACAGCCCTCAGACATTAGTGCGTAAATATATCAAAAGAATGGCATTCAATGAAATATCTTTTAACTTTCAAAAAACCAGGTCAGGGAAAGGAGATTACTATTGAAAGATGCTTCATCAGTAACATCATAAACCAGCAAGATACCCATGGCTCCTCGGTAATAAGCTGCAACAGCATGTAACATTGTAAGACAAGTCTTCCTTTCATCAAAGAAATGGAGCATGCAATGAAATTTGATTTATCCGGAGTGTTTAAAATCAAGTAAGAATTGAACCTGACAGATTAAAGCATTGTGTCCCGCAATGAAAGTATAATACAAACAAGCCAGTGTGAACTTTAGATTTACGAATCCATGAATTAAATCACAATTCCTTCAAAACGTGTAACTTCTACCCAAAAGATTTATTTTGTGTGAACAATAACTTCTCAACTTAATTGAGTTACGGATAATACTTACAAAAACTATTTTCATTTTTATCAACCACAGCTGAAATATTTCAACTAATTTGTACAATTTGGGTTAAAACGAAGGGGAGGGAGAAGAAGGTAGTAGGTTGGATCCCTCCTCCTAACAATTTGGAGAAACAAAATTGGTTTGGTGGGGTTTAGAAAAGAGGATGGGAGAGATTGTGGGTTCAACTCCTCCCACTAACAAAAACTATCAACTAACAATTGTCAATAAAAAAAAAAGAAAACTAACTTCTACAATAAGGCATGTAAACATATGATATAATTACCTACCAAGAAGACAGCTGCCAATTATGAATTCACAGCAAGGTTACCAAAGACAAAACCCATACCTGTGGTAATAGTTCTAAATCGCTCCTGACCAGCAGTATCCCAGATTTGTAACTTAATCCGTTTGCCGTCCAGTTCAATGGTTCTTATCTTAAAATCGATGCTGCCACGGATTATTATAACAAAATTTTATTTTCACCAACAAAAGGATACATACATAGAGGTCTGGTCGTGTGCAAATATTTGTGTACACGAAGAGACTAAACATACAGACAATTAACTACCCCTACAACGAGAAATTGTCTATATTAAAAATGACATTCACTAAGCACTATTTTTTAAATGCGCCCCAGACATGAAGTCCCGACTTGCAATGCTTCCAAAAACCACAAAGGAGAAACAAAAGCATTACAGACAAAATAGTAAATATTCCGGAAACAAGACAACAACATTTCACAAGGGATAAATAAAAGAGGTGTGAACAGATATTATACTAACCCAATGGTGGTGATAAAACTTGTTGTGAATGAACCATCAGAAAATCTCAAAAGCAGACAACTCTTCCCCACACCTACAAACATTAAAAAAAACAAATAAAAAGAGCAAAACAAAAAAACTAAAGTACAGAGCAGAGGCAGCACTCCTTGTCCTATACTCAGCTATTTGAGACTATCTCCACAAAACACTAACTCCAATTCCGAAGGAAAACTTGCAATCACGGTTCTAAAAAGCGGTTCGGAGTGATGGAAAACGACGGCGTAAAGTTAAGAACGGAAGGTGATAGATATATGAGAGAAAAAGGGAAAAGAATTGTAGCATAGCGTTGAATCTAGGAAAGTAAAAGCGAAGGAAAAAAAGGGGAATAACGAACCGCTGTCGCCAATAAGAAGGAGCTTGATGAGGTAATCGTAATCGGCACGAGCTCTAGCGGGCGCTGCTGCCATGGCGGAGTGAGAAAAATGCCCTAACGAGCGGAAAGAGGGATCGGAATGGGAAATGGTTAGAAGAAGAAAGCGGTGGGCGACATGGAAAGGGATCCAACACCGAATGTGTTTGCGTTTTCTCTCTCTGCGCCTATCATATCATCCCGTTACGTTTTGCCACCACACTTCTTCTTTCATGCTCCCGCCCACACTCTATTCTCTCCCCTCTCTCTCTCACTTTCTTCTCTCTTCTTCCTCTTAATTATATGCCTTCATTTTTATTAATTTCAAGTTATCCTTAGTTTAATTAACATGATATAGATCATCTTGGAAATGATAATGATACACTTTTATAAATATATTTTTGTTACCAAAATTGGTTAAGTTGTTGCATACTATATATATTTGTTTAATTTCTTAAAGTATAGAAAGTGTCTGATATTAATTAGAACATGTGTTTGAAGAGAACTTTTGTTTTGACGTGATGGTGAGAAATAATAAGACATGGTTTGTGGCTTGTAGGTGAAAGATGAAAATAACAAGGGTCTTGAAGTGTTGTTTTGTATAAATAGATGATTATGGATCGTTAATTATAATTGATTATTTTTTTATTTATAATAATATATAAAAATAACTTTTTTATTTATGTTTATATTTCAAAATATTAATTTTATTTTTTAAAATATAATTATTTATTATATTTTTTTAAATTAACCATTATTTTTATAAATTTTTAAAAAAAAATTGTCTATTTCTATTTTTTTTATTAACAGTAATCTTTCCATCTTTTCTAATATATTAACTTAAAAGCATTACATTATCATTACTTACTAATATAATATCACATCACACATATTTAAAAAATAAATAAAAATCGTACACACAAGTACGACAATATATGTGTACATTAATTTACCATAATAATGATAATTGTGGATAATTAAAAATTAATATTAAAATAAATAAGTAAAAATATTTTATTGTATTTATTTATTGAAATAATTTGACAGTTTACTTTATTTTTTTTATTTCCTCACTTACTTTCCCATGATCTTAATATTGATGTCTCTTCATTTTCATGTATAAAAAAACTTATAAAGATTTTTATTTCATCATTAAATCGTGTAAAATAAATTTGTTAAATTTACTTTAATTATCAATTATCACAAATTTTAAAAAAATAATAATGTTAAAACCTAGCTAACTATAACAATTTAAAAAAAAATGGTGATTTGAATTATTTTAGATCATTTCACCAAAACCAAACATTGTGTAAAACTAAAGTTCCTATCAATTTTTTTGGTTAGAGTTATCAAGAGATCTGTTTTTCTTCTTAATTCATGATTTTGTGTTTCAGTGCTAAAATAAGACAAACATTATTAGGAGAACATTGTTCATTAATCTAATCCACCACACCTACAAAGTGAAGCACTTTCAGAAGAATTTAGACAAAAACAAAGTGAAAGAACAAGTATTAGATTAAACATACTTAATGGTACAAAATGATCATGCATTATAGGTAGAAGTTGTGACAGTAGAAAAGGTTGAAGTAGCTACAAAGAAGGCAACTACACAACATTTTTATGCTATTCTGTGATGAACATTACTACATTGAGTTCCAGTTTGTGATGAACTCATGAACACAACTCCAAACAACACACTCACAATTCTTTGCAGATATCACACTAAAAATCAACCTCCAAGATTACAGTCTCCTGTTTGGTGGAATAAATTATAGCTCACTGATCCACCAACTTCCATTTTTCCACCTGCATACTCATTCCCTACAAAGAAACACAGTAATAATAGGACCAATCTTGATGATGAAGAATGAAGTGAAGGAAAAAAGCACAAGATGTTGTTACATACTTGAATTTGACAGCACCTGGTTAAAAACAGACAAATTTCTTGTGGATTTCAAACTGGCATCTGATGGAAACATGGAATAGGGCTTGTTGGAATCATTGTTCAAGTACTGCAACTCAGAGTACACCTGAGGGCTCTGAAAGCACAGTTTTTCAGCTCCTCCAGAAGAAGTTGTTGTTATGTTATGTTGAGACAGAAACTCATCAGGTTTTGTCTTCTTATCCTTAGAATCAACCTCGGTGTCCACTTCTGATTCAGTGTTGGTAGGAGCCACATTTTGCAGTTTTCTTTTGGATCGAGCACGCCTATTCTGAAACCAATTGTACACATTTGTTTCAGAAATTTGACCATGCTGGCCCAGTTCAGCAGTTATCTCTTTGATTTTTTCCTTGCTTGGAGTTCCATTTCCCTGATCAAATATGCGTTCCAGAATCTGAAGCTGCACTGGTGTAGGTGTCCACCTTTGTCTTGATGTTATTTTGTGTCCACCAGATGTCATCAATGGATCACAGTACAGGTTTCCCAATCTAGCCCCTGATCCGAAAAATAAATCAAAACATCAAAATATGTTATTGATTATCCGATAAGAATCATATTTTAAACTTATCTCAATCTCACAGAAATCAATAATGAAGTGAGCATTCCAATTCCAATTATATATTATGAAATTGTTTTACTTTTAGTTGAATCGAGACTTCTCAGACATCTTTCTCATGATATATACATCTCATATGTAAATACAGAAATGAATTGTCCGATTACAGATGAAACATAATATCCTGAAAAATATTAATAGGATAAAGTTTCTAAAACAATGACTCTCGTATTCAAACATATATACAATTACTAAAGCATGAAATAAATGGTTATCGGTTATGATTAGAAATTGGAAATCCAATGTGCCCTGTGTGCAGGGGAAAAAGGTGTGGCTGATATTTTTTCCTGTCATTTTCTAGTTTGTTGAAACAGGCTGGCTTAAATAGTAGAAAGTGGAAATACCTGAAAAAAAAAATTAATAATAAAAACAAGAGCAGTAAATAGTACGTTGGTAACTGGAATCCCATGAAACAAGATTTAGATAAAAATCAAACTGAGAAAAATGGTAAAGAGAAGGTGAAAACCTTATCTTGAGAATTTTCTTTAGAAGAAAACTTGGTACAGTTCATAATTATTACAGAAACTAAGAACATAACAGTGAGAAAGAGTGAAAGAAAGAAGAGGAACCTGCAAGATCCTGCTGAGCTGAGAGTGTTCTGTGCATCTCGATGAGTTGGTCACAAATGGTGGCATAGACAGCAATTTGTTTCCTCAGAGTTTCCAACTGTTCATCGGTCATGACTTTGACATACATGAGTTCTCCGTTGGCGTCGACATTGACATTGTTGTTGTTCCCAGTCTGCTGCTGCCACCTCTGCAGCTGTTTCTGCAATTCCACCACGTTCACCATTTCTTTTTCTTCTGTCTTCTTTGTCTCTCTGTGACGATGATTGTGGTCTGAATTATGATGATGTTGTTGATTTGATGAAGAGAGAGAATGAGAAAGAGAAGTCCACAAAGGTTGTCAGAAAAGGAGAAAGTGAGAGAAACAGACAAAAGACACAGACATTTTAAACGAGAAACTTGATCCTCTTTAACGCTGTGCCACATGTGACTCCTTCTTTCCTTATTCTTTATTTATATTATTTCTGCGGTGCCTACTTATTATAACGTCTTTTTATAATAAAAAAATCAAAATATTAAATAAGATGAATAATAATAATATTATTAAGAGAGGTAAAAATCTAGTACAGTAGAAACAACGTTATTCAAATCAAATTCCACGTTCAGACCTAAATTCTGTAGCTTTTGTTTGGACCACTTGATCAGTGTCCTAGAATCTGAACAAGAGTGTTTTTCTTAATAGTTTTATTTAAGCACTTCTCCAAATATGATTAGATTTTTCTTATTTATTTTAGTTTGTCTAAATAAATAGGTTTAAATATTTTTTGTCCTATTTTTGTAGTGGCGGATGATCCTTATTTTGACAGAATGTTTGAAATTATCATCATTTTTACCTAATGTTTGAAATGGTCCTCATTCTCGCAATTTGTATTTTATTTGGTCCTTTTCCTGTAATATCGTTTAAATCATTAACGAAGCATTGTACAGGTGACACTGTTTGTATTAGGGTGTGTTACGTGCGGTACGGTTTGTTAACATCATTTTTTCCCTAACCACGAGCAAACACAACCCAGAAAACCCTAAACCCACTTACCTCGTTGATGATGATTAACTGGAAGATTGAAATGAAGAGCGCAACTGCAATCCAATGACCCAATAAAACACGAATTGCGAAAATGATGATCATTTTAAACATTCGGTAAAAATGAGAAAAATAAAGATCATTTTAAACATTCTGTCAAAATGATGATCATCTACAATAAACACTACGAAAATGATGACAAAAAGGTATTTAAGCCAAATAAATATTATAACGTGATGCGGTTTCTCTTAGTCATTGTTTTTATTCTGTTAAATCATAGTGATGCATAAGAACTAAAAGAACACCATCTTTATAAAATTTAGGGATTCAATAAAAATAACAAAACTAAATTTATTGAGTTTTGGGACTAAAGTATATGTAAATTAGAAATAAAACCTTCAAATAATTAATCGAAGAAGACTTTTTTTCTGACATTTATAACAGCACCGGATGATTTAGAAATATAAATTATTTTTAAACTTTACTTACATAATGAAAGGGTGTATACAGTATTTTCATTTAATGAAGGTTATTATTATTGAACTTATTTTCACCAACCATATTATTTCATATTTTTTGTTTTAATTGAGTAGATTTTTTTATATTTTTAGATAACTATATTATTGGTATAATTTAAACTTTTTATCTGATATTAAATGTGAGTCGATCTTAATAAGACAAGATGTAGCATGGCTGGTGGATGGAAATGGTCTTTGGTGAACGACGTAGCCACAACCGTCAGATATATTATATAATATTAAAAGGTTAGGATCTCTCACCTACTACCTATTGAGATTAAAATTTAAGATCAAAATCCAAATCATACACACAGTGGCGTAGCATAATGGTGGCAGGGGAGGGCCAAAACCCCCCAAAAATTTTGATTTTATTTTTTATATAGATATTATGTATTTTGATTTTTTTTATTATAAATATTAAATTAAATATTTTTTTCTTTTATAAAAATAATAATTAATGGTAATAAATAATAAAATATAAAATCATACATAGTAAAGAATAAAAAGATTTATCAAAATATTTTTATTATTATTTTTTATTATAGTTTGAATTTCTCACAAATTGTTCTCATATTTCATTCTTATGTGTATTCGTTTTCTTTTGTATTTGAAAAGGAAAAAATATTTTATTTTTACTCTTATTTCTCCTTTGTTCTTTTCCATTCTCAAGAAAGAAAAGAAGAATCGTCTCACTTGATGGTGAAATATTAGTTTAATAATTTATTTAATGAACCTCTTTTATATTATTTTTTTATTTTATGAATATAGAAGAAAAAGTATTGTACTGTGTGTTTTTTATAATCAAATTTTAATTGTGGTTCCATTATATGTCTATTTTCTTTTGTTTCTCAAGAGAAAAATATCTATTATTTTTGCTCTCATATCTTAATTGTTCTCTTTTATTTTCGAAGAAATAAAAAAGAAGTTTTTATCTTTTGTCTCACTTGATAGTGAAATATTAGTTTAATAATTTATTTAATGAATTTATTGTATATTAATTTTTTATTTTATGAATATAGAAATAAATGGATTGTATTGTTTTTTATAATTGGATTTTAATTGTGGTTTGATTATCATCGATTGATTTTTTCTTTTAGATTTTAAGTGTGGTTTGATTTCCCGTAATGATGTAGCTTATTGTTATACTAATTTATGTATTCATTTTTACGGTATTAATGTTAATAATTAAATGTATAAATTTTAAATGTATTTTTTTGACTCCCCCAACAATATTGGTCAAGATCCGCCACTGTATAATCATGGACAACATTCTTATCGTATTCCCACCGGCACCATATTCAAAGCCAAAATTCAAAAAGTTATTCGATTCCATTAAATACCCAGGTGTATTACGTGTGTTGCATGATAACTTAATCCAAAATTTATCTCTCTAGATATAAATATTTATAATCATTAAGTGAATATAGAAATAAGAGATAAATAATTTAAATTACATATAAAAAAAATATGTCATATATTATCTCAATCTATAGGTTAAACATTTATAAGCTAAACAATTTAAATTACATATAAAAAAAATTATGTCATACATTACCTCAATTTATAGGTAAGATGTAGTTTTGTTCCAATGCACCTAGTAGAACAAAACCTAGTATAATATAAACCATATAATTAATTTTCTATAGGCAAAAAAAATCAATGAATACATTATTTCATTAGACATCTTAACAACAGATGATTAACAGTAGACAATTAACAAGAAATAATGAAGTTATTTCAAGTGAGATATGTGTGTTACTTCGTTGCATCAAAGAGAACTACACATACATGTGCTGAAAAAAAAATTATTAACTTCAAATCAATGACAGATAATTACCAGAATTATTCCGCAAAAGGTTAAAGATTGTTATCTGAGAATGATTGAAGGGATAAAGAACCGGTCCCAACTTCTTCTTATTAGAATCATAACATAATAATTGACGTGAATTGCAATACTTTGGTAAGTGTTATGATTTTGATTGATCATTTTCTTCAAAAATAAAAATAAAAATGAAGATAACAGAGGGGTGAGGAGCATAAAGAGACACACTTTTGAAGTTGATGGTAATATTTGACTTGGTGCTAGTAGAAATTATGAAGAGTTTGGTTCTAAATTAAAGGAGTGAGAATTTATGTAGATGAATGATTTGAGTCTCCTGCAGTATTGGACGAGGTGCAGTTAGGGAAAGGGACAGTGCGAAGGTAAATCCTTGCTACTTTTCTGTTCAAAATTTTGATTTGGCTTCTGCTAAGAACCATTAAGGTCCTTTTACTAATCTATTAATCTTATACTCATGGCCGCATTTCATAAAAATAAATATTAATTTAAATTAAGATATTCTTTAACATGAAGAAACTATTTAATAAAATTAGAAGTAATAATTAAAAAATGTTTAACAGTGATTTTTATATTAATTAAATAATTAATTATTATAAATGTTATAAAGAAGAGACAAACTAAAAAAAATTAACATATTAATTTTTTAATTAAAAATGATGTTCTTTCCTTATTATTATTTTTTTCTGTTATATTAAATATGTTTTTTCATTAAAAAAATAATACTAAGATAATAATTAGAATGAGAAAAGTTAATACAATATTTTTACTGTTAAAATTTGTAAGAAAAAAACTTTATATTATTTCCTGATAAAACACGTATACAATCACTACTACAAATTCTCATATTACATGGAAATTTTCTTGCAAATTTGTTAAAAAAAATTGCAAGAAAAGGCTTTTTCCTGCTATTTTTTCTAAGAATTTTAATTGGCAGGTAATTCCTTCGTGGGTAATTATTTTCTACAAAATTATAAAATTCGCAAATATTTCTTACAAAATTTGTTGCGAAAAGTGTTTTATACAAAATATTTTGCAAAAAAATTTGGCAACAATTTCCTGCAATTTTTTTTTTCATAACAAAATTTATAATTATTTCCTACAAAAAAAATTTCAAAACAAAATTGACAGGAAATATGAATTTTTTTAGGAGTGAATTATTAATTCTTATATATTTAAATTTTAAAGTGTATTTATTTTCTATTGTCAGAAATTTAAAAGCATATGTTAAAAAGTTAACAGTACATTGTAATAATATAAATTTTATTATTTTATTTTAAATTAGAGGAAAAGTTAAAAGAAAATATGAATCCAGTCTTAAATTTCTATAATATTGGGATTAATAGTTATTTATGAAAGATAATTTTATTATTAACAAACATATTCAATAAATAATGTTTGCCATCAATTTGATAAAAAAAATAATATACCATTTGTTATATCAATCCTTATTTCATTCCATTTTTACTATAATTATTACAACACATATATAAACTGGTTTTATGAAAATCTTCTCATTTAAATATAAGACAGAGGGAATCAGGGATTAAGTTTAAGTACCACCAACCAAAGAGTTCAACGCATTATTAAAAATTCTCATATTATATGATATTTTTTTTACAAATTTGTTAAAAATATTTACAAGAAAAGATTTTTTTCTGTTATTTTTTCTAAGAATTTTAATTGGTAGGTAATTCTTTCGTGGGTAATTATTTTCTACAAAATTATAAAATTCCCAAGTATTTCCTACAAAATTTGTTGCGAAAAATGTTTTATACAAAATATTTTGCAAAAATATTGGCAGCAATTTCCTACAATTTTTTTTTTCATAACAAAATTTATAAATATTTCCTAAAAAACAAAATTCAAAACAAAATTTGCAGGAAATATAAGTTTTTTTAGTAGTGACACTAGAAATGAAGTAAACATGTTTCATAAAATTTCAAGAATCATATAAGATGTGAGATTAAGAATTTTAAAAATAAAGACTAATTTGTCTATATTTTAATTAAAGATGTCTGAGAACATATTATCTTGGAATTCATTATTTTCTTTTAGTATATTAAACGTATTAAACATACTATATCGTATTCACTCCAATAGTGTAACGTAAGAATCAACCATTACAAATTCACATGTTTATAGTATAAAATAGAACACTAACAAAAAACATATAAGAATCGACCATTATAGTTATTCATAGTATACTGAAAGGAATACCCAAAGGCACAACAAAATATCTCGAACAAAAATTAAACACAAATTTGATTAAACTGAAAATTTGCTCACAGAGCAAGAAACTACCTAGACATTAGCACCTCAAAAGTTGCTCAAAAGAGCCATAACTGACACCCCTAAACTGGATAGCAGCATCACCACCGTTTGAACGATCTCCATATCTGCTCAACCAAGGATTTGGTAATCATCGCAAAAAGGAAAATCAAGCAGGAAACAAACACAACAAGAAAGGGTAAGCTACGGAGTAAAAAGAAAATTTGAACATGTTATGGCAAGCAAATAATTAAAACAGATTGTAAATAGGCAAAATAGTAGGCATTCAATCATGTGATAGCAAACAAACATAACTCTGTAACTCAATTATCCGGATACATATAAAAAGATCAGATTTACTAGATGCTTGCACTTGTGGTGGTCTCTACTGCTCTGCAGAGCCATTGTCAATGGGTTTCACCCTACCACGCACAAGGTACGTAGCCTTCAATCATCTAGGACCATTATTCTGTCAAAGACTAGGACCTTCTACTACTCTCACCCCTTTGAATTAGTACGCTCTATGTGCGACTAACTGATTCTTTAGAGTTTCAGGATGCAACCTTGCTTGAATCCCTATCTAATTATATACATTACAACACCACCATGAAATCTCACCAAGAGATTCATGGAATTACGTCTACTCATGCCATGTCCATGTTTCTCACACCAAACCCTCATTTCATTTTAAACATTATAATATCATACCAAAGACTAACCAGCCAACCAATCCATTTATCGTTTCACACCAAATATAATAAAATCTCAGTCCCATTAAAGCATACCAAACATGCTTGATCACATACTTTGAGCTGGAAAAGTAAACAAATCAATTGTGCAACAATTTGTTGCTTGTTGCTTGTTTGGTGCATAACTTTCTCTATAGTTATTCAATTAGGTTGATTTTTATTTTTTTTGCATTTGGTTCTTGATTCAATCATCTTTAATTTGAATGTAAATACAATGTTTTTGGATCTTTATACAACCTGCAGTTTTATTTCTAAGATCCCAAATTGTTTGTACAATGCATTGTTAAGTTGAATTAGATAAAATGATAAGAATTAGTTTTTTTCCAAGAGAGGCATATGTTGTATGGTTTCTAATATGTGTTTTCAAATGCTTGTGTGAGAACATAAGAGATTCCATGGGAGAAATCCTATTTGATTTAATTAGTAGTGTGTTCATTGATGTAAGAAGTCAGTACTGGAGGTTTATCCTAATACTCTAATGCTCATTCAAGACTCATGTAAAGTAAAATGAGTCATGTGATGAGAGAAGCAATAGGTCCTGTCTTTAAGAACGACCCCAAGGCTAAAAGGAATAACCTTGTGTGTGATAGGGTAAAATTCATTGACAATGACTCTCTGCAGGTAGTAGAGGTCACCACAAATGTAAAAATCACCAAGAATTATACATCAATGTTTAGATCCGGATAATTGAATCTAGCGTGTCATCATGTGTGATGGATTAATTGATATTGCTTAGCTTGATGTAATTAGTGTATTGTTTTACAATTCTTTTAAGTGTTATATATATATA
>Ga0209389_1001925_pt1 | contig 15290 bp, 9 predicted proteins | sample CowpearedBW_FD_187526 | JGI IMG/M metagenome (GOLD analysis project Ga0209389, IMG submission 187526) | Root nodule microbial communities of legume samples collected from California, USA - Cow pea red BW (SPAdes) (version 2) | ecosystem: Host-associated > Plants > Roots > Nodule | place: USA...
GTATATTATTAACCATTGTTTTGTTAATCATATTTTTGTAATAATTTTAGTGTAAATATTAATATAACATTTACACAAATAATAAATTTTGTCCTAATTGAAAGAGAACCGAATTCATTATTTGTATAAATGTTATTAATTAATTTATTTTTATGAAAAAATGGATTAATAATATATTAGTTTCAAATACTATCTTTTTTTTAAAATCATTTATACTTAATTAGTTTTAATCTTATAAAAAAACATGGATTAATAATATAAAATAATGTACTATGTTAAAAAGAAATTTTTAATAAAAATATCAGTATAAAATTTAGAAAAATAATAAATTTGGTCTCAATTTGTTGTGGGGCAATATTGTTCCATTTTGAAAAAAAAAATGGGACAAATTGAAATCACAACACTAACACATGGCACTATCTTACCTTGTGGTAGTATTATGACATATGTCACACTAGAGACATGACAACAACAAAATTTACACAAAAAAAATTAAAATGAAAAATGAATTAAAAAAATTATAAAAAATCACATATTGACACATTGTATACAGTTAAAACTATTAATAATTTGTTTTTAAAAATGACCTAATTAAAAAAAATTTAAAAATTGAGATGTAATTGAAAAAAAAGGTAAGTGAAACTTAAAATTGTTCAACCAAAATGAGGTTAAACTAGTAATTAAGCCTTAAAAAATGTCTTTTTATGTAGAAAAAAACTGAAATTAAAAAAAATATCATAAAGTTCTCTAGTCACAATAAATGTAGTAAATATATGCAAACTTATTAAAATTTAAGTAAAAGATGAGAATAAAAGTATTAAAAGAATAACTAATATTATTTTGAACTTTAAAAGTAACAATTAAGTGAGAAGGAAAACCTTTTAAGAATGAGAGATCTTTGGGCGGCACTTAAAAAATAAGTGACTATGAGTGCGACAGGAATGTTAATAACAAGTAACAATAACATTCATGATGTTAATTTAGCAATCTATTTGGACTCTCTCTAACTTTACTTAAGAAATCGATAAGAAATCGATGATTAATTATAAAATAAATATTTAATGATTAGGTAACAATATAGTTAAAAAGTTTTTCATTTTTTTGCGGTCTATTGATTATGTGTTTTTGTTAATTGGATATTATATTGTGTCCTTATTTGGATGGATTCTCTGACAGAGTTACGAATATGATGGTTAACTTATCGTTCAATAAAAAACTACTAGTTTAAGTTTATTGATTTTTGTAATTACTGAACTAAAAATTATACCAACAATGTTCTGTAATTGAATATAAGTGACACAATATTTCTGTAAAGTTTGTTTTATAGGAAGAAATAATTCTCAATACATAATGCAAGAATCCTACTTTCTCTTCACTAGCAGAAAAACATGCGCTTTTACGCATGTGTCACTTTTACCTTATAATTATATAAAGATAAAAAAATAATTATTTTAATTATTATTAAAATAAAAATATTACTAGATTTATAAATTATATATTTTTTAAAAATAATTATAAAAAGTAAATATAAATTTTAAAGAATAAAATAATTTATATTAATAAAAATAAAAGTGATAATGAAAAATGTGTATACCAAAGATTATCGAACAATTACCCAAATCAATTCCTTTATATATAATTATAGATGAAAGATGAGTTAAAAAAGACGAAAGGTTAAAATTTTAAATTATGTTTAATTGTATAAAATGTAATTATAATGATTAAATTATTTATACCTAAATCTTAATTTGTCTTGAAATTATTATTGTTCATATATTTTTTTCTCTAACTTTCTGATACTTTTGTTTTATTTATTTTTAAAATATATCTCTCATACCGGTAGGTAGCTTTAAATAAATAAACTTTATCGCATCAAAATTTGCTTTAAGCTAAATTTCTCCATTTACTCTAAAACTTTCTTGTCTTTTTTTTTTCTTTCGCTTTATTTTCATATGTGAATATATAGGATTTCACATGTTCAACCAATTGAGATTTTTTTTTTCTCTGTTTAGTTTTGTTCTTGATCAATATTTGTGGACCTTGGGAGATCAGTTTGGATAGCTTTTGCTTGGAAAGAAAACAACTATCAATTAAGGTGAGTTGATCTAGGTTAAACATTGTTTGAAATTATTTCTAAAATTGTATGTTGAAGTAATTTATAATAAATTGGTGAATTGAGTTTGGAATTCTAATGGTTGAATTGTATTTTTTTAGTTTAATTACTCGTACGGTATCTATTTTGGGTGAAGTGTGTCAAATTGATACTCTACGAAAAAAAAAAGTGTTAATTTGGTCCCCAAATAAATTTAAGTACATTAATCAAGTCCATTTTCGTTAAAATCATTAATGTTGACTTATTAAGGTAGTCCATTGACGCATTTTTTGGACATGTAGTATTTAAATAATTTGTGACGTGGAATTGCAAATAAAAAATTGAAACTATTGAAATTAGTTAAATTGTATTGATAATATTAAAATGGGTATTTCCAATTAAGGTCGTTATTCGAGCAAAGGAGAAAGCGAAGTGAGAAGCTGGCAGAGGCAGAGGCGATTTGGGATTTTCTTCAATTCGATACTGAAATCGTTATCTGAAGGTGTGATTGACATCGTAGAGCAGTGCATTTTGGATCAAAGGTGTGTTTATTGAAGCTTAGCCACCTCTGTGCTTGATTGTGTTCATGTGATGCTTTTAGGGTTTATTTATTCGTATGCATTTTTTTTAATTGGTCTGATGGTATTGTTTAGGGTTGTGGTTTTATATGCGTTTGTAGTTTCAATGTGCCCTTTTTTGTAATGCGGTTCAGTCTGTATTTGTTTAATGAATTTGATGTTAGTGGTGGTCCACTGTTTGTGTGAAAGTGACAGTGTTTTAGTTGTGGTCCCCCATTTTAAAGTGTTTATCGGTATGTAGGTGGTATTGATTGTAAATTTAGTATTATTGTTTGGGCTTTTTTATAGTTCACAGATGGTCGAGCCATATTTTGAAGTTGTCTTCCACCATGGGTTGAGTTTATCAATGATGGCTCATTGGAATACATGGGTGAGACCAATACTCTTGCATGTGACCTAGACAGGTAGAGCTACTTTGAAATATTATCAATTTTGAATGAAATAGGATATGTGAATGTGAAGGAGATGTGGTACCCAGTGGGGTGAGGTTATGTGTTGGAAGGAAGGTTGGAATTGATAAATGATGACAAAGGTGCATGCCATATGGTGAATATTGGCATATTGAATGGCCAAGTGCATCTTTATGTTGTACACATGGTGTCGAACGTCAAATAGTTCATTTGTTGGAATATTGTGTTAATGAGGTTGCAACTGATGCAGAAGTTAGTATGGAAGGTGGTGGGATTGTAGCTGGTGCAGAGGTTGAAGAGGATGCTGGAATTGGAGATGCTCAAAAGGTTGATGTGGAGGTTGGGATTGCAGATGCTGCAGAGGTTGGAGAGGATTCTGGTATTAGAGCTACTCCAGAGGTTGATATGGAGGTTGGGATTATAGGTGTTGTAGAGGTTAGAGAGGAATCTGGAATTGGATGTGATCCAGAGGTTGGGGTAGAAGGTGAGAATAAATCTGTTGAAGAGTTGGGTTGGAGGGTGGAATTACAGTTGATCCAACTGATGTAGATGTTGGTGTGTTCACTAAGCGTGGTGCAGAGGTCTCTGTGGAAGAGGATGTTAAGGAGTCTAAGGAGGAGTTTGATGTAAATAGTGACAGTGATGATGAGTTTGATGTACATATTTGGAAGGAATCTGAGGAGGAATTATCTATTGATAATGAAGGATATGCAGTGGAAGATGACCTATTTAAAGTTAGAATTAAAGAAAATGAGGTCGGTCGAGTGAGAAGTTAATCTAGCCAAAAGCCCAAGCTTAAACATATGGATCAAAGAGGATTCTCTAATACCGAATGGGAGTTGGAAACATTAGACAGTGATACAAGTGACGAAGATAGAGACAGATATGGTAGCTTTGGTATATTTTCTCAGCCCAAAAATATAGAGGACTACAACTGGGAGGTTGGGACTTACTTCACAGAAAAGGTACACTTCACTGAGGCAATAAGAACTTATGAGGTGCATAGTGGGAGGAAGTTGAAAATATCTAGAAATGATAAAAGAAGAATTTGTGTTAAATGTTTAGGCGCGAAAGGTAAGTGCAAGTGGTATGTTTATTGTGCTTATAAGGCTATTCAAAGTACTTGGCAATTGAGGAAAATTATCAACAAGCACAATGCTAGGCTAATGACTTCTAAATGGTTGAGTGGACTGTTAGAGAAGACATTAAGAGACAATCCAAGTGTGAAATTGACTGACTTGAAAAACAAGATAGGTAGGAAATGGAACATTGGTGTTTCTAGGTCTATGACCTTTGGGGCAAGGACAATGACATATATAAACATTGATGGATCATTTAAGGAACAATATAAACAAATTTATGATTATGCACATAAACTTTTAAGGTCTAATCCGGTTCAATTGTTAAAGTTCATGTTGAGGAGAATGAGGGGAACCCAATATTCAAACGACTTTATGTTTGTCTGAAGGCCTGCAAAGACAACTTTGTGTCTTATAGGCCCATCATTGGTGTGGATGACTATTTTCTGAATGGCAAATATGGTGGTGAGCTATTGACAATTGTAGGAAGAGATGGAAATGACCAAATGCTCCCTTTGGCATACGCAGTAGTTGAAGTTGAGAATAAGGAAACATGGAGTTGGTTTCTAGATTTAATGATTGGAGAACTTGGTGGGCCTAAAGTGTGTTCCACTTATACATTTATTTCAAACCAACAAAAAGTAAGTTTTTTGGAAATTTTTTCACATGTTTAGAATTCCTTTGCCACTGTTGTGCTTATAGTAATGGATTGTTTAACACTCATTTCATAGGGACTGCTCCCAGGATTGCAAGAACTCTTGCCTGGTGTGGACCAAAGGTTCTGCGTCAAACACATCTATTCAAATTTCAGGAAAAAGTTTCCTGCAAAAGAATCTGAAGTTGTTGTTATGGAAAGCAGCATACTGGACACATCCTCAAGCATGGGAGGCAGTGATGAGGGAAATCAAAGAACTCAATCTAGACACTTTCAAACACTTGATAGCCATCTTCCCAAGGCATGTCTTACTAATTGCTATATTTTATTGTATACATTAGATATGTTTTTAAAGTCAAATTTCTTTTGTAAACTAGGTTTTGGTCGAGGTCAAGATTCGCAGCCAAACCTACATGTGACACACTGGTGAATAATATGCCTGAGGGATTCAACAATACAATACTTAATGCAAGGAGCAAGCCAATTATAAGCATGATGGAAGAAATTCGGATTTATCTCATGAAGAGATGGGCAAGCAATAGAAGGAAAATTAATATATTTGAAGGTTCCATTTGCCTAAGAATTAAGAATAGAATGGAAAAGGAGGCCACAAAGACTAAATATTGGCTTCCAAGGTAATACTTCTAATTACATTATTCTGCTAATGATTTATGTCAGTTCTAATGTAAATTGATTTTGTATGGTTTCACTAATAGCAGTTGGTCAGGGCAAAGACTGTTTGAGGTCAACCATAGGTCAATGATTGGAGAAAAATTTGTGGTTAACATAGATAAACAAGAATGCAGCAGCAGAAAGTGGACCACAACAACAATTCCATGCTGCCACACACTCACTACAATTAGATTTTTAAATCTGAATGCTAAAAGAATTCCTTCCACAATTATTTCTTGCCTCAACTTATGAAGAGACATATTTGTCACTAATATACCTTGTCAACGGTCCTCATCTATGGAAAATGACTTCTGCCTATGATGTTTTGCTTCCTACTGAGAGGGTCTTGCCAGGAAGAACGAAAAAGAAACGAAGATTGGAGTCATGGGAATTGAAGAGGGACGACACTGAACTGAGGCAAGGTGAAACACGTAAAAAATGTGGGTTATGTAGACAAGTTGACCACAAAACTAATTGCCTATATGCTACTCCTGTACCACAACAAACTGCTCCATCTGGTACACAACAAAGCACCACAACAGGTCAAGATCCTCAAGGAAGTCAGCCTACTCAAGGAAGTCAGCCCGCTCAAGCAAGTCAGCCTACTCAAGTCACAAAGCCAAGTCAAATTACTTCGACTCAGCCAACCCTACCACCTGAAACACAAAATCACATTCTTCCCACACAAACAAGTTAGAGTACTGTAGTCCATCAAACCCAATCAACTACAACAACCACCTATAGAGAAAAAAATGTCATATAGGAGGGGCCCAATATTGAATCCATGAAGACTTTTGAAGAAGCTTGTAATGTCATTTTGTACTTTATTTGGTGTTGTATTTTGGGATATTTTGGAAGAACCTTGTTATGTATTGAAATCCTTAGGAGATGATTTTGTTTAGCATTATGTATTTTGAACATCGATTTGGTACCCACTTCAATTAGCAACTTTTGTGTTTAGGAGAACAATATTAAGATGCATTTTGGATGAATATGATGTTGCCTTATTATGCACAAATTGACTTTAATGATCCAGCCAATATATTACTGCAAGATGACTTCTTTATTATCAATCTTATATTGCGTACCAAATATTTTGGTTACAAGGTCCACGTGAAACTTCTTTGCCATAAATTTACTTCAAATAAAGTTACACAAGAACTTACTGAAACTCTCAATTCATTCCATAATAAAAATCCATTACAATAACAAAAACAAAATACATAGTTTCGAAACCACTACTGCATCCAGTTTTACAAGATATCAACAAATTTTGTACAACTTACAAACCAATATTACACTAACGAAACCTAGAAAACACATAACCCCTATTAAAAATTTAACCCTTTTTTCAGACACTAAAACTAATTTTTCCAGAGCGTAGATCTTTCTCCTTTGTCTTCCTATGGTTGCATCTCTTTCTTCCCCATTGTCTTCATTGAACCACTTGAAATAATTGCATCCTTTAGATTCTTCATTGCCACCACTTTGCTGCTTCCAGAAAATGAAACCCATAAATTGCTTACCACAAACACAGATTATGGAAACAAAAAATTATCACAATAATTCATACCTTGTAGTTAAGGCAACCTAGAAATTGCTTTCCATAATTCTTAATTGTTTAGCAACTCTCAACACTACAACCTCCCCACAATAGCAAATTGGTGTTCCACCCACACCCCTATACGAAACAATAAGGCAGGATACACTATTCTTTTGTGATGCCCACGAAGAACACACACATCCCTCACTGCGAGACATTGAAAAATTGATTAAAAACCACCTCTTAAGGTACGAAGCATGAACCACAAAACCACCTCTTCAAGTTTGAACCAGAAATGAAAAGGAAAGGAAGAAGATGCTAACAGCCATGAATGATTTAGGGCAAATTCACACTTCAGGTTTCATTAAATACTTTGTACACGTAACACTGCACAATTATATTTTTTTACACATGTTCTTCAATCAATGACACATATCATTTTGTATTGCCACATCACCATAATCTTAACACTATTTCTGAGAATCTAACGGGATGGACCTGATTGATGCACTTAAACTTATTTGGGGACCAAATTGACACTTGTTTTTCGCAGGGTACCAATTTGACACACTTCACCCAAAGTGGGTAGGTACCATACGAGTAATTAAACCTATTTTTTTTAGAATATTGAGAGTTGATATATCATTATTTAACTCAATGATAAAACATAGGTTTTATTGGAGTTAAAATATAATTAAAAATAGTTAAATTGGTTTTGTAAAGTTGTTGTATATCTACTAATTTTTTGTTTTCTCGAGCATCAAGTTGTTACTTATGTGATGAACAATCATTTCTTACATTGGACAATTTCATTCACATAAGGTAATGGTTGTTCAATTGGCTTTCACCCAAGTTATGACATATGGATTAACGAAAACAGTTCTCAACACAATTCTCTCTCCTTTGGAGTTGATTTTGCTCAAGTGATGCGAGTTCACTTAAGAAATAACTCTTTCCTTACTAATAAGTACTCATTTTATTTATTTTACACATGCATTTTAACACTTATCTAATTTAATTTTATTGAATATCTTAAGGTTTTTACCCCCCTTTCATCTAAATTTAACTTAAAGCATTTGGATATGTTCATGCATGACAATTTAATGTATTTTTTATGAATTTCTACAGTATTTGAAGAAACATAGAAAAATGGCTTGAGCTACAAAATTACAGCATAAGTAACTATAAGGCAGTTTCAAAAAGATTCAAATTTTGCCTCAACAACTCAAGTAGAGGATATGGTGCTTAAGCCACACGAAGAAAAAATCTCTATGAAGTAACCTTAAGCACCATGTTTTGGAGCTCAACCGTGGAGGAAACCCACCATCGAAGAAAGCTTTGTGATCAAATGCCAAAACCAACACTCAAGGTTCAAGGAAACCTTCCATGGAAGGAAAACTCACAAGCTTGACCACCATGATTATAGCTACAACTAGCCTACATTTTTATATAAATTAAAGGGAAAACCCCTCTGTATTTCATCTAGAAATAAATTAAGAGTTCCATTGTACATTTAGTTTCTATCTCTAAAGTCTCTCTCTTCCATTTCTATTGTAATTCTTAAGCTAGAGGAGACATAAGGAAGGTGTTGCTTCTCCTAAGATCAATTCTTAGAATCATCATAAGTTGCTAAACTTCTAAGTGTTGGGATTGGATGTAGCTCTTCTGAACTTATGGAATGGTATTGTTTTACTGTTTATTTCAATTACTTGTTCATGTGTTAATGATTCAATTCGGGTTTCATGTGTGATGAACTGATCAATCATTCGTTGCATATATAACTTGAGTTAAGCGAAAGCTAACTCATCTTATAGATCCAATTGAGTCATCTAAGGCTGGTAGGAGGCATACATGTCCCTATATGACTCAATTGGTGTAAAGAGTCTTAATCATTAATGCAAAGAGTTCATTCGTTAAGGGTGAGACATCACACCAAGTTCGAATGTCTTTAGGTCTTGGTGACCTAAACATGGACCCATGATTAGATTAGTGTACTTCTATGAACACTGAATGAATGTTGATAAACCAATGAAACAATAAGTGTGCATAAGAATAGAAGAGTGAAACACACCTTGTTTATTTGGGTCATATTTGGATCACTATCCTTCTAAAAACCAAACATCTACCTTTAACAAATCCAAAATATATCACGAGTTTTTTACCAGAAGTTGATCAACTCCTTGTCGATATGACATTTGGTACTATAGTCGAATCACTACATTACACTTGTTGGTGTGACTGATCCTGAACTAGGACATTAAATAGTAAAGGCCTATTCTTTATGTTGAGCATGAAACAAATACAAGACTTTAAAAAAAAAATTACATGATTCTTGCGTACGACAAGTGCACTGGTCGCAACTAGGGATGTCAACCGTGCAAATATTTGTTATGCGAGTACCCATATATTTTTTTAATATCCACAAGTACCCGCAGATATTTACAAAAGAAAATTTTAATATTTAATAAAAAAAATTAACCATAAATTCAAATAAAAATACAATGCATGACCTTTATAAATTTCAAACAAAGTGAAAATAACTCATTTAAATAGTGTTGAATGATAGTTTACAAATAAATGAAGATTTTTTAAAACCAATTGATAAAAAATAACTCATTTAAAGTCAATATGTTAATGTTTTAATAATTTTCTTTTAATTTAAATTAGAGTATAGCAGGTACGAGTATCCATGGGTACAGATACTATAATACTCGTACCCGTCCCATTAACATACAGGTATAAAAAAATACTCGTACCCGTTATCCGCGGATATCCATTTTCAATATCCATTTTCTACCTGTTGCGGGTTTTATCCGTGAATACCCACAAGTACAGATTTTTTTGACATCCTTATTCGCAACATAACAAGTGATAAATATCGTCATCTCTCAAGTGATTTGTGCAATACTTGACAATAGATGCACTTCACAATTAGAGATCACAGTTCACAAAAATACAAAGAAACCCTTTTTTATTTTCAAATAGTTGATGTGCAACATGAATTTAACATATAGTATTTACAATTGTCAAGACTATATTTCATCCATTTCATTCTCATGCATTCACTAATTTCTCAATTCCAATTTTATGTTAAAATCAACTCACAAAAAAAAAATATTCAAATCCTATTCCAGTGACTTTGAGCCTATGATAACTCATCAAAGGCTAATCCCTTGGATCATCAACAAGTGAAATCATGCATTAAGTTCTAGAGTCTTAATATTACTAATGAATCATGTTCTATCACTAGATACAAGCTCCATTAGGTATTCAATTCCAGTTTTAGGTTTAAAAGTCACTTTTCAACACATTAAGAACCATAGACAAGTCGTGGGTAAGCCACAACCAATATTAAGCATAAAAATCAAATACTAACATAGATAGGGATGACAATGGGTCGGGTCTAGCACAAATAGTGACCCGACCCTTAACAAAAAAATCCACCCATAACCGCCCATTTACCTGCCAAATACCATAACCGTGAGTATTTTAAAACCCGCAAGTACTCTCGTAGATACCTATGAATATTTAAAAAAAAATTATAATTTTTTAAAATAAAATTAAAAAGAGATATAAAATAAAATATGAATTAAATTTTAATTTTAATTAAATTTAACTTAGAAAACATAAATTAAATTTAAATTTTAACTTTTTGTAGGTAGATGTGTATCTACGGGTATGAATAGTACCTGTTTATGAACGGGTAATAAAATACCTGTTACCCGTTAACTATCCATCGCAAATTTTATCCGTAGCTATAAGCAGGCACGAGTACCCTAAACATAGAAATGAAAAAACATATGTATTAACATAAAAAAATATACAAGATTCAGTTTATTACATCTAATATCAACAAATAAGTTTAGCTCTCTATGGTGGAGAACTTAGGGTATACAAATTGAAGAGGGATAGAGAAGAAATTAAAAGCATAAAGAAGATGAAAACCTTTTCCCAAGGCACCGAACAACTACTCCAAACTTTAATTGTGCCTCTCCTTTATGTTTCAACATCCAATCTCCAACCCATCTTCCTCTTCAAGGAGGAGAGGGAGACTTCTCAACACTCATAACAACCGATAACAACCTCTCCAAGCATCTTAGGTGAAGTCTCTTCATGCAAAATGAGGAATCTCTCAAAATCCTCACGAGAAGCATGATTAAATACCTATTTTTGACAACACAATATCGTCGGTGTCTGACACCATCTTAGTATTGTTGGGCACACTCTTTAAATTTGCGAAGCAACAACTATCTTCCTAGCCACCACCAGGCGTCGCCTTGTACCGTCCGATGCTACTTGTTGTAGTGGTTGTCTCACCCAACGAGCCTCTTGGCACCTAACACCCTTGTTCTATCCCCCAACGAGATGCAACTATGCAGTTATGTTTACTCTCTGATATTGTAGAGTTAGGCGTGATTTCGCTGGCGCCAATGCATGTAGTTGCGTAAAATTCATTTTTTTCTTGTCCAATCATATTTCGTTGAGTCTTGCTTGTTTTCCTCCACCATAAATATTTTCTATTAACTTATTTTAAACAATTAAAAGGAGAGATGTAAAACAAGCACAAAACTACTAAAACATAAAACAAGTTAAAGTTGAGAATCAGAAAAGATAAAAGTTTGGGAAAGTTAACGTTATTAGTTGGCCTTGCCCTGTAGGACTTTTGTGGGTATATTGGTCTTGTGGACTTTTTCAATAGAAAACTTTTTGACCTTGTGAGTTTTGGCCCTAACCCATGTTAATCAGGTCAAACCATGTGAAGTGGGCCAAATTGACATGTCTACGTAACTATGTTTCCCCAATAACTTAAATATTATGATTATTATAAGATATATTGATTGATGTATAATTCGTAATTATGATTGTTGTCAGAAAAAAAAAATGGGTGAAATCAAATAGTGTGATTGATCAGTTTAATATTATGTACATGGATGATATTACAAGTAATAACTAAAACAATAATATTATGATGAATATGCACATGTAATTAGTAACAAGAGAGGTAATACTGAGTTATTGATTTGTGATGTAAGTATTAAGTTAAAAAATTTAAGTTACTATAAAAAAAATTAATTAATTAATATATAAAAACTAAATAAACAAGTGGTTGTATATTTGAAAATAGGACAACATATGCTATTTTTAAAAATAAGGGACTAAAATTGCGAAAAACAAGAAACAGAAAAAGTTATAATTTAGTCTTATATATTTTAATAAAATGATTTTGTTATCTACGAAGTTATAAAAGCAATTTATATTTAATAAAATGTTTTACCCTCTTGAATCACATTAGAGAAAACAGTTTTTTTAACACATGATTTTTTTTTCACATAAAAGTTGATTATTATTTTTATATAAAGGGGTATCTTATATTTTTAAAGTAGTAATATCTTATTATTTAGTCTTTAAAAGAAAGTAGAAAATATTATTCATGAGTTTTTATTACTAGGTGTGAAAGTCAAGTAAACGGTTTATGACATGTAGAATCAAAGTAGTATTTTCAACTAAAGTATGACACGTTAGATTGTATTTGAAGCCACACAGCATGCATGCAATCACCCATTACTTCGTGTACACTATGTTGAACCACGTACAATCCTACATTTGTCTCATTGTGTTTTACTTGGTTGAACATTGACATAAGTGTTTGGGTTTTTGAGGGAGACAAATACATACAAGAAAAAAAATATGTTGAGAGTAATATGAACATGAAATACAGCTGCAGCAACAAGAGAAGAGAAGGGTAGTGGTTGTTCTGAACATTTATTTGGGAGAGAGAAGGAACAGTTAATAAATTTCCATTCATTTTAGGACCTGCTTGATTTAATGGTGAGGGGGTTGAGAGTCTTTACTTCACATGTGTTAAATAGCATATGTCATCCATGAGTAATGGCTGAAAAGGGTGTCTATCACATTGAACTTTTTGATTGAGTAAACTACAATTCTTCTCAAAAATTTTAAACACTATCCATTAACATTGCCTTGTGAATTTTTGTGAAAGGAAATCATACTCTCCCACTTTTCAATTTTAACTTTCCACCTTTTCAATAAAATATTATTATTTTATTTCTTATCAAATTATTATTATTATTTTTGTTTCAGTCAAAATCATGTATTTCTTAAAAGAGTGAGACCATTTTAATAAAGCTGTCTTAAGATGAAATATATTCATAGTAATTCTTAATTTTGCACGAGAGAACCTTCAAGTGCAGTTATTATAGAGATGAAAGGAAGGAGTATTTTCAATATCATACACAATCTTGATATTGCAAATTAATTAGCATTATTGTAAACCATAATATTTTTATTCTAAATATTTGACTATTACACATTCAGCGTTGAATTTGAAATAGAGACCGTTTACCAGACCAAATCTTTATTAACTTACTTTTTAATACAATATTTTTTTTATGGTGAATTTTTTAATCAAGCTTGATCCCAAAAAATTTATTATAATATGTCTTGAGAATATAAACAATTACCACAATGTAATATTATTAGGAAACTTGTTTTCTATTTTTCTTAATTTTTTAATATAAAGATAAAGAAAAGACATGATTTATTGTTGTTTTAATATAATATTTATTAAATTTAATATTTTTATTCAAGATCTCATATAGATAAGACATATTTATAATATATAAATGGATGTAAATTTTATTTTACAAACCGACGTTGTAAGATTCAGTTAAACTTAAAGTCCAATTTTTAAAACAATCGTGTCATTTAGTATCAAACCGGTCATTAAATCTGATCTCACACTCGGAAATGTATATCGAATAATGATAAAGTGAATTTTCGGTATAAATATAAAACTCGTTTTATAAACGAATTTTATAAGATTAATATAGACTATTTTTTATAAATTAATTTTCATTTTTTATAATAAACATGCAAATTAATTAACTATCAGATTAAGAAAAATAAAGAGGTTATAAGAAGAAAAAAAAAATCTTCAATTTTGATAACAATAAATAGTTACCTTGTGAACATGTTTTCTTAAAAAAATTCAACAAAATACAGTGAGTACATTAATAGACTTCATCATAGATTGAGTGGTTTGTTGCTTGAGTATAAATGTAAGCAACATTTGTTATTCTAAAGTCCTAAGAGTTTTATGATTCTCATAACCTAATTTTGCTGTGTTGTTTTTCTTCTTATAATGAACTAATTGGGGAAGTTGGAGTTATTATCGACATTAAAGAAGCATTGTGATCTGAGACCTTCCCTTCAACTGTATAGACTCTAAACATTAATGACCCGTGCCATACATATCCTCCTTCTCCTTTCCCACCGACTTTCATAATCATAAGTACCAAATTAATTTATAGCCAGTCATATCATACACGACCAAATTTTATTTATTTCAATTCAATTCAATTACGATCAGTTTAACTACTTTCTCGTTTTATTTTCTTCTTCTGCAACTTATACTAAAAATAGTCACATAGTTTTGTAAAAGCCATTCATTACTACTTGACTCAGTTAATTAAATTGATTTTTTTTTCATTATTTTATATCAAGAGATAAATATATATGTCCAACACCATCATAACACAAATAATAAATAAAAGTCTGCATGTTTATCACCATTCTATTAAAAACCATAATGTATCACATAAAATAATTATACTCAGATATCCAAAATGCTAAATAATACTTGGGGAGAAAAAACCTAGACAATATGATGTGGTAAAAGGAAAGAAAAAGAAAATGATAGATATTGATTAGGTGGTGAAATTATATCATTATATTTTTTCTGAGCTTCTATATAAAAAAAAGTCATATTTAATGAACTTAAATATAAACAAAATTTAACTTTAAAATATTATTTCACGTTATTATTCAAAAATATTTTATCTTCAATCCTAGAAATCATCTCCATTAAGATGTGACACTGTATAGTTTATAAAATATACTTCTTTATTGCACGAAATTAAAAATATTAAATGAATAATTAAATTATTTTTAATAGATGGAAGAGGAGTATTAAAGTGTATCTTTAATGCATTGATGGATATTTTTCTTTTGACTAAGTAAGCATTGGTTAAAACTTGAGATGTGCTAATCTGATAAAATTAAGTTTTAAATGTAGTAGGCGTGGAGTTACGTGTCAGGGTTCTTAAAGGTGAAATGAAGATTCATTTATGATATGATCTTGAGCCCAACTCTTCACAAGGGTACTTTGGAAGCAGGAAAGTGCATGAACCCATTTTTGCTACGCAAGAATGAGGTATAGTAGTAAAATCGAACTCGTAACG
>Ga0209389_1001926_pt1 | contig 15289 bp, 10 predicted proteins | sample CowpearedBW_FD_187526 | JGI IMG/M metagenome (GOLD analysis project Ga0209389, IMG submission 187526) | Root nodule microbial communities of legume samples collected from California, USA - Cow pea red BW (SPAdes) (version 2) | ecosystem: Host-associated > Plants > Roots > Nodule | place: USA...
AACCAATTTAGTTACCAATTTATAAAATAAAAAAACATTGATTATTAAAATAGTTACTATTGTGAATGAAAAATTATTATTGGTCTTTAAATTTAGGTAGCATGGTTTTGGCTATAAAAAAGAGTTGGACATTAAAAATTAGCTACATAAATGAGTTAGTTTCTAAATTAGTCTCTAATTAGTTAATGATCAATTTAGTGATCAATTATAATTTTTTTATTTATGATAGTGACTAGTTTAGTAAACAATAATTTTTAATTTGTAAATTGGTATTTAAATTAATCACTATAGTGACTAAAAAATTTTTGTCACTAAAATTAGTTGATAATAAAACACTTTTTTGCAATGATATATATATATATATATATATATATATATATATATATATATATATATTTTAATCTTTTATATTTTTCAATTTAGTTTTTTACAACTTTATTTCTAAATTGAATTTCAATATATTTTGAAAGAAATCATAAATAAATAAAAGTAATATGTATTTATAAAAAAACAACAATTAAATTTTACTTTTAGTTTTTCATTATATTTTTTAGAATTGTTTTGTTTTTTTCATTATAATAAATGTGGTCATTATAGATAACATTTTTTTTATTGAAGAATTATATCTGTATATAGAGAGAATGGCTAATTATTTGTAGACTTTATTCATAATTTGTTTTTGTACAATTACAAGAAAACTTATCTTCTATTATTTTCTTTCTCATCTATCTCCTACTATAATCGAATCTCTTGAATTGAACCTGAAATTCTTTTTGATGAATAAAAAATTAGATCATCTAACAAACAAGTAAGAATAAATATCGAAATAGTTTCATAACTCAAATCACAACCATTTTTTTTCTTTGCCAATAGAGAAAATGTCTTTAACGATGATTCAACATGCAATTGTTACTTAAATCAATAGAAAACCTAAGGTTCCAATGACAACTCAAACCACTACTACAAGAACATGCAACATTACCAATGGAATTTTATCAATAGAAAAAATTGTCAATAAAATATAATTTATCGACGAAGTTTACTTATATATTCTATATTTTTAATTATGGACAAAAAAATTTGTTAGTAATGGATCCACCAATAAATTAGAATTATTATTGTTATGAATGTAAATATCTGTTGGTAATGGATTCGTCGATAATTTATAATGTTTATTATCGACAAATATTTTTGTTGATAATTTCTTTTAGCAAAATATGATTTAAAGTTCTCGCTTTGTGCTTCAACCATGCCATGGTAAAATCCATCGATAATTAAATATTTTTCAAACTTGTTGGTATCTTTTGAAAGTTTGTTCATAAATTATTCAATAATATATCTTTTTGGAAATTATTCATCAATTTTTTAAAATCTATCTGTTGGTAATTGTACTTTTTTAAAATCCATGGACAATTTTGTCAGTAAAATGGGCCCCAATTTTCTCACCAACTCTGATGATATATTTGTTATAAATTAATCGAATATGGGTGAGAAGAAGGATAAGTAGGAGGTGGTGGAGGAGGAGGAGGAGGTGATGGAGCCTGATGAGGAGGAGGAGGAGCACGACAAGGATGGTGAAGAGGAAGGTGAGAACCTAGAGGCGACACTAACAACAACTACAACAACAATGACGATGACAATGGAAGAGGAGAAGGAGGAGGAAAAGAGGAGGAGGCAGACGCAAAAAAGGAAAAATAAGAAAGCAGGAGGATGAAGAATAAGATCAAATATTGATATTTACTAACGAATAAGTATTGACAACGAAAATCTATCGGTAATTATGAGAGAGAATCATCGATTGATAATTACCGATGAATTTTGTTCATTGATAGTCACCAACGGATAATTACTAACGAGTTTTGATTGTTGGTAATTATCTATTCAAATTTATATCCATAGGTAAATATTATTAATAAACATTTTATCAAAGATTATTTTGTTTTTGGTATGCCGTCAATAATTTTGATGAATTTTGGTGAATATGAATAGATTTTTTTGTCTATAAATCCATTTTTTTTGTAGTGCATATAAATATTGTTTAAGATGATAGTTTTAGTGACAACCATCATCATATTAGGTTCACAATAACCTTAACCAATAAAAATTTATTGTTGTAGATGATGATGGTTTCACAACAATCATTTCCCAGCAAGTGCATTGATACGTAGTAGTATCAACAAGTGTTGTATCCATCAGAATTTAGCAAGTATATTGGTAGTTTAATTTTTTGGGTTTTTGGTTTTAATAAAGAGTGCAAGTAAAAATAGATTAAGTGGAGTAAGGGCTATGAATTGATTTCATCTCATCTTCTTCTACTACATCACTACAATCTTGTTTACTTACTATGCAAATCATTCAATGTCTTGAGAGTACCCTCTCTAGGTAGATCTAGGTTCATCCTTGATACACTAGAACCTAAAGACATCAAACCCAATGTTATTCCTCAACTCCTGATAGAATGAGTCCTTGCTTTAATGTGTAGGACTATCTCCTCCAGCATCCCCTCTAGCTACTAAATAAGCAATAGTACAAATATGATGATTGATTGGACCTTAGTACAAATATAATGTGTAGGACTATTCAAACTAGTGAAATAAGATGAGTCATCAATTCATCCACACAAGTTGAAACTGGTCTTCCAACTTAAATTAAACTCGTGAAATAAGATGAGTGATCAATGTAACATCCTGGTCGAATATTACTAATTTAAATAATTAAAATAGGAAAAAAAGTATAAAATCGCATTTATGATAATTCCTTTTCCCAAAATGCAGAAAAAGTTTAAAACATTTATTATACTGCAATAATCCAAAATTCATAAATTATAGTTGTCGATTACAAATTCCGAGACTGGTAAGGTAAATATATCCAAAATGTTTAAAATTTGTAAAATAAGAAAACATCATCAAGGTTATTCCCCAAGCTAGCTAGCCCTTCTCCAGATCTATGCTCCACCAGCACCACCTGTAACATCATCTGCTCCCGTGTAACAAGTTACACGATCATCGCCAAATACAAGCAGATAGGGTGAGCTAACAATATAAATTTATATATACAAGTCACATATATGCATACATTCATCAGAGAACTCTATCCTCTGATTCCTTACCACATGGCCACCACCATGTTATCCAAGTTCTACGTCTTTAGATTATATTCTCAAGATACCCTTTGATGCTTCCACCTATAAGCCACAACTTGTAGAACAAGTGCGAAAAACCTGCTACGAACGACACTCTATAACGCCAAGTGGAGTTCCCGATGCGAACCATAGTTCGTAACGTCCCAAGACTACCAAACTAGCCGACCAATGTCGAAGAGGGCAATCTTTATGGATCCATCCGTATGAGCCATAACTCGCACACTCACACCAGCAACACTCGCCAATCTGAGCCACAACTCAAAGATTCCTCGTGTTCATCCGCCATCCTGAGCCACAACTCAAGAGATGTTATTCCAAGCCACAACTCAAGAAATATCACATGTTTACCCTCTATCCCGAGCCACAACTCATGGGATACCGTTCCGAGCCACAACTCAAGGAACACTTCAGCAAGTTGATCTTTAAGGTATCACCCAAAGCCCTGTAGACAACGCACATCCCAACATACAATAGTTCAACCACTGCATTATCACTTGGCACTACTCTAGAGTTGCCAAGCGAAATTCGGTTCCAAACCGCTTGGCGAAACCCATCTATCGCTAGGCGCTTCAAACATCATTATCTCTACAGGTATCGCCTGGCGAAACGACTCCCACTGCTAGGCGCCACACGTTCCAATACCCCACTAATTTTACACGAGAGCAGATGATGTAGTAGGTGGACCTGGTGAGGCATAGAGTCGAAGCATTGGCTATCTTGGGGATTTTTCTATAGAGTTTTATTACTTTATTGATTTTAAAGACTTTATAAACATTTTATTTCCATCAGAGTTGGAACTTGTAGTGGATATCTATAATCTGTGGTTTTGGCATTTATGGAGATTTAATAAAGGTTTTCATTTTCCCTCATTTTTTGGGAAAAGGAAATTTAAATTAATGCGTTTACATTATCTGTTTTATTTTATTTTATTTATTTAAAATTCGTAATATCCGATTGGGATGTTACATATCCATGTTAACTTCTGCAATCTTGTACTTGGTATATCATCCAAAATGTTATATCCCTAGTAGGAACTAGAATTAAGGCTTGTCGGAGGGTTCTTAATTAATGTAAGTTTGTAAATTGATGTTAGTTACTAAAACACTAATTGTTTGAGATGTATGAGGGCTTCATATATAATGAGTAGAACTATGATGCAATGAGATTAGTTAAGGATATCATAAGTGTTAGATCACTAAATCACTATTGAAAATAAAATAAGATAAAAAGTGATGCAGAGAAGAATGCACACAAGGATTTATACCAGTTCACCTCTACCTACGACTATGTCCAGTCTCCTAAGCCACATGTTTAAGAAATTTGCTAACCAACACCTTTGACTAGCACGAGAATAAACCTCTCTAGGTTACAATGAGAATCTATCTCTCTAGGTAGCCCTTGTTAACCCTCTAAAAAAATACGAGTACAAATCTTTCCAAGTTACAATGAGTTTAACCTCTCTAAGTATCCTTTCTCAAATTTTCCATTGAGATAGAGAACTCATAATTAAAAGACCAAAGTATTCTCTCATATAGGAGAGAACAATCATGCTTACAAAGTATAGCTCCATTTAGTGAAAGATTTACAATGGTTTACACCCAACCCAATATCACTCTATATAATGTGTTGTGGCTTCAATCATCTCAATATTCTCTTAGAGTATTTGATATGTAGAGTATTTATCTTTCTTGTGATTGGTTGATAAATATATGATAACATTCACATTATTCTTCAGATTAAATCTTCAATCAAATCTTCAATTAGAATATCTTCAAATAATGTCGAGACTTGTTGCGAAACTCTCTTTCTTGACTTGATCAACAATTTCAACATTCATATTCCTTTTATCAATTCAAGCTTGATCTTTGTATCACATTATGATTTGATAGTTTTCTTTTGCGTCATCTAAACCTAAATCATTTAATGTTTGTCATCATTTAACTCGTTTAGTCATTCTTCCATTGAAGTCTTCTAATGGAAGCACTCTCTAATAAGGATATTCAACATTCAACTTATTGAGTCGACTTTGACTCATCTAACACCAATATTCATCTAGTACCTTTGTGTGATTGTGTTGACTCGTCTAACACTTTGCTTGGGCTCATCCAATGCTCGTAGGAGTCTGATGCCTTGTTTAATCATGTTGACTCGTTTGGTCAATGATTGTGTCAACTGAGTCTACACTATTGAATGCGTCTTTTGACCTTTATCGTCTAACAACTTGTGATTGTTCTAAGTTAGCAATTTTGAGTAAACTTTTCTAAGCTTTACTTTCTCGTGTTTGCTTCAAACTTCAAGCTTCATCTTTCTCTGTGCTACTTGTGCTTTTGCAATACTTTCACTTCCACTAATTGGAAAAACATTAGTTCAACAAAGATATGTATTCACAATAAAGAACGTGGTTGCCTAATGATTATTTATGATAGTCTAATAGGGTCTTTGACCTAGTTATCATTTCCTATGTCTAGTGCTTATTCGAATGTTTAATCTTAATAATATTTTGCCATCCTAGGACATTATTATACCAACTTATCTTCATTATATATTTTGTTATTATCAAAACCCACTTACTATTAAGCTCGTCTAATGGGGTTTTCTAACATCTAATTGCTAACAATATCACCCTTTTGTTGTTAAAATTATTATTATGAAAGATGTTAATTTACTTGAATTGAAAGAATTGTTGCTTTCCAATGCCTACTTATGATATCACTTGTTAGGAAACTTAACTATGTTGATACCACTTGTTGATTTGATTTATCTTGTATTAATACCACATATTGATTATACTTGATTATATCAATATTACTTGTTGAACAAACCAAATCAATATCAAACGTGAATATATCATAGCAATATCATTCAAGTAATTTCGGATAAAACAATATTATACCATAGTAAACAAATCCAAGCAAACATCAGAACAGACAATGCAATCCAAACAAATCATGTTTTCTCCAATATTTTTGCATTTCTTCTAATTTATAACACTTATGTTTCTTACCACCGTTTTTATGTATTCTCTCGCTTCGTGTTACGATTTAAATTCTTTTTAATTAATTTCATTTCCCTTATGTCATAATTCTATACTCCCTCTTATTATTATATTTCTCTCTTTTTCATGTTTCATACACATTTAACTCCCTTTTTGTAATGATGAAGAAATTACAAGGGATGAATTACATAATACATGACAGAACATATTTGAAGCTGAGAGGATGAAGGCTTAGGATTTGAAGATGACGATGCATATAGGTTTGAGATTAGCTCGATGATTGTAGATTTAATGAGGTCTATAATGTTTACCGTCATCAATTTCATCCATTCATTATGCTTATCTTTAATCCTCTTCATTCTAACATCTATCCTTGCATCAATATCCTCTTGAGGTGGAGGAAGTTAAGCTTCAAAAATTACTTTCGGAGGCGAGTTAAAGTTCATTCTTCCAGAGGTTTTGGCTCTTCAAAAATTTGTTTCTAGGGAGTTTGTTGTTGTATGGCTTTAGATTTAGTCCATACACATACAATGCAGACAATATTCCTTTTCCTCTTTAATTTCTCCATTTGTTCAACATTGTACTGAACTATTGTATTTGTCAAGAACTCAAGGGACCCATATGATAACTTTTTGTGGTTTTCTCCCCTACTTCTATACTAACCCTTTGCGCCCCTAGGTAGAATATTTATGTAGAAGATGACTTTAAAGTCCTAGTCCTTATGGAACATGGTGGTAACATCGTCTGGAGAGAATGTGTGAGCTAGAGTGAGAATAGAAACTGCTCCCTTGGTGTAGTGTCCTTCTTCTACCCTTGGATTTGTAGGATTGTAGGATTAGGAGGCCTCATCATGGTACATCCTCCTGAATCAATTCCTTAAAAAAATTCCTTTTAATAACATAACACAACAGTGATGACCAGTTCCTCTAAGAAGGTTGTGATGCATCAACTTTGTGGGAGAAAGAGGAACGAAACATCTCTATTTTTATTTTTGCTCATATTCAAGGCCTTTATTTTGGGATAAATGAAGTTTGGTGTGAAATTGAGAGAAGTTATGCCAAACATATAGATATTCGCTAGGTGGTTGGCTATAGTCTTTACATCATTAGGGGAAATAAGATAGTCAATGTCATTGAAGTCATACATTGGGTGTCTAATATGTATTGGCCATATTTTTAGTGGATTATTAATCTTTAGTTCTATACCTACACTTATGGTTCAGAGTTTAGGGCGACGTGGGAGAGGTTGAGATGGTTGAATAAGGTTGACATGTTCATGGTGGACAATAGGTGGTGGGTAAGGAATTTTCTCTCTACAAATATTTTTGTGCTAGGGTTTTTAGTAATGTCTAACAGAGGCCATGTCCTTAATTTAACATGTACATGGGATGTGATTTACATGGTCTACCTTGTATCAATCTCCTACTTGGGTATACTTTAACAATTTGTAAGGGTATTACTAGGTAGAGTAATTCTTTGTTTAAGGTATCTACTAAGATTAACTTGTCTGATGGTTGGTACAAGACTAATGTTATATCAGGGTTTTCTATTATTGAAGGAGAATGTACATGAGATATATTTGGAAGGTCAGCTAAGATGGCTTGTATTATGCTATGTGTAGGGCTATCTACATGTGATGGAAAGCTAATAGGCGAGGGGGGAGGAATGCATACCTATATGCTTAATTTAATTTTCTTCTACAAGGAAGCCAATACTAGTCCACCATCATCATCATTTGATGATTCCTCTTGTAGGACTAATTTTCTTATGATTTAGTAGGAGCTCCAACTGTTGAGGAAGATTTGACTTTCTTGGCTTGTCTTTGTCATGAAACCTGATCTTCTCATTTCATCCAGTTTTTGTTGTTCCTTTTTTCAATTTTGTCACATGATTTTCAATATTTTTTAAACTTTCATAAACACCAATGTGAAGAGGACTAAAATTTTCCACTTTGTGATGCATGAGTTTATCTAGATTCAAAGGTTCTATAATTATCAATTGTAAGGGTAGCTCCAGCTTGATAATGTCTATGGAAAATACAAGTTCTTCCAAATAGTAAGTATCCTTTATTATGAACTTTAATTCCTTTATTTTTAACTTTTTAACATACACTCCTTATTTTCAAAATATTTTGTTGATAAGAGCTTGGTAGTGCAAATAACGTCTCCCTTGTTATTCTCTTAATAGTTATTATGACACTCAAATTGAGCAAATGAGGTAGTTTGAAAGGAATAGCTTTGAGAAGGTGGTAAATCAGGTTTTCGCTAGTTGACTTACAATATTTCTTGATTCATCTTTTGGAATCAGTATTTTATTGCAAATTTAGTGCCATATCTTTTCCATGGGGCAGAGCATATTGTAGTCAACCTTTACTATAAACTTATTTTCCTTTTGGTGTTTCAGATAAAGGACATTTCACACCTAATAGCATGTGCGATAGTGTATTGATTCAAGGTAACACTCCATCCCAACACATCAGATACAACATTGTAGTCTACCTCAATTCTTTTAGTTCTTCCAGAACTCCTTGAATATTCCTGATTGAGGTCATACCCCACCAAATAGAACATATAAATGCAATACTCAAGAGTTAACCAAAGGTCGTTTCCTAGTAACCAAACCTTTCATTCAAAGCTTTCCAGATTGCAATTCAGCACAAAAAGGGGAGAATGAGGGGTTGGCAGATTCAAATGCTCATAATATATTAAATGAAATGCAACAGTGATTAAAACGTACTAACTTCCTTGATTCAAATGCAATTCCACTTATACTAGGCCACCAAATTAACATCTCTGCCTACTCTAAATCCACTAGACACTAACCCACTAAGCGAGAGATACAATCAGTTTCATTACGCAATTAAGTAATGCATACATCCATGAATTCGTGACAGCCAAGCTACATACATTAAGCATGAACATAACCCAACCCAAATATATGAACTTAATCTGTAAATTAAGCATAAATAGATGAATCACATACACTCTACGAATTAAAGATAAAGAGAAAGCAGATTTAACAAAACCAACAGAACCTCAAAGCTTCATTGGATTTTTCACCACGGAGTCAATACACGAATTTAGCAAGCCATGGAAATGGAGCAATTAAACACTTCAAAATGGAAATAACAAAAATAGAACATCAAACCCTAATTTGGTTCATATTGAAACGCAAATTCAAGAGCAAATGAGATTTCTAAAGCTTTAAAGGAACAAAAGTGACTATTGTGATATAAAAAACGAAAACCCTATACATGGGTGCTGTTCCAAGTTAATACAATCCAGAAAACGAAATGCCCAAGCTAGCAAATGAGCTGAAAACGTAAAACCCACATTGGGTGTTGTCAACAATGCATAAAAATGTTAAAATTGAGTGCTAAAACGTGAAAAATGAATAAGGCACCTCCATAGGTCACCAACCAAAGCTTAAGGACGTGGAAATGGAGAATGTAAAAGAAGATTGTGGCTACCCATGAGAAAGAAGACCTAAAACTCAAGGTCACATCACCACAGACCAACATATTTACAAAAATGTCATTCTGATCAGCAGAATTACAAAAATGCCACTATAGGCTGAAAATGCTGACCCAATGACGTGAAAATGTTGGTGCAAACATGGCAATGATGTTGAAATCACGTGACAATGATGTAGAAATCACCTGGCAACTCTACCTTGACCTTATGATAAACATCCAAGCTCCAAAATTTACTTCACAAATTACCTAAAAGTAATTAGAAACAAAAATTAGACCAATTAATGCCAAATTACACAAAATTCAGAATAATGGCCCAATGAAACCCAATTGAGGAAAATGCACTAACAAAAGACAATTAAGCACTAAACAACCATCAAGATGGGCACAAAAATGTAATGAAATAAGGGAAAATAATGACTTATCAATTCCAAGGTAAATTTCTGAGGTTACAAAAAGTAACTTCTAATCCTACATTTTTCAAAACTTTTGAAGAGCCCTAACCCATACTTGCTGAATTCTCAAAATTTAGAAAGTGTTATACGAGGAGAGTGCACAATTCAAGATTTTTCCATGATAAATAGTCTTTGTTAAAGAACTAAGATCACTTAGGAAGGCCATTAGCATAAAATGTGATCGTTTATTAAAAGATATACTAAGAGGGTTCTGAGGTGTAAGAGTGTGAGATTTCTCTAGGGTTCAAATGAGGGAGTAAGGAAGAAGAAAGTTCTAAAGGTTTTGAAGAGGGTTTTGTGCCTAATGCAATAGTCGTGTAGGCAACCCTACCGAAAAGAGTTAATTTTCTAATGAGAGAGTAGTGCCATGTTTGATGAACAAAACATGTCATAGTATGACCCTAAGGTCATCTAATACATGGGACATCTAAATGTTTAGGTTGTCTAATGCATGAGGTCTTACACATAAAGCATCTAATGCTCGCCACATCTAACGCTTAGGTTGTCTAATGCACTACATGCACATACAGTCTAAGGCTTAATAATTTGAGACAATTTTTATTTTAGTCTTTCTTTTAATGTTTTCTTATACAACAATTTTTTGATTTAATATATGAAAAAGGTTTCTAATTTAGCTGACCAGGAAAACTCATTCTTCTAGGATGCTTTCTTCCATAGATACCATTTTTGCTTTTCTTCTTGCTAAGTTCTGTGTATATAAATTTTCTTGTTATGAGTCGTAATCATCCACTTTCCAAAAGTCTTATCATCAGTGCTCTCCCTAATTGTACTTATTTCCTTTCCCAAATCATTACATTCTAAATTCTCTTTCTCTAGTTCCTTTCTGAGATTCTCATTTGATTCTCCTAGAGAAACATTCCGAGCTTGAAATTTATCACATTAAATTTCTAATTCTTTAGTAGATGCAAGCTTCAATTTAAACATACCTATCTCCTTACAGTTTTCTTTGCATTGCCCTTTTAAGATTTTTATATGCATAAAGTATTCTTGAACAATTAGACAAGGAATCATAATAAACTTCATGAAGAGATTTTATGTCAAGAAGATCTACCTGTTCATCATCCGAGTCATCAAAACTAGCACTTGTGGTATCTTCCATTAAAGTATAATGTACTACCTATTCTAATTCTGACTCAAATTTCTGTCTCCATCATTTCTCCATTTTTTTTCCTTGATAAACTCTTCCTAGATTTCTTTGGCTGAGATAGTAACCTAGTCTAATGATGTTATTTTTAGACAATGTACATATCAACAAATGTTTGACTTTGGGATTTTGATTAAAATCTTGTCTTCAACCATCATTCAACATACTTATAGGAATTAGTATTTCATTCCCATAATAAAGATAAAAAATATTATTCTCAATAATCTCTAACAATTTGATATCCATACTCTTAATGTAGGTCATCATTTTTATCTGCCAGAAATTTATCTTTTTCTTGTCGTACATTGGTGGATGATCTACAATAGATTCTCCCTTGCTTATTTTGTCTACTTCGATCTCTCCTCTTGTTTTGTTAAGAACTCCTTAGGACTAAACTCTGATACCACTTGTTGGTGCAATGTGGCTCTAGAAGAGGGGTGGAAGAGGGGAGTGAATAAAGTCTATAGACATTTTATAATCGTTTGTGCAGACGTACTATTGAAAAAAAAAAGATAAAAAGTAAGGTAGAGAAGAGCACACACAAGGATTTATACTGGTTCACCACCACCTTAGGTTATGACTAGCACGAGTATCAACCTTTCCAGGTTATAACAAGTATCAACCTCTCTAGGTATCACCAGTTAAACCCTTTCCAGGAAACACGAGTACAAACCCCTTCAGGTCACAACGACTTTAACCTCTCTAGGTATTTTTTTCTCAATCTCCCTCTAAGATTGAGAACTTACAATTACAACGATCAAAATAATCTCTCACGCAAGAGAGTACAATTACACTAATAGGGTTATAACTTCACTAAGTGAAGGATTAATAATGGTTTACACTCAACACAATATCACTCTATACAAAAATGAATATGACTATAATGCTCAAAGTTTTTCCTTCAAGAATTGATATGCATGTTGAATTCATCATATTCTTCATATCTTTTTCTTTATTCATTTGGAAGTTCTTTATATTACATTCAAAGTATATTGGTTCATGTGAATTATCACTTGTTTCATTTTTAGCCATTAAAAAATTTAAATTTCAAAAGTAATGTGTTGTGGTTTCAATCATCTAGATATTCTCTTGCAGTCTTTGATCTGCAAAATATTTCTCTTTCTCATGATTGGTCAATAAATATATGACAACATTCACAGTATTCAATCAAAGAATGTTTCCTTCTTCAACTATTCAATCACCTATGATATTCTTCAGATTAAATCTTTGATCAAATCTTCAATCAAAATATCTTTTGGTAATCTTTGATCAATTTCAACATTCAGATTCCTTTCATCAATTCAGGCTTGATCTTCGTATCACCTTGTGATTTGATAATTCTCTTTTGTGTCATATGAACATGACTTATTTAATGTTTGTCATCATTTAACTTGTCTAGTCATTCTTCCATTGAAGTCTTATAATGGAAGGACTCATCTAAAAGGTATATTTAACATTCAAATTATTGAGTGAACTTTGACTCATCTAAAACTAATACTCATCTAGTACTTTTGTGTGATTGTGTTGACTCATCTAACACTTTGCTTTGACTCATCCAATGCTTATAGTATTTTAATGCTTTGTTTCATCATGTTGACTTGTATGGTCAATGATCTTGTCAGCTGAGTCTGCACTATTGAATGTGTCTGATGACCTTTGAACTCTAACAACTTGTGACTATTACAACTTAGCACTTTTGACTGAGCTTGTCTAAGCTTTACTCTCTTATATTTGCTTAAGACTTAAATTTTCATCTTCCTCTACACTACTTGTGCTTTTGTTATACTTTTAGTTCACTCATTGGACAAACATTAGTCCAACAAACATATATATTCACAATAAAGAACATGGTTGCCTAGTGATTATTTGTAAGCGTCTAACAAATTGTTTGACCAAGTATTCATTTCCTATGTCCATTGCTTATTTGATGTTCAATCTTAATCATCTTTAGCCATCTATGGATATTGTTATTTTAGCTACACACTCTTTCTTTTAGCTACACACTATTTTTTCTCTCTTACATTGAAATTCGTTCACATCTTGAAGATTCTTTCCCTGTTATCACAACCTTTGTGTAGCTATGTTCAAATGATGTATGCCAATTAAGTTTTTTTTATGTTTTACATTTGAATATTTCTACTCCTTTTTAATATTTTTCTTTATTGTTTATTATTTCTCACACAAGAATGTTTAACTCTCAATCTAAGTGTTTACTTGCATAAACCCTTTATTTACTAGGTAATATTTAACACTTATTAGATCTCTAAGTTATTATTCTTTTTATCATACCACTAATTATACAAATTCCTTTACATGATTCATTCAATGGTCTATCAAATTATTTCTAAGACACACATTTGTTAACTTTTACTTTTTTGAATATATTTATCTTTGTTAACTTAATCATTCATAATACCTTTTTGATATTTTTATATAATTATTTTCATTTTCTAACAAATTATCATAAGTGTAGTTTTATCACTGCAATTGTATAAATAAATATCATTTACTATAATATAATAATTTAATGTCATTTTTGTGAATCTTGTTTATCATCATCTAACATATATTGAAGTTTAAAAGATAAAAAATCTATGTTAAATTTTAATTTTTATTAGTTTAATTGTTTTTCTTTGTGTGATTTCATTCTTATGGTGTATTATAATTTGTATTACTGTATAAAAAGACATTTCATTATAATTTAAAGAAAGTAAAAAGACATTTAAAATATTTTTAAATTTGAATATCTTTTTTTCTAATGTTTTAAAAATATTTTTAAATTTTATCAACCTTGTTTCATCAACGTTTTTAAATTTGATAAATGTTTTGGTTCTCATGAAATTTTATTTGGTACTTTTATTTCAAATGTATATAAATTATAATTTCTTTCTAAATATTTGATATTGAAGAAATGAGAATACCTCCTTTTGATATTAAATATTTGATAATATTATGTTTTCTTTGTCATAATTTTTTATTATTTTATAAGAATTAATTAATTGATATTGAAATAGTAAGAAAACGGGTACAAGTACATGTATACCCGTTACCTAATAGGGATAGGGATGTGACAAAACTTCTATACCTATTGAGTTTGGGTATGGGGATGGGTATGTGATAGTGAAACTCGTTCCCATCCCTACATTAGTCTTATATTGATATCATTGAAACTTGTTGCCTCAAAGCTTGAAACATAGAAATGTTGATCTAAACGACTGTTTGTATTTTCTTTGAAAATGAAAGAGTTCAAATAAAATATAAATATAGAAATAATAAGATATAAATAATGGAAGCATATCACATTTAAATTTCTTTCCATGTTAAGAGTCTAACAATAACACTATAAAGATATATACTTCCCATATGAAGCTTTTTCCATATTTTCTTCTTACAACATACATATTATTTCTACATATAGTTTCAATTGAATCATATAAAATGATTTGCGACTACAAATTTGATTATGCATTCTTATTTTAAACATATATGTTTAAACAAAAATATAGCTACTACAAGATTGTCTAGATGCCTTAAGGGTTTATTTGATAATTTTATAAGTTGAAGTCATTGCAAGACACTTTTTACCAGACTCATAAGCATAAAACATTTATATGACTTACTTGTGTTTAGGGGTGGCAAAACGGGCCAACCTGACCCGTTTTTGGCCCATTGAAAACCGGTTGGGACAGACCAACTCGTTAAGAGAAAAAAGTCTAGAAACTTCAACCTGTCTCGTCCTATGACGAGCTAACAGGCCAGCTCGTCTGGCCCATGATTTAAAAAAATGGCAATTAATCTCCATGTAACAACTCCCCAAACAACATAATTTCCTATGATCGCAAGGAATTGAAATCTTAAACTCCTTTTAGTGAAGAACATAAAATCTAATTGATACCATTAAAATCTAATAACTACAAAGTAAAAGGTGTAATATCCCAAATATATACTACAATGATTTCACTATCATAATACCTAAAATTTTAAAATACATTTTTATATACAATGTATTAAAGTTATAATTATAACTACATAATTTATATATATATATATATATATACTTA
>Ga0209389_1001933_pt1 | contig 15277 bp, 11 predicted proteins | sample CowpearedBW_FD_187526 | JGI IMG/M metagenome (GOLD analysis project Ga0209389, IMG submission 187526) | Root nodule microbial communities of legume samples collected from California, USA - Cow pea red BW (SPAdes) (version 2) | ecosystem: Host-associated > Plants > Roots > Nodule | place: USA...
AAGTCAAACAATGAGTAGTTCAATTGATAAAATTGGGCTTGACTAAGCCCAATAGGAGATTTGGCCATGAGCTATCAAAAGAGCCAAGGTGGACTAAGTGGAAGTCAACACTTCTTCCTACACCTCGTGGAAAATGAATTTTAATTTTTCTTTATTTGCAAAAGTGGGAGTAGCAAGTAAGAGAAGGAGAACATTAATGAGAGGGAACATTTGAAAGTGGTGAGAGAACACAAAACATAAAGGTTGTTTTGTTCTAAAACCACTCCCACACCATTGAGAGAAAGGCCCAAATCCTTGGAAACTCTCCACCCTTCCCTGCGAAATCCACCGTGTCAATCATCTTCCTTGGAAAATCTCCAACCTCCATGCAAAATCGACGGTGTTTGTTCTGTTCCATAAATGGTAAGTGATCCCTGCGAAATCCACTAAAAGGGGGTTTTGAACACGTGGGGAGGGGTGCAACATTTGGTCTCTGCATCCATTCTTCTCGGCTCGAACTCTGCATTTGTTTTGCTTGGACGTTATCACTGTGTTTCCTCTTTATCAAGGCCAAGGCTTTTGTTCCGTTTTGTTAAAGGTAAAATCTTTTTTCTTTTCCCCAACCAATGTCATTGTGGTGTGGTGAAGCAAAAAATGGTGAATGTTTGCGTTTATTCTTTTGAAGTGTAAATATTGGTGGTCGTGGTTGTTTCGTTTTGGTGTGGCATTGAAGCGATGTTTTTGGCAAAACGACAAACGTTTTGGGCGCGACTTGAGGTTTTAACCATTGATTTTATTTTCGTTATTATAACTTGGGTTTTCCTCCTTTTCAATTTGTTAAAACTAATTTTGTATTGCAATTTCATATGTTGCGTGAAAATTGTAAGGTTTTGTATATTGTGAGTTTTAGTGTATGTGGTGTGTTTTAGTCTTTACTATTTAAGAAACATCAAGTGTGTTTTGTAGTAGATGGTTGCCACATCAAAATTATTAATTACAAGGACTAAAACCATAAAATAAAGTGTAATGGAAATCAAAACAAGTAAATTAGTATATTACAAACAATAGAAACATTTAAGTATCGTTTTATATTTGTTTCCTTATTTTAGTGGGTTTCAATCTATTAGTGAACTAGGGATTTTCAAAATTGCTATAGTACCTGATTTAATTAATAATTATTAGAATAAATAGAAGTTTTAGGTTAAGGTATTGCTTGTATAATATCTTGTTATTGTTTGCTGGCTTTCTTTTCTTTTCCCTAACATTAGCACATGGAATGATAGACACTGCTTCAAACATTAATTTGCAAATCATTTCTATTTTTAAAATTCATCACAGGATAGAGCCACTTGTATGTAAAGATTATAGAATTATGTGACTGCTTTGGACCATAATATCCATCTCAAATAATGCTTTAAGTCTTGATGTAGGAATTTACTTAAGACTTAGCAGTTCAAACTCATGTAGTAAAGAATTATATGAAATCTCCAAGGGTGAGCTCCTCTTTTTTGCACAAAAGAATAACTAAGTGTAAGAGATGACAAAACATGTAAAGGTTAAGTGAAAAGAATATATGTTTCACTTATAATTGCACGTTAATTTTTTATTATTCTCTCGTGCTACAACTAATCCAATTTTCTCCTTAAAAAAATGTCTTTTAGAATATTCCATCATTACGCTTTGGCTTCTGATATTTCATTTGATTTGCTCAAGAAGTATATACAGATGGTGGTTGTTGTAGTTGTCATTAATAAAGAATGAAAGGATTTTAACACGAGTATATAAAAAGTATCAATAGTTATCCCCTTTAGCTGTAGTGAAGGAAATGAAGGGTGAGACAATTAGAAATGTGAGAGCTTATGTTGTGGATGATCATTAATTGTTTATTCTTTATTACTTTATAAGTTGCTTGATTTAGATTATAATGTTTGTGGCTTTCCATTTGTGGTTGACTTAGAAGGATTTTTCTTTCGACAAGAATTTGAATGGTTTTATTATTTAACTTTAAATGCTTTTTTCAATGTCAAGCCTCGCTGTAATTGACATAAGATAAGGAGTGTCCCCTTCCAAACAATGAAATAAACATTAACAATGCTACTTGCACTAGGTAAATGAGTTGTGGTTCTTTTAGGCAATGAGTTTCGTTGACTGGCATTTTGGCAAATATTATAGAAACACAATCAAAATCAAAGGTGTTGAAGTTTTTAGGAATGTATTGTAATCTATTAATAATCATGGATAATAGTACTGAACTCATTTTTTAAAACTTAAGGGGTCAGCTTACCAAATTTTCATACTAAATGTTAAAATATGATTTTAGATGAGCTCATATTGACATTTAATCGAATGCTTGTGGGATTTGAGCTTACTGGTTTGCTTTATCTTCTATGTAATCTTTGTTCCTAATGTAGAAATATATTTCCATGCATCGTTTTGATTATGAAGTTTGTGTTTACAAAAACAATAGCAGCGCCAAAAGGGTTGTGTTTGATGCTAATTTTGCAACTATAATTAGTCTTCTGTTTACCAAAGGAATTTACTTCTCTAAGATTTAAATTGTTGCACTTTCGATGTTGGGTATTGGTTGTGGTGTTTGATTTAATTTTCTTGAGCCAAGTATTATTCTAAAATAAGTGAATACAAACATTAAAACTTGAGCTAACACTTCACTAACTCTCCACACAAAAGAATAAGTGATTATGGATTGGTTCATGAGTCGAGGCTCATCAAATCAACATTTCTCAACTTAGATACCAACTGTCCTTACTATATCCATTCGAGAAACCAACCAATAAGACATTCAATGTTGTTGGATAAACTATATTTCTATCACTAGTAAACTGATTCACTATACATTGTTCATAGACCATACGAATATTTAGAAAATCCTGTTGAATTATGTATTCTACCTCTCATATCTTATAGACTTAAAAGCATCACCTTAAAAGAAATATCCCTCACATATGCATTCCAACCTTGAAGAATCTGAATTCATCTAGCATTTAGGAGCATTCTTAGCACACTCTTCATGTTTGGTCTTGATTCTTAGGATGTACCAACACAAATATAAAAATAAAATTTGATGGTTAAAAATTCAACCATAATGAAAGTTATCTATATTTCAATTTCAACTATATTGGTGTAAGTTTAAAATGTTATGATTTCCTGATATGCATGCGTACAAGTTTGATGCATATGTGATCCTTTATTAATTTCATGGAATTCAATAAACTTTGTCTGTGATTTAGGAATTGTTATAATATGGATTGGATAATTACAGGAATAAAATTTTTTGATAGATGCTTGAATTATTAGATTTGAAGGATGTTCGTGGATTAAGTTTTTTGCCCATTTAATTGCTTTAATGAGTTCACTAGTTGCACAATATGGAGATGTAAAAGTATTGTGTAAGATTTGTTTGTGGTGACTTATTTATTTTGTTCTTAGGTGATTACAATTGTTCATTAGTTGAAATAGTTAGATTGCTGGTAAACGTGAAGTGAAATCTTCTCCGAATTCATGCAATAAGAGCAACAAGACCAAAATGGAGAATAAGGATCAATAGGTCAATTTTCAGGCCTTGTGACCATTTAAATGAAATTTGTTTATTAATAGTTCAGCTAAATTTTTTTTGTTGTGTATTATAGGTGAGAATCGTGCATCGTTGTGAAATAAAATACATTGTTGAAGTGAACAATATAGTCAAAGTGAGCCACCGTAAGCGAATTGAAGGAACACCATTTAGATGGTGTTTGGAGATGGACAAGGTGTTGGAAATAAATTGCCCCTTGGTAAGGGAAGTTTTGAATCAATGGGTTGTAGATTGGGAATTCCTTCGTGTTAGCCAACACTTAGTTCTCTTATCAGTATATGATGTTTGTATATGCTTAGGTCTTAGTATGGTTGGTAAATCTGTTCCATTTGATAATGAAGTTAGTCGGTTAGTAGGTTCACTTTTTGAGAACAAACCTATTACAGTATAAGATATAATTAACAAGATTAAGAACTATGTTAGTAGTAATGATGATGATGATGATGATGATGATGATGATGATGTACATAGTGTTTGTAGGTTGTGCTTGTTACTCTGTTTTTCTATTTAAAGTTTTTGAAAATTATTTGGTATTTTTGTGTAGGTTGTTTTTTATTGGTCCCTAAGTGAGGATGAGAAGAAGAACCCAATTGTTCAAAGTGCACTCAGTGTTCTGCATGAAGCCACTACCAAAAACGATGACAATGGATGTTAACGTCGTTCTAAAGCTAAAGTGGAATTAGAAGAGAAAATACAAAAGTATGAAATGCTAATTAAGGAGATGAAGGCATAAATGAAAAAGATGTGTGCTAAATACCTTGGAAGTGTTGCAACTGACACTTACTTGTGTTAGTGAAGCAAATGACTTTAATGAAGATTAGTGTCCCCTTTCTCAACAGAAGAAATCTGAATCGACACAAGAAAATAACTTCCATGGTCATTTATTTTCTACTGGTGAACCTCAGGATTGTGTTGGTGAAGGAAATGTTTTGAATTCAGGTATGGGTTCTCCGAAACACCAGTAGGAGTCTGACAAAGCTAAGGCTTCCCTTCATAGTAGAAAAAGTGTGACCAACCTGAGAAGTGTGATGAACATGAAAAGAAGGAGTGTGTAGAGTTTGACATCTTTACTCCTAGTCAGGAAAAGAGCCTTCAAAATAGAGAATCATCAAATTTTTATGACCGTCGTGATTGCAACACCATTGTCCCTTACATTGAAGGGCAAACTAGTACAACGGTTATTGATATGTGTAAATTATATAGGGATGTCACCGTTGTTGTTAGTAGTAGGTAGGGAATTCATTTACTTTCTACAAATATAGTTAAATTGAATAGGATATATTCTGACTTGTTTAATTTGACTTCTTAGAATTGTTTACGCTAAAATCAAAGGGAAATTATTAAGAAGCAATGAGTGTCATGGCTTTCATTCTCGGGGTTGGATTGATAACACGATAACTTCTGTCAGTTCAAATTGTTACAAATTTATCTACTTTTTGAAAGGAATGGAATATAATGATCATTAATTGTGTGTGTACGTGTGTGAGTGTGTGTAGTCTGTTTTGTTTGCTGCAAGTAACTTCATATACAAAGAGAAAAGTCAGACTAGGAGAGTAAATATAGTTATATTCAGTCCTTTATATGGTAAGTGTATATGTTTAATATTTATGATGATCTTAGTTTCAAATATCTAATATGTTTTTTACTGCTGAATGTATCATCGATTGTAACAAGAGAAAGATCAATAGACATGTGTGGTGTGTGGACAACTATATGCATTACCTTCCTCGTGATTTGTGTTCCATTCAAGAAATATTAACGACAGATCTTGTGTTCTTCAAAGATTTCAACCATACCTTAGGAATTAGTGGTATATGGAAGTTGGTCCATATATGTAGTTGAAGTAGGCTTTACAAGTTCATATCACTTAACATATTAAATCTGAAATCCCTAGTTTTGTGTAATTAGATCAGTCATTGGGAAGGGTGCGCACTGGTTGTTTGAATAGGTTGTAAATTGCTAAGGTTTATAAGTATTGATATGAAACATTTTAAATGCTTTGAGAACAATTATTTATGTAATTTTATGGGCATATTAAATTGAAGTCCAACTTTCTATCTTAATATTGTGTTGCTTGAAAATGATTTTGTTGTGTTATAAATTTAAATGAAGGTTAGTTTTATGACCAAACTTGTTAAAAGTGCTCTTGTAGGGTGTATTATGATGACTATGAATAACATGATGTTCAGTTAACATGTTAGAGGGCGTTCTCATACCCAATTCAATCATTTATTTCATGTGGAATGATTAAAATCACATGACCTTTATTTGTGTTGTTTTCTTAGCTTCACTAACGTTAGTGAAATCATAATGACCTTGTTAACATTAATTATTTTGTGGTTCTTTAAAAAGTTCTTACCTAAGAGATAGTTAATTTAGTTAGGGAAATAAATTAAACCAACCATACAATCACTAGGACATTCTCATTTTAACTAAATTGAAGTGACATCATTTTGAACCAGTTATGCAATGTCAATGGTCAGGACGTTTAAATAAAGTGAGTATTAATAATGAGTATTAATAAATTGAAGTGAAATCATTTTAATTAATTATTCCATTTATTTAAATAAAATATGAGTATCAATAATTATTAGAATACAAATTTCCATGTTGTGTAAGTGAGAGCAATGAGGGAAGCTATCACCCCACATAGATGTTACTAAATAACATGTTGTGCTTGCTTTGAGATGCACTTTGACTGCAATAAAATACGTGCATGAAAAAGTTTGAAGGCTAAACTATTTTAATAACATTTGTCACTATTTATAGAATGTGATGCCTTCTGATGAAATAAGTGGTGACCCATGACAATATTTTTGTACAAAAAATCACTTTAGTGAACTTCACCCACATGAAAATTTAAAGTGCAACCATTACATCCATAACTAAACATGTCATTCACAAACACATAATCTAATATCAAAAGGTGTTTGGTTATGCCATGTTCATCATACCAATCAATCCAAAAGTAGGTGTTCTTTGCAAAGTAGTTCCTGCACATAACAAAACTTACGGTCAAAATAGGTAGAAGTCATGAAGTGTAAGTGCAATTAAAGATGTCAATTGCTAAGTTTACCTAAATATATCTTGACTTTCAGAAGCATGTGCACTGCACATTATAAACCTGCCCATGGCATAATTTAAAATAATTAATGATTTTCTATAACGTAAGAATACCTAATTATTAAAAGAATATTAACCATGTTGTTTGTGTTCTCTCTTTCATGTTTTCCTCCATGATTAGGTTATGAAGTTAAAGTACCAAGGTCACTGTCGTGGAGTGAGTTCCCATCCGTAGATGCTTTGTTCCTTACAGCCTTATATTTTTTTTTTTGCAAACCTTTTCAACGATTGATTGCATCCTTGATGCTCGTGGTTGACCCTTTCTTTTCACATGAACTATGCTTAGTATATTGTTGTGTTGAACCACCGTATTAGGTGTGGAAGACATGTGCTTCTGAGGCTCTAGGCAAGTAGCCCCTAGATTGGAGCATGTTATGGATGAATTTTTTGACATTGACTCCAATTAGTCAAATATGAATTCTGTTCCACTTTCACTTTCACATGCAACCTGAACAATTTCATAAAATTTCTTACAAAATAAGTCATACCTCTTAACATTTGGTTTGTCTTTCTTAGTGTTGTATGATGCTCGTATCAAAGTATGCCTTCTGCGTATGCGTTTGCTCCACCGACCCAAAATATACTTTTGTGAAACATATTCCACATCTTCCTATGCAAGGACCATTAGGTTGTGTCGACAAAGAATACCTTTAAACTCAAACAACTTACAAGAGCATTCAATGTCTTTTGTCAAAGGATGAAATAAAACTTCCTGCATTTTGTCTGCACTTTTGTCTTTCCATATCAAAGCTTCTTTGACAAAATATGTTGTCCTAATCCCATCAAATGCAACATTTTTCACGTTACAATTCATTTTGCACCTAAAGTCGTTTTGCACTTCCCCAAATTTTGCATGAGTGTATTTCTCTTGAAATTGTCTCTCAATAAATGATTGAGATCCACAAGGAATGGTAGTATTAAGAGAACTGAAGTCCGCCTCGTACTCCTTCTCTGCTTTAGAACGAAGGACATTGTCATATTGAACCACAAATTGTTGGAGTGTGGTTGTAGAGTTGATGAACCCATCAAAGAAAAGCATTCACCCCTCACTTCTTTGTGCTGTTGATATGCCAACGTAAAAATCACATTTCAAATAACATGGTATCCATCGATGCCTTTCTTCAAATAGGGTGTAAAGTTATTCTTTTAGTTGTAGTTGATACATTTCAATGAACTTTCCCCATCCACTCTCAAAATCCTCAGCAGTAGATGATTCATACACCAATTGCTTCATATTATACTTGATTTCTTTGTAGTTTCTATATCCAATCAATTTTTTCAAAAGTTTATTCATGATGTGCCAAAGGCATCAACAATGTCGTGTGTCGGGGAAGACCATTTGGATGACATTTTGCATCGCCTTGCCCCGATAAATGACAATGCCTTTAGAGGATTTATTTCCCATGCATCGCAACCGACATCGAAATAGCCACACAAATGTACTACTATCTTTTACATACAGGAGTCCACATCCTAGTAAGATTGATTGGCTATGACGATTAACCCCAACAAATGGTGTAAAAGGCATGTCGTACTTATTGGTTAAGTACGTTGTATCAAACGAGACAACATCCCCAAACTCCACACATGCAACCCTACTCCTGGCATCTGCCAAAAATACGTTGCTTATTTGATTATCTGAATCCATACCAATTTCGAAAAAGAAATCTTTGTTCAAGCCGCTCATAGCAGAAAAGTGGTTTAACAAAGCTTGTCTGTCACCTTCATTCCCTATTGCACGTCTCTACTTACCGATGTAGTTTTTAGTGTCTCATTTGACAAATTGTAAGTTTTCAAATCCCCCTACATCACACACCAAGGACCGAAAGTTCTTGTTAATGCGCACACCGGCTTAGTCTTTTAAGGCAATGGTTCTTTTGACTTTCATATTGAGCTTTATATTCTTACGAATAAGCCTAGATTTGGTAGGACTTACGTCATGATTATGTTCATCTACCACACTGCTAATGATCAATCTATCTTGCTTTCTAACCGTTGTGATGCTTACAGGACATTGCTTACTTTGTGTAGGTAAAGTAATCATTTCAAGTGGAATGGAAGACATGGACTTTCCTTCACGGGAACAAACTAACTTCAAGTAACACATTTGGTTGTCATCGTCTTTTTCTAGATGTTATGATTCACATTTCGTTGCTATGTAGGTCTATTTTCAACACTCAATTTCGTTCGGGCAAATAAAATTATTTAAAAAAAAATCCAAAAATAAATGTTAAATAAAAAGAATAAAAATAAATTTTCTTAAAAAAAATTAATTATAATAAAAAGGAATTAAAAAATGTTTGTTTAATTTATGTTTTTTTTAAGTAAAATAAGGTTTTTATTTGTAAGATAAAAAAATATTATTAATTATTTTCGTTTTGTTTAATTAAAATAAAAATCAGAAATTCAAAATTCAAAATTCAAAAATTAAAAAAATATAAAAATAGTTTTTGAAAGAACTGTTTCTCATTGGCCTCAACTTCCTCCAACTACTAGTTTCAACTTCTTCCAACTACTGCTCAAGCCATCTTTTAATTTACATTGAAATTCATTTACAGGGGAGATATTCATTCTTGGAAAAGGAAAACACTTACACCTTAGAGAAGGATCTTCTTACTAACACGTTAATTTATCATTCTTCCTTTACACTCATTCACAAAGACACATTGGCAAAGGAAGTGGAAAATAGAAAGCAAACACAATAAGTGCAACGAGAACCAGAATTGCAACAAAGGATATGTTAAGAATCAAGAACAGTAAATGCAAAGACAAATTTGAAGCATACATAAGGTGCATAGTTTCTAGTCAAATGTTACGATGTTGTTGTTTGTTTTGATAGTGTACGTTAATTGCAATATGAATTTATAAGAAAAGAATAAAATTGAAGATTATGGTTTACATGAGATAATAAATCATCCAAATATAGAAATTAAAATAACAAGAGGATTGGGTTCAAAGGAGATTGGAAACAGAAGAATTGGGGTATTTCTTTCCTCTGTTGCTGGAATGGCACCGTGAAGAGAATTGGAGAAGAAACCCTTGATGTTTGATCTTGAAAAACATAACCCTAGCACGAGAAGAGGTGGTGGCAAGCGCTGCCATTCGTGATGGTTTGACGGTGGCGGCCAGCGCCGTTGGTGGCCTCGTCGCCGCCGGTGTAATAACCCCACACCCCTTACATTAAGTTTTATTTTAACTTATGTACCTGTATTTTCACTAAGCACACACCCCACTCCTTTAATTTCTTTTTTAGTCTAGAATGCGTTTACTTTAAGAACCACATGTTTCTCTATGTGAACCACATTCTCATATGTGTAGTTTTTCTCATTGCACCCACATATTCACTTATGCACCCTCATTTTCTATTTCTAATTTTACCATTTTTTTAATTAAATCTCACATTTCAATCACATCATTTTTTCAAAATAACAAAAATATTTTAAATTGAAATAAAAATTAACATAGTTTTCAAAAATGATAAAAATAAGAATAAATAAAAAATTTTAAATTATTTTTTTCTTTCTTTTAGTGTCTAATCTACCGTTCGCGTCGCACGACACTCCTTTTTAAAAATAAAAAAATTATAAAAATAGTTTTGGTGTCTAATCGACTGCTCGCGTCGCACGACACTTCGTTTCAAAAATATAAAAAATCATATAAATAGTTTTGGTGTCTAATCGACCGTTCGCATCACACGACACTTCTTTTCAAAAATATAAAAAATCATATAAATGTTTTGGGTGTCTAATTGACCGCTCGCGTCACACGACACTCTTTTTCAAAAATACAAAATATAAAAAATGTTTTTGTGTCAATCCGACCACACGCGTTGCATGACACTTAATTTTAAAAATGTCAAAAGAGAACTTTAAAAATTAAATATTTTAATTAGACTTTTTTTATCAAGAACTACGTTATCCTTGATTCTCCATTGTGAATGGAGATACGTAGGAGCAGGGCAAGTCCTTGTCAAGTTCACTTTCAAAAAATTAAAAGGTTTTCCAAATCTGTTTCAAATAATTTTATAAAGAACTACTTAGCTTGATTTCTCATTTTTTTAATGAGAATACGTAGGACCAAGGTTAATCTCTTGTTGGGTCCTTTTTACTCCAAAAATAATTTTGTTTAATATTTTCTTATTTATGGGAAAAATAAATATTTAAAATAAATACATCTCTTTTGCAAATTTAATTAAAGGTGCGATGTAGGGTGCTAATACCTTCCCTACGCGTAACCGACTCCCAGACCCTAAATTTGATTTTCGCAGACTTTATATTATTTTTATGGTTTTCCAAAGTTTTCCAGAATAAAACTTTTTGTGGCGACTTCTAATCTCTTTTTCCAAATCAATTTATTTTTAGTTCGTCGTCCCGTCGTTGTGTAGGTTAAGAGACATTCCAAAACCATATTTGATTGCATAGTCTCTATAATAATTCTTGAGTTCATTAACAGTTTTGAAAATCATCCCGACATATGGACAAAGAACTTCATCACAGTGCTTTCCATTGTCATAGTTATCAATGTAGTGGTCCTCATTCACACTTCCTATAACCCCATCTACGTCTAATAAAGTTGTGTACTCCAAACCCATGATGTTGCTTTCTTTGACGTCCTCCTTCTATAATTAATACATCGATTATGATGATGAACGCAATACTAATTGTACAAAAATTAACTTTGGGTTGTGAATGCATCAGAGCATACTTAGGTGTAAAAGGTTTCATCATGTGCCCAATGAGGTTAGTTATCTTATAAAACATGACCACATACGTTGCTTAAAACTGAATGTATTCAATGGATTCCTTTTTTTCTAGAAGAAAGATTTGATCTTAACGATGAGCTTTAGTAGGTCATTCAGAACTGTGAAAAGTTCCATCACATGACATCCATTGAAATAAGTATATAAAAAAACCCAAGGACTACGATCATTTGCTTCATTTAGTGCTTTAGTCTTATAAAATCAACTTTGGTACGAAATGCCATTTGCAATGAAAAAATAAAAGGAAACACTTACCTTGTTAGAGGGTTTCTACCAATATTGTTTGTGCAGGTGGCAGATATGCCTTCAACATTTATTGCTCGTTCCCATGGTTAGATTGAGCTCCAATGAAACCCTATTTTTTAAGACGGAGGCTGAATGCAATGGAATAATATCCATTTAATGTTACGAAAATGATTTTAGGGTGGTGGGTGGGGGATGCGTAAATGCAATGAAACTGAAGACAGGTTGAATGAAATGCATTAATTCTAGCGTGTATAAAAAGCAAGTGAAAGGCATACTTGTCATTTCAGCTTATCTCTTGCGTCATATAAAAGTAAGATGACCTGACTAATGAATTCACTACTTGGTAACTAGAACTCCAAGTATCAAGGTATACTTTGGAGTTTTCTCAACCCACTTGTGAAGGGAAGTCCATTTTTGTTTCAGTAATGAATCTGTGGGAGGCATTGGTAATAGATGACAAAGTTCTCAAAGAATTTTTGGAATGCTACAACTCAGCCACAAATTTCATCCCTAGAACAACTGGAAACGCCAAGTTGTTATCCTTAATAGACAGTTAGATGAAGCACACAATACACAAGATTTTATGAAGAAAATGGTTGCTGCGAGTCATGCACGTGATTTTTATTCATATGCTTGGAAGTGGGTAAAGAAGTTCATCAAACACCATGGTTAGCCTTCTTTTATTACTATTAAATGAATTTCCAATATAAATATATATATATATATATATATATTCATGATATAATTTTAATGAAATAATTCATCGTATAACCCATAGCTCTAGTTAAGGATGGAGACATTAAAAATATAACTCCATTTTCAAAGAGGAAATCATTGAAAAGAATGCCCTATTATGGTTTGTGTAGTCAAAGAATGTAAGCCAAACGACCTTGGTGACATGCTCATCACTCTGAAGGTTAGTTTTGATTAAGCCATTATGCTGCAATCCCACTTTGCCATACATTGACGTCGAAAAAGACTGTATCAGGACCAATCTGATACCTCGAAGGCTACCATCCATAATGAAGTGCTAAAGGATGCATAATTTGGTTCATATGTGGTTGTTGGATTTGCCCTATGATTGAAAGAAGTACCAAAACAAGACACACATTTTTTTAATTATTGTTTGTCATGATCACAAACTACTTATCCTAACAGTGCATGCATATTGATTGTCTAGGTAGGCTTCTTTAAAGTTGATTGATGGATTCAATATTTCAACATCACACTTAGGAACATTGTGAAGGCAAATAAAATAACTACACATAATTATCTCTTTTCTTTACTTGTATTGTTGGTTGAATTTGATACAATTTCATGATTTTTGTGATTAATAGGTTTTTAAATATGACATTAGTCCTCCAATTGAAGAAGTGAAGGCTTCTATGCCTGTAATGCGACTTAACTATGTTGTGAAACAAACTATGGACGCCAATCTAAAGACAAATATGCAGCCTAATGTAAACTGAAATCAAAACACAAATATGGATCCTAATGTGCCGCCAAATGTCGACAACAAAAACCCACCACCAGTGTCTCTCAATGTGGAGGAAATACTATAGAGGATGGTTCCTCCCTACACTCAAACTCCTTGTTATGAAGTTGGGGGGAGCTTCAAGGATGGATCATCTACTTTGGATAATATTTCACTTATGTAACCCATAACTATTTAATGTGTTTTATTTCTATGGTATTTAAATTTTACTTAAGGGTTTAAGCTTTTCATTTGTACTTTGATTTATATGACAATATGACATTGCTGTTATTATGTGCACTTTTTTATTCACCTAACCTACACTCACTGATAAAATTGTATTATATATGATAACTTTGGATGGAATAACTGTTAAACACTAACATATTAATTAGTGACCGCCCTTAAACTTTTTGCACAATAATATAACCACTACTCTATTTTAAGGAAGTCTAGAAGTAAAACATTTATAGTGTATTAGAAAACCTGAATAACATGTATGAAAGATATATTTACTCCTAAGAAAAATTGGTTTGGAATAATATGTCCACAACTCCGACCTCACACACATGATAATAGTTGATGCATTAACTGAAGACCCCTGATGTATTACATGGTGATCTACCCATTATTTTTTGCATAACAATATCAAATGTGTTCTATTGTTAGGGTACTAAACATGTAAACCATTTACAGTGAATCAGATGACCTTCACAACATGTATGAAAGATATATTGAAGCTAATAAATATTGGTGTGAGAGAATTGGTCCACAAAGTTTAGCTCACATATATAATAACTCTGGATGGAATAACTATTAAACACTAAAATATTAACTTGTGAACGGCTTTGAACTTTTTGCACAATAGTATAACCACTACCTTGTTTTAAGGAAGTCCACACCTAAAACATTTATAGTTTATTAGAAGACCTGAATAACATGTATGAAAGGTATATTTACTCCTAAGAAAAATTGGTCTGGAATAATTGGTCCATAACTTCCACCTCACACACATGATAACAATGAATGCATTAACTAGTGATCCCTGATGTATTACATGGTGACCTACCCATTAATTTTTACACAACAATATCAATTATGGTTTGCTATTAGGGTACTGATCCTCTAAATCATTTTTAGTGGATTGCTGACAACAATAGTATTCTGCAATGGATCCAATCCATGACAAACAATTATGGAACACAATATGCTATATCCACTCCAATATACTTTCATAAACTAAAAGTTGTATCCCAAGAAAAAAAATTCAATAACAGTAACTACAATTGTCCATAAGTCAGTGACAATTTCATAAAAGTTGTAATGAATACAATTGTTTTAAAACTAACATAAGTAAATATCAACTTAAGAAAGTCCAAACTGAACCATAAAAATCCTAACTACACAAAACAAAATTCATCTAAATAAATTATTTATGGCGTTTCCTCTTGCTATACATTGCAAAAGGAGTTCTTATTGAAAAACTCTTGAAACGCTTCCGTGGACCATCCTGTGTCTTACATACATATTGCTTTGTTGGATTTCCTTGTCTTCCTCATGTAGACTATCTTTTTCTTTGCCAAATTGATTCAAGGATGTGTCAGCAAAATCAACATTGTAACCAACAACACCAGTTTAACCAAAAGAACAAAAATTAGGTAAATCCTTGGGGACGGTGGAATGAGGTGTATGCACATCTGAAGCCCACTGCCCAAAATTTTGTTCATCAATGTCCCCAACTTTTTGTTCACCAGTCTGACCAATATTCTGTTCAACACTTTCACTAAATTTTTCTTCACCTTTGTGACCAAGACTAGGTTCGTCCCACTGACCAAAATTATCTTCAACCTCATCCTTATGACCTTGCTTCTTCCTATCACTCATCTTTGCTTTCAAGTCAAAAAGTTATTTTTGCATTTCACCCAACATTTCTTCTTGAAGTTGAACAACTTCCATTAGGTCACCTTCTTTGAGACCCATACTTCCATGTCCATATTCCTCAAAATCTTCTTTCACGACGGAATTGCTACGCTCCTTTGCATAGACAAGAACATTTGAAACAACCTGCAAGATTTCACAAACACCATCAATAACTACAAATGAC
>Ga0209389_1001934_pt1 | contig 15274 bp, 8 predicted proteins | sample CowpearedBW_FD_187526 | JGI IMG/M metagenome (GOLD analysis project Ga0209389, IMG submission 187526) | Root nodule microbial communities of legume samples collected from California, USA - Cow pea red BW (SPAdes) (version 2) | ecosystem: Host-associated > Plants > Roots > Nodule | place: USA...
TTATTTCTATTTTTTTTTTTTCTCTGGAAGTCTTCTTTGTTATTAAACAATTTGAAGTTTTGAATTAAAAGTTTCATAAACTATTTCTACAATATTTAATCTAAAATTATAATTTCAAATTCTGAATTTGTCAATTTTAAAAAAAATTGGTATCACTTTTAGGTTAACTGATAGAAATTAGTTGACACTGAAAACATGAGAAAAGAGAAATGAGATGTAACAGGTAACTGTCATCTCCCAATATTCCGGAATAGCAGACATTACATTTGACCACTCCACTCCATATTCCTTTATATTCATTCGATCTATTATAACATCATCACCAAAATGCTAGTCAGGACAAGAAGAATTGAATGAAAAAAGGTAATTAGTATCGCTTTCAGATATGTATCAATAAATCAGCAATGAATCAAACTATATCTTACTATAGTTGTGCATGTGTGATGTCTTTAATTTTAAAATATACATTTCAATACATTCATAACTTTTCTGTTTCTAAATAATTACTCACTTTGCTTCTATGCTAAACGAATATCATTTACTTTTATATTTTTAATAAATTGGGATTATTTTTCTTACTTTACTTTAAAACATCATACTGAATAAAATTTAAATAAAATTATAAAACACAAATAATTTTAAAACAAAAAATGTTTTATAAATAAAATGAGTATATATTATTAAAAACATACAAAAAATAAGTGTTGTTTTTACAAAAAATGAGAAATGCTTGTAAATGTAAAAGTTAAAAAATATATGAATATATTTTTATCAAAAATACAACAAATAAATAATCATTTTAAAACCCGAGAATTGAATATTGTTTATGTAAGTAAATTTTGTTCTTATATCTTGTATTCATATTAATTTTTCAAACTTGAGAAAACTTTATTTAATTATTTATCACATTTAAGTAACATTTTTATTACCAATACCATTTCATACTTGCATTAGTTGCCTTAATTTTTTCATGTACCTTGTATCAATGTGATCTATGATGTATATTTGACTTCCAAAATATAATTCAACATGTATACCTACATTTAAAAATATATTTTAAATTACACAAATAGAAAATACATTATAAATTATGAAACATTATAAAAAATAATAATTTTAGATTTATGCACTCTAAAACACAATGTCTAATTTTCTTAATTTTCGAATTGGATGATTTGCAAAATATGAATCACTCAATAAAAAAAACAGTAAATCTAAAATCTTTGTGCGGAATTATATATGAAAGAATAATTATTAAAGTATAGAAAGAAAATGTGGAATTAGAAGTAGAAAAAACCTACCCAATTAAGAGTTTAAGTTTATATGGTTACCGAATAAATGTTTGTTTTACTTTGAAGTGTCTAATAATCCAGACCTAATGTCCCACTCTTTTTACATTAGCTACTGATATTTTATTTTAGAATGGACATATTTTAAGCAGATAATGAATATATTCATTGTATTGGTAAATCAAAATTTCATACAAAATATGTTCACATTGGTAAATCATAATTAGTGGTCATCAAAACCGATCTCACCTCCGGACAATGTTTCTTCACTACAAAGAACCTGGTAATACTGATAAAATGAAAGCAAAGCAGGATCACCACAATGATATGTGATACAAAAGATTGGGCAAGTTGGCGTGTTGCCAATTACACAAGAAAATGTAAATCTTATATAAAAAGAAAAAGAAAGAAAAACTAACGACAACATGCAGACTGCTCTAGCTAGACATCTTCACTTGATCACTAGATTGTAGTGCTTGAGAGGCGAAAAACCTAACATCAACATCTGGATCCTCACTCAGCTCAACCAGACAGGGACGGATGGTATTCTCAACCACCTTCATTATTCAAACCATAATTACGATAAGTAATTTAAGAGACGCTAAAAAAAATTATGCATTGGGAGAAGAATTGGGACAGAGATTTTCAAGTGATAACATTGCCATTTACCACTACCAAACAGTCAGCTTAGCTTTCAACTAACTGGTTTTGTAACCCAAGGCTTTTTTCGCAAACAACTAGTTTGAAATTCTTTTTATAGTGAAGAATTGAACACAACCAATTCAACGTAGCATAAAATAAATTACAACAAAAATTAATCTGGACCTCAATATTTCTAAACCAAATTAATAGATAATATAGCTCCTCTGATTAATTTTCAAAATACTAGATTTTTTAGTTTAGAGTTCCATACTGTATTGTAGTCCAAGAAACTATGGGATGGAAGCATGTTAAAGATGAAACCTTAAATGAAAGAGCTACTTACAGACTGATCAACGATTGGGATGAGAGACTGCAACACTTTGGCTACATTGAATTTGATATTAGGCACCCTGCAATACATGTTATGAGTATTGGCTCAAAGGAAGACACACAAAAGTAAGGACTCCACAATTTTACCTATCTTTTGATGCATTAATGACCAGAGGGAGCAGTTTTGAGGTAGTAATCTCCGAGCCCAAAACAGGAGCCAGTAGAGAAATTGCTTGTAGGATCGTCATCCGATACAGATAGTGTGGATCAGTAACCATGTCCAAAACCTGGAAAGGATACAGCAGTTCATTAGATAATAACATTCAGGACATACTTTTATAATCCTTGAAGTACTAAGAAAAGTGTCTACTACAACAAAATTTTCAGCTCACACTCTACAAGTAGATAGAATAGAATCTTTCCCCAGGCACAGCACCCAATTCCAAATCTAGGGCTTCTATAAATGATATAAACCTTGTTTTCCTTCTCCCCGATGGCTTTAAATAATGTAAGACTTTCCCTTTTCTTTTCACTTTAACCCTTTAGCCCTATGTAATTGCTTTTGCAGCTCGCAAACCCATTCCAACAGTTAGTTTCATTTCTTGATATCGTGTGCTTACTTTTTCATTAACATTATTTATAAATCAATATTATCATGTAATTTTTTTGCTTTCTTATTAGTCTATAGTTGATTATGGGCTTTACGCTAACGCTAAGATGTCTACACCAAGAAACCTATATTAATAGTAATAGATCTTTTAAAAAAAAAATTCATGACCTAAGCAAAATTGGCCGCAGATAGAAGTCCTACAAGTAAAAGTAAACATTAAGGATGTTCTAATGATATCACTGGTGTAGGAATCTTTTACTGTAGTTCAAGGTAAAATATACTGAAAATGTACATCAACAAACTAAGTTTCTGTTTTCAAACCTGGGGAATAATGTGTTGCATTGCCCAATCCGGTCCAAATTCTTCTGCTAAGCGTTTGATGTTATTTGCGGCCGCGTCACGGATTGAGTATACCTACAAATACATGAACATACATTAGAGTAAGTCAATATGATACAACCAATCTAAATAATTGAATAAATAGCAGAACGGCATTGAACACAGCTACCCCCCTAGTAAAAAGGAAAGAAAGAATAACTGGCTTCACTACCAGAAAATTTTGAATATTTTTTATAACCGACTCAATGGAGGATTCAGTTTAAACCTTCCATAAAAAAAAGAAAAAAACGACTTTTAACCTCTATATAAAACATTGAGTGGTATTTTCCTTTTAGGTCTTTCTACAGCCAATCCTAAACCACCATCAAATTGAAAATCAAACATAAAATAACTTGCACTAACTTTTGCTTGTCCTTTTAGCCCTCTAAAATTAAGATATCTAAGTAACACCAATTTTTATTCTTTTTCCTTTTCATCTAAACAGAAAAGGCCACGTTTCCAAATACATGTCAGATATAAGCACCATAAAGAAGCCAAAGTATTGTAGTAGAGTTTGACCTGACTTGTTTATTTAAAAGTAACGTTTTAAATTTAAAGCTAATAACGAGAGCTTTAAAATTAAAGAAAAAACCACATTATTATTATTATTATTATCGTCATCATATTGACAAACAAAGAACTTCTTAAGAAATACAGAAGGAACTACTACAAGATAGGAAATCCTCAAAAGCTAATCAAAAAGAAAAACATAAAAATCAAGAAGATGAAACATGTAATAATGCATGTCAATCTCTCGGAAGAACTATAAAAAAATTGTCCTCCTAGAAAGTCCTTTAGCCCACAAAGAAGTTAAGTGTACAACCTATCCAAAATCCTTTAGGCATTTCTTTCTAACCAATTATGCCAAAATGGAGCACATTGGGCAAACCCAATCTTCATCAACAGCACCGTACAAATTCCCAAAGACATGTAATTTTATTATTTCCTTTAGCTTAAAAGATATAGACTTGCATAAACTAAACATTTGTTTACCAATAAACACACACACACACACACATATATATATATATGAAATTTATAATAATATTCGTCAAGCTCAAGACAAATAACTTGTTTTCAATAAAATAGACATAAAAAATAAGACTAGAACCAATTGAAAATAATTGCACTTGCTTCACAAACCTTGTCCTTTAGCCATTGCATGCAAAGAGCACCGAGCTTATCATCAAAAAAGCCTACACCCAATTGGCTTGCCAATAAGGGTATATATTCTATGATAGCAAGTCGAACTCTCCAGTGCCTATCCTCGGCAAGCTCAACAATAGCTGGCAACAGAGACTGAGATAACAAATCGATACCAATAACCTGCAATCCACATGTAAAATTAAAAGTTTCTAAGAGGGAGCGTATGAAAAACAATAATTTTGAAATGTACATAGCCAATCTAAAAGAACGTTGAATTTTAAGCCACAAACCTGATTCACTTGATCAAGCTTGCTGATAATATTTAGCCTGACATCAGGAAATTCGTCTTTCAAAAGAGAAAGGAAAATAGGCAGGAGTTGATCAATTGTTGCATCCTGCAACCACCACAAAATTATTGAAAAAACAAGGAATCGTAAATTGAATTGCTTTTAGCTAGGAACAGTATCAAGAGTTAAGGAATAAAATCAAATATTTCTCACACCAGAGCAGTGTATTAGAAAACAGAAACAAACGTGCTAGTATGAGGAGATGAAAAACAATAAAGTGGAGAAAATAAGCAGAGGTCCAAAAATAAAGTGGAGAAAATAGGTAAAGGTTTTAATTTTCAGTTTTTCATATTTTGTACAGACCAGAATATTATTAACTATTTTTTTTTTTCTGTAAGGGGATGGCCAAATTTTGGAAAGCAAATAGATCAAATCCTGCCAAAGGCATTTATGGATAGTGATAAATATATAACCTGACGTTTAATGCCACTGCAAGTGATAGGTGGAGGATCTAGAAATTTTAAAGTGTGAATGGAACGAAACAATACACAGTAGGCACAAAAACAATATATTTTAACATTTATACCAATAAAAAAATTAATGATATTGAATAGAAATGTGATCGATCTATTAGTCAAGAAAAAACAGAAGAAATAAAGTCCTGAATGAAGCATCTGATTTGAAAGATAATTCTTGCCATTTTTTTATGAAGAGAATTAAAATAAGGAGAAAAGTAAAAATAACAAACTATGACCTTAAACTAATTTGTACATTTAAAAAAGGATAGTTTCCCCCAAAAGCAAAATTCTAACGGAAAAATAACTAAGCAAGAAAAAAGGTATATAAAATTGAGTTACCTGAGCAACAGCCCAAGTGATTAAGGTAAGGTGGTGAATTGATTAAGGTCATAAATTTATCTCATGGTAATAACTCTAGCATGTAAAATAATTTTATTTTTTCAAAATCTTTATTCAACATATTGATGAGTGAGGGCTATTTAAATATGAAGTAAACCACGAAATCATATCCTAATAGAATTTTAAGGTAGATATGGCAATTACCCCAAGTTATAATAGGCTAAAACATAACTGCCATGACAAAAGAGCATAACAAAACATATTTAACTATTGATGCAAATTGGTAGGAATTTTGTAATTACGTAATGTATTCTATAAATATGGAAATACTGTAATTACGGATATGATGAGCAGTATAATTGTGTAGCCCTTACCCATTATGCTTATGGCTCTAATTATAAATAAGAACCTCCATTGTGTAATCAAGAAACATGAATTAATTCACACTACTTCTCGTTTTTCTCCCTCGTAACAATTAAATACTTAAGTCACATTTGGAAAGACTTCCTTGCTTGCTAAACCATTTATTCATGTTATAACCTAAGCCATGTGATTTTCTATCCCTTTTCAAACACCTTAGTAGACACATTTGTAAATGCTCTAATTTTGTGTTCGCAAAATTTAAGAGCTTAGATAAAGCTTCGTACCTTCCCCAACACTGGTGCCATTCCCATTATAACGGAAGCCAATGCAGAGCGAACATGTTGAGATGAATCGCTTGATAGCTCCTATAGCAGGTAAAGTTGATCGATTGTAATTGAGCTATTATCATAAATTCTAAAACTGTAAGAGTCCCAAAGTAACTGTATACCTTCACACAGGGTAGAATATGCTGAATGGCAAGTTCCGGACTTAGTATGCGGGAGAACTTAGTTACTTTCCCAGCAGCAGCAATACGTACTTCAGCCTCATTATCACGCAGCAGCCTAACATAGGCAGGAACCAATTCTGACCTACAAATGCATAACATTTATATCAATAGTCAACTAGAATGTAGGAAACAAACATTTTAAATTTTTTAAATATTGTCATAGATTATGAAGAAATTAACTTGTATACATTAAATCATGAAGCATAGTAGTTTTATTGTACCAAATGAAGAATGTTCAGTGGTTAGTAACAAACAGACTTTCTGATAGAAGACATAAATGGTTACCTGGTGGGATCAGGACCAACAGCTTCGCATAGCTCATATAGTTGATTTGCAACCATGTAACGAACACGCCATGACTTGTCCTGTATAAGAAGTAATTCAACTATGTAAATGTGACAAAAACAAGCAGAAATTCACTTCAGAAAGTTGGAAACAACAAAAACCAGCAAAAACCAAATTATTTTTTATTTACTCTTTTGGCGTTCAATATTGAGAACACGAAAAAAGGTTCTTTAAAATGACAAAAAAGGATGGGACTACTAAATATGAAAGGCATGCAGATAACTAACAGTAAAACCATAAACGAAGGTTAAATATGTTTTTGGTCCCTCAAGTTTTACTGAAGTTTAAAATTAATCCCTCTTCGAAACTTTTGACCAATTTAGTCCTTTATCTTTAGAAATGCGTAAATTTAATCCTTTAAACCAATTTTTGTTAAGTTTATCTGACGTCTCAAGCACATTTCATAATAGTATTTAAATTGTTTTTATTGTTTCACACATTTTCACTTCAATGTTAACTCAAATATTATCATAAAACATGTTTGAAACGTTAAATAAACTTAACAAAATTTAATTAAAATGACTAAATTCATGCATTTCTAAAGATAAAGGATTAAATTGGTTAAAAGTTTCGAAGAGAGACTGATTTCCAAATTTCACTCAAACTTGAGGGACCAAAAACATATTTAACCATAAAAGAATCAAACTTCAAGAGACCTGCATCAGGATTAAACTAATTCAACTGTCAAATAACTCTTGATGCAATTCATTATTACTCACAAATCAACAAACTCATGTCATGCGACTACAATAATTAAATATGTACTAATGCAGTGGTGTGGGGAATGTTATCACCCTAGCAGGTCCATTTCCAACTTTAATCTTTTAATTTGAATTAGTTTAAGATTATCATTCTTCCACCAAAAAAAATCTAGGTACAGTGCATCATATTCATTCCTGTTAGTAGCTCAATAAAATTTGTATTTACACAAGTGTATGGTTCAAAAAGTAATAAATAAGCCACAATCATGTGCAAAACAAGTAGCTATAAAGGGGAAATAAAGAATCCTTTCACATAATATTGTTTAACAAAAACAAAATACTTTTCCCACACCATTGTGTTCTGTCCAAAATGTTTAGAAGTTATTTAGATCTAAGTTCTTTTAAATGGTTTATGAAGTTTTCTCCCTCTTCCTCTACCTTGTACTAATAGCCTGTCCTCCATTTAATCAACTCTATTTCTTCAGCTTCTATTGGTCTTCTTTCACATGACCACTTTGGTGCAATTCTACATTTTTTTTCCATGATAGGTGCTACCCTCGCTTTCTCTATGTTAAGAGTAGAGTAGTAAGCTTGTGTTTAGTATTCTTGAGCTATGAGGGTAAATCTATCCTTTGCACTGTCTCGTACTACATTTTACTACTACTAGGAACTAGCCTAGTTTACTACACAAATAATATACTATAACCACATTGAAACAAGTTTCTCTTATTCCCAAAGTTAAATTTATATCCTAATCTTATCTACTCTTTTATGTCCATCCTCTATTGTTTGTTATCATGTCGGCAACACTAAACTTAAGCCCTTGTTGGTACTATGGCTGTGTAGTAAGTTGTCACTAAGCTCTGAAACAATATTACAAAGCACCAAAAATAAATAGTTTTGCAGTTAAGTGTTTGCTTTCCATCGTACATTCTTTACATTAGAATAAAGAAATTTGAACGGATAATATTTTTCACACACACTCTTCCTGTGAAACAAAACAAATTTATTTGCATAGTGGTACATATGTTTGGAAAGGAACAGGCCACTAATTAAACTTGTATCCAGCCTATCGATCTACTCTTACATATATAGTTAACTAAAGCAACCCAAATGTTGCATTCAATTTGATAAGTGTTGGCCACAAAATGGCTATAAATCTCTACATATATAGAATTACAAATGGTCAACAAACCTGAGAAAAATTGACTATGACAGGAAGAATATGTGCCACACAATCCTGAGGCTCCAACAATTTTCCTAGAGCTGCACAACCCTCAACAGCAAGCAGCCGAACAGAATCTTGATCTTCAAGACAAGAGTCAAGAAATCATTGGTTAATACATGCAATTCCATCCAGCCAATCAACTTAAAAAATAGACTAAATAATTACTCCACAAATGACTATAAAGCACTAAACCTGTATTCATTTCTCCCATTAGTCAGTCTAATATACTGACAAACAAAAACTTCAGTATGCTAAGTTTCCTGATAATATTATAAGGAAGAATGATACACTTGTTCTATTCATGACTAGCAGTTATGTGAATTTCACTCGAACAGGTCCACCATCTGGCCTCTTCGTAATTAAAAATATTACTGCTGTTCCTTTTATTGCAAAGATCAATAACAAAGGCAGCTCATCAGTGAAAGTCTGCAAGTGTCTGCAGTTATTTATAAACATTTAACATGCATATTTTACCTTTTATACCAAGATTTTGGACTAAGAGGAAACTAAGATGAACAGAGATTAAATATGAACAGTTGAGAACTATTAGACTGTTGCATAATATTTTTTGTATTCTAGGGTCTTTACTTTGATGAAAACCTTTCAGATTAACATCACGAATGAAATAGTTGAAACTTGTCTAAGACTCCAAAAATACCTTAATCAGATTCAATCTTCTATTTAGTTTTCAGTTTCTTTCTTGTTGATCTTCTGAACTTAAATAGATCTAATTCCCAATCTAGACAAAGTGATCAGAGACAAACATAAATCCCTAGATGAAACAGATAGCCTGAATAATGTCATTCACAGTACCTAGCTACGGGGGTCCTCAACTCATCTAAGCAGCACTTTGAAATATATACAATTACAAACTCTAAAACTGTTGCCTCTATCCTACTCTTATATAACAGATTAATGATGAGATGATGGAATTCGCCGCATCATCTTCACATACCATCTTGTGTAAGATCCTCAAACACAGACATGACGTCTGATTTCAAGTGAGGAGCTTCAACGGTGGCAGCAAACTTTCCCAAGTTTGTGGCAGCAGATCTCCTAACCATAGGCATATCATCTTGACAGAGCTGGCCATATATGGCTCTCAGTTCAGTCTTCACCACCTCCGGCGCACTAGGGTAAGCAATATGGAACAAACCACAAGAAGAAACTCGTGCTGTGAACCACTCGCCAGCAGCCAGCCTCTACAACAACCAAAATAACAAAAACAATGAATCCCACTCAAACCACAATCAAACTCATAATACAATCCTATTTAGATAAAAATACCTGGTGAACGAGTAAAATGAATTGAGGCCTAAGCTCAAATCAACGTATGCATTTAATTTTTAGAGAAATTATTTTCATAAACTTCTCCGAAACCTAAGGGGCATAATTTGATTTTATAGCTTATGGAAAACTCACTTCTAAGTTCTTACAATAAAGTTTATACAAACAAAACCTAAAATGATGAATAAAAACGCAGTGAAACTATGTATATGTACTACCTTAACTAAAGGAATGAAGTGCTCAACCAAATCCTGCTCCTTCATCTGAGCTCCAATCCTACACAGCGACTCCACCGATTTGTCTCTGACGCAAGTTTCCTCAACGGTGCAGAGCGTCTCCAACGGAGGAAGAAGCACGTTAGCGTGTTCCACGCCTCCCACGTAGGGAATAAATACGCCCAATTCCTCGGCCATTGCGAGAAGCACTTCATCGTCATCGTCGTTGTTCTCGCTGAGAAACGGAATCAGTTCCTTCCGCGTTCGCTCCTCGCCAAGCGCGCGCGCGATCGTGGAGAGCCGTCGGATCGAGTTCAGCCGCAGCTGAATATCCTCGTTCTTCAGCTCATCGATCAATACGGCAATCGGATACAGAGGCTGGTCCACCATCGCCATGTGGTTTCACCGGATCCTCGAAAACTGCAAGGATCGAAGATCGACGATTCACTCGATTTCAATTAAGCAAAAATTCAAAACAAAAAACGACAAAAGGAAAGAGCGAGAAAGAAACTCGAAATCTACAATACACTTCTTGATCTAAAGCAATGGAGCCGTAGTTCGGAGAGAAATTGAAAAAAAAAAAAAGTGAGAAAAAAATGAATGAATGTGTTGGTGTGGCAGAGAGAGAGAGAGAGAGGGAAGAAAGAGAAGTGATGTTGTGGCACCTGAGAGGGGATTTGTGGAAGGACGGAGAGGAATGGGAATGTAGCGCGGATCGGATCTGCCGTTTGGATAGAGAGAAATTTGGTTTTATAATTTTCCCTGGAATTTCACCATTCTCGAGGGTGTAACTGCTTCTTCCCCTTGTATTGTTCATCATTGGCTGCAAATTTCTTCTTATAATTGTGAAAAAAAAAATATTATGAAAGATTGTAGCGTACATATGATTTCTTTAGAATAATTGAAATCAAACAAATAATATGCACTGTCAATTAATTCTTCTATTGTAAAACAATAGTTTTTAAATTTTTAATTTGTTTACTTTCAAATTAATTTTTTGCATTGATATTCCTAGGTTGGATTGTAAAGACAAAGTAATCCATACGTTGAAAAAAAAAAATTACAGTTGTACCAAACTTTTACTCTATGGTTATTGTGAGTAACTGAAAATATTGATAATTTACTACTAATAATTACCGTGTTTAGGGATTAATATTAAGGTTTTAACCTTATTACAAATTATTAATTTATCTAATTAAATTTATTACAATTTACTTTTAACTTATTATCTTCTAATTATAAATACTATTCATTTGCATGTGAGACAACAAAATATCAATTTCATATAAAATTGTTTATTGTCTTTTGTATTATATTATATTTTTCAAGTATTGGTTTTCAATTTTATATTATTTGATTGATTTTATGAGATGTATATCGAAAGAGAAACGTATAATATTTAATCTTGTCGTGTATAATAAAAACAATACTTAATACTTAATCTCAATTCACTCTTTATGATCTTTTCGTCATGGATTGACTTGTTTTATTGTTATTTATTTTTAACATTCTTATGGAGAAAATATATCATTGCTATTCTTGATTATAAAATTCAAAAATAATATTATATAATATATTTATCATGAATATGCTTAATTCACTACCAAATAAGTCTAAAATAATTATGTATATAAAAAAATTTCTACTAATAACAATGAAAGTACAACAAATGAAATTGTGACTCACTTCAATATTTGATATATGATTTCTAAAATGATATATGATTTCTAAAACTATTGATTTTTTCTATTATATTAAGTGATGTTTCAACCTCTTCTATTTTTAAACATTTTGATAACGTTTATAAAATAATGTGATACTAAAATTGAAATTGCAATCAAGATCTTAAGCTTTTGAAGTACTTTCTTGAAATTGAAATCTCAAAATTGTTAAGAACTTCAACTATAAGATGTGATGATTTATATTAATGCGGATCTGCTCTTGATAATAAAATATGAACCAATGGATACTTCATATTTCTAGTGGTTACATTATCACATGGAAAAGAAACAAAAAGTTGCAATTAGATCCACTACATTGAACTTAAAGGAATGGTCTACGAAGGTTTGTGACCCGGTCCAAAATTTAGGTATGCGCAACTTCCCATTCAACTATATCGTGATAATATAAGTTGCAAAAGACATTATTCAGTACCCTATTCAACTCAACATCACCTTAATAAAGCATTGCAACATGTGAAAGTTGATAATTTTTTCATCAAGAAAAGTCTGAAAAATATTATGAAATAATCAAACACTCGATCCGAAAATCAATTGACAAATATTATTATGACATGTCACATTATTGGAGATTATAAACAAGTTAAGAACATATACATTCATTTTCCATCTCGAGAGAAAGTATTGATACAAAGATATTTGATTACATAAATTATAAAATTGTAGAACAATACAAACTGTGATACAATGAAAATTTCCTTAATTCAATCGTGATTTATAAACTTTCTTGTGTAACCGGTGTTTGGTATAAGTAAAATGCCATAAGAACAAAGTGTCTATATATACAAAATAATACATAAATTAAAATCATAAACTGAATTGTTTTTTGTTTTTATCATACAAAAGTTATACAAATGAAAATCATAGAGGGTGAAATACCTTAGAAATAGCACTCAGTGGTTGATTTAGGCGAGTTGTTGTTCTCGGATTACGAAGTCAGTAAAGAATGATGGCTTTGAGGTTGAGTTCAGATGATCTACAGAAAACGAAAAAAGGTACATACACACTCTGATTTTGGGATTTCAGCATTTAATTCAGATTAGTCCATGCTGCCATTTCTCAAATTCTCAATCCTTTCCCGTCAAAACATTACACAACCGGTTCCAAAAACCCCCAGTTGTTGTTGGAGCTTGCTCAAGAGGGTCCTTAAATTTTGCTCTCTCGCCCAACTCTTCGAAAGAATCTACAAGGTTCTGAAGCCTTGCCACAAACTCAATCAGAAGCGATGTAAAAGTGGCTAGAGACAAAGAACTAGCACTTTCATACGTTTTAGATTCTTCCTCTTTTGTCACTGCATCTGCTGTGAAGGAAATATGAGCAGGCCAAGATATCTGTTTCCTGAACATGTTTTCATCACCAACACCTACAGGTATCTTCTCAGGAGCTGCTTGTTCTCCCCAACCTTTTGGAACTTTGACGGCTCTGAGATCAAGCACGGCTTCACTTAGAGACTTATACTCCAGAAAGTGTCTTTCTTCATCCACGTGCAAGAGATCTTGAGAATCACCCTCCCCTCTTGGCCGGTTTCCGATTTCCCAGCTCTCTGAATTCACAAGGAGGAAGGATTTTTTGTCAATCTTCTGCTGCAATTCTTCTGCTGCCTCGTGTACTTCGTAAAGAATGTCGTCCTCGCCTAGTTTCTCCATTTTTTTAACTTTGTTTCCGAGTTCCCTTAGAATTTTCGCCCCTTCAGAACCTACCTTCTGAAGCTCCCTTCTAAAGACTTGTCTCTTCTCTGGTGGTGCCTGTTTATTATAAGGGAGGCTAAGTACATGTGTGTTTTTGCATAAATCATAAGAATTAAAATTTTCCAACTATTTAACTTTAAATTATCCGAAAATTTGAAGTAAAGATAATAAGAAAAGTAATGCACCAAATTCACTGAAATCATAAGCAACTATCACTTCAAATTATAAAAGTGTCATTGTACTCCCCAAAGTTACTAAAATGGCAGTCATTTTAGTCCCTAATGTTGTCAAACATCAAACATTCTAATCTTTGAAATTAAAAAAATAAGAACCAAAATTATCAATGGTTGGTGTAAGGACTACAATTAGATTTTTATAATTTAAGGCACTACATTAACTAGTGATTGTAATTTCAGGGAGTAACTTGGTGCCTTACTCCAAAAATACATAGTAAAGGATATTTTAATAGATTGAAGTGTGTTTTTAAGATTGGAAGAGAGTAAAGAAATAGAGAAGAAAAGTTTCCCATTATTTATTTGTAAGAACTAATTACAAGCTAAAATATGAACTTTACATAGAGAAAAACAGTTAATAAATAGTTAACTATTCCTGATTCCCAACTAACTCCTAACTAACTCCCAGATCAATAAAGTCTAAACCACATAATAACACCACTTATACATGTTATGGATAAATTATTCCACCAAAGTTTCAAGTGTAATAAATCAACGCACGCAGAGGGTACCTCCTAGCAGTAATTTGGTTACGTCAGTTACTTCATATGATTAGGAGCCATAACAGCAATTGTAGAAGTAAAAATAAGAAAAACTGGAATGCATTATACCAATATACTATTTTTGACAAGATATAGAAAAACGAAATAGAACTTTGGCCTCATAAAAACTTGAGTTTAATGCAGTGACCATATTCAACCTACGAGAATGAGAAATGACAGCACTGATTAGCATGTCAAATATGAAGAGGTGAAAACAACGTCAAGTTTATCCGTTTTAATGTAAAAAATAACAGAAAAGGAATTTTAAGCCAGAAACAATATACTGAATCGCAGTACGTATCAGGTACCAGTAGTACACAAGGGGTACTTGGGTTAAAGTTAAGATCTACTGCATCTCCCTGAAGGAATTTTGTGTCTTTGTATCAATGAGTTAACCTTAACCTTTTCGTAAAATGGTATTAGAGCCTGATTACGAACCCAATGTCTCGATTTCGAATTGGGGAGGAACCTGCTCCAACAAAGAAGGAGTTCTGAATTCACCCGGCTGCCAGGTGGTCAGTTTATGAAGGAGGGGCCTTTGTTAAGGAACCTAACTCTCATATCATTGTTTCGAAAAGATTAACCCATTCTTACAAGGACATAAAATTCCTTAACAATCTCTAGTTCAGCCACTAAGAATACAAGATTTGGGGGCTAAGGGGTTAATATTGGATAACAAAAGTTAAGATAAGTTGAAGCAATATTAGCTTTCTGAACTTGGGGACCAAAGTAATTGACAGTGGATTACAAAAGAAGAAGCTATATTCCAGTATGTCTGAGTAAAATTGATTTTTTCCAGGTCTAAGGTTTACAATCAGTAGACATTTCTCCATAAACCCAAATGGCTTAATTTAATAGTCGATCTTGGTTTAGGAAAAAAAAAAAA
>Ga0209389_1001935_pt1 | contig 15273 bp, 11 predicted proteins | sample CowpearedBW_FD_187526 | JGI IMG/M metagenome (GOLD analysis project Ga0209389, IMG submission 187526) | Root nodule microbial communities of legume samples collected from California, USA - Cow pea red BW (SPAdes) (version 2) | ecosystem: Host-associated > Plants > Roots > Nodule | place: USA...
TATATATATATATATATATATATATATATATATATATGTTGGAGTAACCTTTGATTTCAATCAACGGCCTTATTTATACGTACACTCCCAGATTATATATTCCATGGCTTTGTAAATTATAAGGGGCCAAAATGAGTAAGAAGTAGCTTTGGAGTAGTGCAGTTATTCTTACAAGTTCAGTTCCATATACATAGCCACTTTTGCACCGTTGAATTAAAATATCGTAGTTTGATTTACAAGAATTTACCATTTTCTTCTTCCAAAGTGAAATAAAATCATTTTAATATATGTACAGCACATTTGTTAATCTTCACAGTGATGGGTTATGTTTCATATGAACCTAACAAGTGGTATCAGGACCGATGGTTAAAATCGGTTCAGACGAGTGCAGTATGGTCCTTGTATCGAAAGTCAAGTCTTCTTGTCAAGGGTTCCAGGTAAGCGTGTCCTATTAAGAAAAACGGCAGTACAGACAAGGCAGAAAAGAAGTACTTGTGGTTGAGAATGCTTTTGTTGGAGGGGGAGTGTATCAATGTGGTTGAAGGGACTCACCCTTGAGAAAGAGATGGTTAGGAATCCAAGTGTGAGTTTAAGTCTCACATTGGATAGATAGAAATGAGAAAGTAGAACACTATATGAGGATAAAGACCCATAAACCCATTGCCTTAAGGGTTTGGGTTGAGAGTGATATCAATGTTTTATGTGGTTGGGTTCAGGTCTCATTAGTGCTGTGTCTCCCAGTAACACCCCTCTTTAAACCTAACAGGATTTGACATCACTTTTATCCCAAAACCTTAATATAATAGTGGTATGAGCACTTTTAGTATAGAATCTGATATATTGAAACACAACCCTCAAGTAAGAAATTAGATATCTTACATGTAGAGTTATCAACAAATTTTTCACAAACAATTTCTTTGTAGTCAAAATTTATTTTAAACTACAAAATCACCATGTTGTATTAGTACTCTTTGTCTTCAATTCACTCAGCCTCGTCTTCTTAGAACATGGAGTAAAATTTTTGAAGTGCTTGTGTCCCCAATCCGCCCTAATCCATTCAGGGTCAGCTTCCTGCGCTAAGCGGATTCCTTCGCTGAGCGAATCCCTGCTATGCTGATGCCTTTGCTTAATAGATTTTTTCTGTTTTGAACTTCTGCTGCATACATGCAAAACAAGAAACCCATCAATTCCAAGTTACTTCTCTTAATACGAGTATTTGCGGTATTGAACAATTGTCTCTTTTACAAGAACTAATTTTGTTCATCTATATCGTTACATATAACTAGTTGCTTGCTTGGTTTATCGGACCACCACTCGTCTGGATCTTTGTTATGTTGTTCACACTCTACCACAATTTTATGTAAAGTTCCAAAGAAGAACTGAAATGTTGTCGCATGAGTTCTATTTTTGAGAGAGTTGGTTACATATTCGATTGAAATCCTTAAAATTTGTAATATATATGTTTATTAAACTTGTATTTACTTGTAAGTTCATTATGCTGTATACATTATATGTCCATCATGCATGCACATAGGTCTCTAGGAGAATGGGCTGTGATAATGCAAGAGGAGTATGAGACTACCATCATTACTTGTGCAAAACCAAACTATATATCTGAGCTCAAGATTGTTGATACGGCACAGGAACAGGGGCATCAAACATAACGCCAAAACCGGCAGATATAATCTGAATTTCAGTAAATATAAGGGAAACAACATATTACATAGTATTTGATTATGAAGAAAATGTAAAAAAAAGGTACACCCGAGTCGCTAACATGCATCATGGCTGTGTTTCCACTCCATCAGTATTAGAACCATCAATTTCCGTAGCTTTCTTGTGTACAGTCTTATAAGTGTACCTCATTGCTAAAATTACAAAGAGAAACAAATTTAGGATATTTAATCCAACCACCAACCAATAAAGTTTATCTAGACGGCTTGAATTCACATCCTCTGCGATCCAACTTTTTCCAGTCTTGCCCGTGACATAGTCGACGATTATTAAAAGAAAGCTGCTCAAGAAGAATCCTACTCCAATCCCACTAAGATACAAAGCCATTCCTATGCTTCTCATTGAGTCAGGAACTTGGTCATAGAAATACTCTTGCAAGCCAGTTAGACAAAATGAATTTCCAATACCAAGCATAATGAATTGGGGTATCATCCACATCAAACTCATAGTCTCGGGCTTAGTTCCTTCTTCTGTTACCACTTCATTTCCAACCATTCTTAGTCTCTTTGTTTCTACCATGGCCGCAACAGCCATGAGTATGATTAACAGTGTTAAGCCTACGCCAATCCTCCTAAGGATGCTGATGCCTCTTTCATTACCAGTCACTTTTCTTAGAATTGGAACTATGATTCTATCATATATTGGGACAAATGCCATGGTGCCAAAGCCTGCAAGGGACAACATGGATGCTGGTGGGATTTCGAAGCTATTACTTATCTTTAAGTTCAGAGCGGCTGTTTGTTTGACAAAGAGTGTTGACCCATATGCTATACATACTCCAACTAATAATGAAGTTAGCCATATGGGAACAACATTCAGAATAAGCTTTGTCTCCTCCACTCTTGTCACTGTCGCTAATCTCCAAGGATTCTCTTTCTCATCTCTATACTTCTCTTCCACTATTGCAGCCTTGTCAAGAAACCTATTCATTCATTCATTCAATCAATTGATTAGTATTCATTCTATACTGAATTTTAGTTGACAGCTTCAAGTATATAACTTATTGTCAATCACAAAAAGCTTACCACCATGTTAATGACTTTATTGACACTATTTTGTTAACATTTTAGCCCAGGTTTTAATCTTTAGTTCTATAAAAAGGAAACTTTATTTCATAGAATTAAATTATAACATAATGGTTCATAATGATACATATCTAACAAGTTAATGTACCTGAGACTGCTTGTATGACTGAGAAGCCTTCCTTGGGAATTCTCTGAGTCTGGTACTTCAAACAATAAAGCAGGATTTGAAGGAGAAGAGAGATTCCTTTTCCTTATGGCAGCAATTAGGACTTGTAGAATTGGCAAGAAAGGGTTTTGTTTTGGCGTCATTTTGTACCTGTAGAAAGGCATCCCCATATAAAAAGCAATGATAGTTAGAGCCGTAAAAATTGTGAGGGCGAGACAAGCAACTCCCCAGCTGACAAAGTCCTCAACATAAACAATGACTGTTGTTCCCAGCAGCAATGCAAAGCTGAATGTAAAGGTCCACCAGTTGAAGAAAGACATCTTCTCCTTTCGTTCTTGAAGGTGGTCATCATCAAATTGATCAGCTCCAAAGCTTTGTGAACACGGTCTGAATCCCCCAGAACCCAAGGCCAAACTGTATAGAGCAAGGTAGAAAACCACTTCATGAACCTTACTTCTCTCATCAGATATCTCATTGTTCAATGGTTTTAGACTTGGGACGAACTGAGACATGGTGAGCATGATTAATCCCTGGCTTTACACAACAAGTAATGAGGTTTCTTTTCCATGGCAACAATGTCTTCTGCGCATGCAGAGCTATATATTATGTAATTTGTATGCTGGGTGAAATGTGTAAAATCATATGTGCAGTAGAGAAAGTGAGAAAAGGAAAGATGAATATATATATATATATATACCTTGAGGTATAAAAGGGAACAAAAGAGGGCCATACGAAATCTACCGGTGTAGGCATCACCAACATAGCCACCAATTAGAGGCAACAATGTTGTTGCTCCTTTCCAGTAGTTTACATTATTGGTTGCTGTTTTGAGATCTTGATGTATCACTCTAGTTAAGTACATTATGAGATTAGCGGATAAACCAAAATAGCTTATCCTTTCACTCATTGAAATGGCTGCTCCAAATTCAAATAAAATCCCCAAGTTATGCTCATATTAAACACATTTATCTCATAATTTTATTACTGCTGATAACTGCTTTTTAAATTTGACCATTTAAATTCTGTGTGTACTGATAATATAAATTTTTCATGAGTGAATTGATGCAATGAAATGGAATTTTTTTCTCTATTTGCAACCATGAAATGAAATCATCATGATCTGAGTTTGTGTAAATTATCCAGAACAAAAGTGAAGTTAAGTAAAGAGGTAGTATCTTACCAAGGACAAAAAGAGAAGCTTTCCGTACACCAGTGGCAGCACGGAGTGGAACTCTGCCCTTATAATCAACACAATCATCAAGCACCCATTTCTGTTTATCTTTTTCTTCACTCTTACGTCCATTTCGCTTCTCCATTTCCTGCACCATGTTTACAATTTGAAGGTGTTTGATAAAATGATTGATCTCTTCACCTTTTGATAGAATGGGTGGATGAAATCTACTGTTGGTGTGGCCTATTTAACGGCATTTGAAATGCAAATAGCAATGACAATTGCTACTTCACTAATTCAACTGCATTATTAACTGGTTGGAATACAGCCTGCAAGTGAAAGATAATAATGATTAGTTATGGTTAATTACTTAACTTCTCACTGAGCAATTTATGTGTTAATTAATGATTTCAATACTTCAGTTCACCCAAATCAATCTCATAATGCTGATTCTTTCATCCCCGCACTATATAAACAATACAAGCAACCATTATATAAGACAAAAAATAATAGTAAGCAAATAAATTAAGCAAATAACTCCTCATGACGCACAATAAGTTGTATACGTTAGAGACTTTTAAAAAAAGATTATATGCTTTGGAGTAACTTTTTATTTCAATCAACAGCTGTGCATACACTCCCTTGTTATTGTAAATGGCCAGGATGACTAAATCATGTAACCAATTTGGAGTTGCTTCACATTATATATTTGTATATAGAGAGAGTGTTTTTTACTATGTTGAATTAAAATATTATGGATTGATTTACTATGTATTCCTATGTTGTTCTTCTACCAAATTGAAATCATATTCTCTTTTCATAAATTTTAAAGAACATATATTATAGGACCTATCTTGAAACACATAACCCTTCAGTCCAAATCAGAGGCCATACATATATAAATATGTGATGCTAAGAAAAACTTCACTAAACAAGAACCTGAAAAAATATATGGTCATGATTAAAAAAATGGCTCATACAAAACTCCTATTTCTCCATCCCTTTAATGATCGGATTCAGCTGTTTTAAAGTGATAAGAGTGTACTTCAAAACAAAATCCAATGATAATCATTATTAAAATTACTATTAGTTTTTTATCTTTTTAAAATATGTACGAGATTTATGGCAATTTTTACCGACTCTAGCCACTACACTCCAAGCTCCTTTTGGTGGATGTAAATTTCACTATAAGATTTTCATTCCACAAAGTAAAATTTCATTTTTATATTTATTGAGTATGAAATTTTTTTCTTATCTTTATCTACCTTGGAAAACAACTATACCTCTATCACTTTTTTAATCTTTTAAATATTAATTAAATAATTTTTCCAAGATATATTAAAGAAAATACGATGTTATGTGTTATAAGTATTTATTATAAAAATGATACGCATTTTTTTCTTTAATGTTAAATATAAAAAAATAATAATTATATAAATATAAATATAAAAGTATAAACTAACAATGGAATAAAAGTTAAAAAAACTAAAAAAAAAACAAAAATGATCAAATATGTATAGGCTATAATTTAAGCGAGTCAAAGTCCTGCATCAGTTAAATGCTATATAAGAGAAAATACTCAAACTCAGTATCTTAAAATTATGGACTAAAAATGGTATCAAATATGTTATGTGTTTTAAACCAGAGTCACTTATATATAATATCTTTCTAGTGACATCCCTATATCAAAAATAAAACACTCATAAGTAATATTAGAGCTTATGGTTTGTCATGGAGACCACTTAGACCACTATGACAACAACAACATCATAATCACAACAAACTGGTATAAGTAGGGGTGACAATTAGGGTCTGCCCCGCAGGCCCGTGAAAAAAACGTGAGGCGGGCCATGACAGTGAGCCCGTAAGCTCGCATAGGCCCACGATCCACAAGCCCTCATAAAATTAAAAAAAAACCTTGCACTTGTGTATATTAATTATTTCTTTTATGGACTCTTGTATTAATGTTTCAAATTCTTGTATAACTGGAAAAGACAAGTATTATGTAATTTTTAATGTGCTAAAATTTAAAGAATATATTGTGTATGTCATAGTATGAATATGATGAAAATGTTGAATTATCAATTTATCATCTAATTTCCCAAAGTCTTTACTTAATTTTGTAAACTTCTTAAAATTTCTCAATTTTTAAACATTGAAAATTTTATCATAAAAATAATAAAAAAAAAACGGGCCGGTTCGCGAACCCGCATACCAAGTGGTATGCAGGACGAACAAGTGTTTTCGATCCACATAAAATATGCGGACAGAACGGGTCAGCTCGTGTTGTGCGGGCCAGACCGGTCCACATTGCCACCCTTAGTTATAAGTTGATTGCTTTGACATACACTTAATAGAAAAGATATCATACGAAAAGAATTTACTTTTAAGAGAACATTGTTAGAAATAATAAAAGTAAATCAAAGTCCTACAGTTACATATTGGATTTTGTGTTACAGTTACATATTGACAATGAAATAGGTTGATGAAATCTATGTGAGTGGCGTACAGTTTTGAAAAGTAAAAAAGCAAACCATTGCTGCTTGGTTCTACGTATTATTATTATTATTATAATAATAATAATAATTATTATTATTATTATTATTATTCATGGAATAGAATAATGATGGAATAGAACATATTTGTTTTGTGAGCTTTTAAATTGTCTATATACTCCACAAGCTATAATTCTTCTTCTACAAGTTTGTTGGAGTCAATGTATCTGAGGTGCATGCTGCTACGTACAATTCTTTATTTGACTTGAGAGTATATTCACTTTTGTGACAGATTCTTTAGGAAGGAAGGATAGGAAGAAGAGTATAAAGATTCTCCTTGAAGTTTTAGAAGAGCATAAGTTCCCTCGCGTGTCGGTTTATATATATTATAAACTTTAGGTCATATATATAAAAGTAATATCACATAATTGTTTGCAAAGTGCCAAAAAAAACACCACATTAATAATTTTGTATTTGAATTTTAGAAATGAAAAAATTAATTAAAAATAAAGGCATCTTTAAAAATGACCAGTTAGACTTTTCCATAGTCCTCGATAAATTCTTGTAAATTGTTGTTAATTCAGTTTTCATTAAGTAAAAATTATTGTTTAGAAACATGACATTTTATTTCAATGTCGATAAAAATTTACTCTTTTTGTAATTCATACATTTAACAAACTAATATATTTTCAGTCGATCATTGATAAGTAAAGTTATAAATTTTGTAGTTTTGAATTAAGGCTAACTAAAAACATATACTTTTATTTTTTTAAAATACAAGGAGCTAAAATGAATATTTATTTAAAACTAAAATAAAATTCATTTTTTTTTGTTTTTGAAAAATATATTTTAAGAAAATTTAAAATAATGAGACTTGATTATTTTAATATTAAATTATTAAATTATAAATATAGATTTTATAAACGAGTTTTATTATTTATAAATACATCATCTCTCTCAAATCCTCCCATTCTTTTCTAGGAGTATTGGAAACTGCTAGAACGATCTTTGTGGCGAGCTCTTCATTTTTGTTCGATCAATTTCTCCAATTAAGTAAGTTGGTCTTCTGTTCATTTTTCTCGTTCAATTATCCTTATACATACATGTGAGCGATTTTTGCTTGCATGTGGCTTCTATGTCTTCCTTGTGAATTTATGCTGATCAGTGGTTCCAATGATGTGTCTTGATCATGTCTCTCAGGAACAGTTCTTAGTTAGGAAAAAGGGAAATCAAGGCTCTCCAAACTTTTTTGTGCATTAGTTTATCCTTTTCTCTGTGTTTTGTCTCGTTTTGTATGCTTGTTTGAGATAATTACCTAATTGGTGTGAGTAGATGGAAAAGTTATAATTAGACTTGTTCAGGATGATGCACTTGTCTAGCTAATATGTAGAATTCTTATATACATACCTTCGTTTTTTATAAAACTTCAGTTTCTTTGAACTATTATGTATAAATTTGTATTTCAGTTTGGATGACTTACATATTAGTACTCTATGCTTATGATTATCAATTTGAAATTTTAGTAATTATGCTATTATATGGGATGTTAAAAGAAGTAACTACATTTAATTTTATAAAAGCAATATTCATTCAAATAATTTATTATACAGCAAATAATAAAACGCCCGTCTCTACAGAAGTGAAAAGCTGGGAAGAGATAAGTAGTAAGTAAGTATGTTTCATGCTCAATTACTCTTATGTCTAAAATTTTATCTCAAACAAATATAGTCTAAAAGTTTTTAGAATATTGTCAATGGATTAAAATGACATCTAATTTGATTTTTAAAGCAATTACTATTAAAGTGAATAATTTGTAATTAGAATTTAGATTAAAAATAATAATAATAACTTAAGATTGAAAGTATATGACAAGTTATTCCAGCTTATAATAAATCTCTTAACAACCATAAATGGTTGTTGTTCCTGAAATACAAAGCAGAAGCAAAGCTAAAAGTGAAGTCTTGAAAAGAAAAATTGTCATAATGAAAGTGGGCCTATGATGTTATCATCTCCACCGCGATGACGACTCTCATTATCAGTGTACCTGTTTCCCAAGAAGATAAAGGCACACAAATCCAAACCTCTGGAATTTGTATCCCTTCAAGAACATTAAGATGCATAAGAAGTCTAGCTCTAATCCTGACATAATAGACCAAAGTTAGTGTCAATTTTATATACATTTGGCTTATGTCTTATTTGTAATAAATCTCTCGGAAAATCACCTATTAATCACATGTACACATAGAATCCACTGTTTCTTTGATTATTGAGTCTGGTGACAGTTATGCTAGTTTTCTAGGAAGAAATTCCCGTTTAGTTGTTTTTGGGTCATCATAGATTTTGCATTCATCGCTTAGTTAACTCCAATAGCCCAATTCTTTACACAGTTAAGAAATTTGAGAATATATCATCTAATACCTTGGGTAATCTGATACAATAACTTAACAAATTCAAATCCCAGAAAATATGATCGGAAACAAATACATTAAAGATTTGGTTCAGCTGAAGATGGTAGCGAGAGTTGAACCTTAGCACTCTCATCAACCCACCATCTCCACCTCATCAATCTTATGACAGTCTTTGTCCATGCCTCTCCTCTCTATTGTCTTGTAAGTGTACCTTTTTGTGACCAACATGAACAAACACAAAACCAAAGCGTTTATGACACCCAACATCCAATAAAACTTATCTAGACGACTTGAATTTATGTCCTTCCCTATCCAACTTTCACCATTCTTCCCCGTCACATGATCCACCACGATTATTAGAAAACTGCTTAAGAAGAATCCAACTCCAAGCACACTCAGATACAAAGCCATTCCTAAGCTTCTCATGGAATCAGGAACTTCCTCATAGAAGTACTCTTGCAAACCAACTATGGAAAATGAATCTCCAAGCCCAAGGATTAAGTATTGGGGTATCAACCACAACACGCTCATAGTTTGGTGGCTAGCAGCCATTCTTAGTCTCTTTGCTTCGACTAAGGCAGCAACAACCATCAGCACCACACATAATGTCATGCCGATGCTGATCCTCTTAAGGATGTTGATGCCTCTTTCATTACCAGTCACTTTCCGAAGAATTCGAACAACAATCCTATCATATATTGGGACAGCAATTAAGATAGCAATTGCTGAAAAAGAGCCCATGGAAGCTGCTGGGATTTTGAACTTCTCAGTTATCTTTAGGTTCGTAGCAGCTGCTTGTTTCACAAACAATGTTGTGCCTTGAGCCACGCATATTCCAACTGTTAATGATGTTAGCCATATGGGAACTAAATTTAGAACAAGTTTTGTTTCTTCGACTCTTGTCACTGTCACTAATCTCCATGGACTCTCCTTCCGCCCGGCATGTTTATCTTCAATTATTGCAGCTTTGTCAAGAAACCTATTCATTGAATTGATTTGGGTTAATTTCCATGAATAAACTTAGTAGCCATGTACACTATCTACTCCTTAGTTTCTAACAACGAAAAACATTAATATGAATCTGACAAGGTCCGTGACTGATAAATACCTGAGCCTGCTGGTGTGTTTTAGAAGCCTTCCGTGGGACCTCTCTGACTCTGGGACCTCATACAATAAAGCAGGATTTGAAGGGCAAGATAAATTTCTCTTCCTCACTGCAGCAATTAAGACTTGCAAAATTGGTGTAAAAGGGTTTCCTTCTGTCCTTCTGTACCTGTAAAATGATTTTCCCACACAAAAAGCTATGATAGTGATAGCCATAATAATAGTAATGGCTAGGCAAGCTACTCCCCAGCTGACAAAGTCTTGAACATAAACAACCACTGTTGCACCAAGCAGCAACGCAAAGCACAGTGCAAAGTTCCACCAGTTGAAGAAAGACATCTTTTTCTTCCTTTCTTCCAAGTGATCATCATCAAATTGATCAGCTCCAAAGCTTTCTAAGCATGGTTTGTATCCTCCTGTGCCCAAGGAGATACAGTAAAGGGAAAGGAAGAAAACCACTTCGTGAATCTTCCTTGGTTGTTGGCATATCTTAGTGTTGCAAGCCTTTATACTTGGGATGAATTGAGACATCGTCAACAGGCTTAATCCCTGCTTCACACATCAAGAAATGAGCTTCATTTTTCATCACAACTCACTATCAAATTGATATAGGCTGTGTAAAAGTGTAAGTTACGAAATATAATAAAATATGCAATGTGATGGTTAGAAGAATTCAACTCCATCTTAATCTCATAAATTTTATGAGATGAAGATTCTAATTCATTTAGTTGTAATAGCTCTTGTTAAAAAAACTATTTGTTTAGTTCCGATGACATATTCCAAACTATGTTTTAAATTTCACTGAATCTCATAAAAATCGATTATATAATAAGTTTTCCACTTATCTATATAATATAATTTGAATTTACCATGAGGTATACAAAAGCGGAGAACAGAACCATAACAAATCGACCGGTGTAAGCATCAGCGATAAATCCCCCAACCAGAGGCATTAGGGTTGTGGTTCCTGCCCAGTAGTTTACATTCTTGGCTGCTGTTTTGAGGTCTTCATGCATCACTTTTGTAAGGTACGAGATGAGATTGTTGGCTATTCCAAAGTAACTCAATCTTTCACTGAATTCAATTGCTATTCCAGATTGAAACAGAATCACCAAGTCATGACGTGCTAATATAAGGCAAACACAAATATATTAAACATTTTTATAGTAGCTTGCTTCTTTTTCGACTACCAAGAAACCCGTAAAAGAGGAAAGTTCTCTAAAACTGTTTTGAAAATCATTCGGCTGTTACAGTAACTGTAACAGAGTGTGCTAACACTCTTCTTGCTGAAAACTTGTTACTAACTTCTAGGACATGCCACTTGTTTTTTAAAAGCTTGAATACCTGCTGTTAGTTTATGATGAAAATAAAGCTATAAAATGAAGACAAAGAAATGTTGAAATGATTACACAAAAACTTAAACTGATGTGAAGAAGGTTGTTACCGAGGACAAAGAAGGAGGCTTTCCAGACACCAGTGGAAGCACGGAGAGGAACTCTGCCTTTATAGTCGACAGATGCATCATGCACCCATTTTTCTTCACTTTCCTTTCCCTTCTCCATTTCTTGCTTCATCTTTAAAAATGGAAAGTGTAAAGTAAAAGATCCTTCCTGAGATGGATGTTATATAGACAAAGGTAAAAGGGAAGCATATGGTTGGTAGAGAGTACAGTACATTTAAATGCATGTAGTAAAGAGATTAGATATTTAGCAGGTTCTGTATTAATGGTGGTAATAAAACTGAGTACAAAGTCAATGTGGAATAGAACTATAACAGGACACAAATATGGCTTCCGAGGATAACACAACAGCTTGGCTTCTCTTAATTTTTCCCTTCTCAGCATACCAGGAGTGTGTAAAAGTTATGTTGAAAGCGATGAACTGAAAAAAAAAGAGTCATATATTAATTTCTATACATTTATTATTGCAATTTGTTATTAATATCCTTTAATATATAACATGTTAGATTATCATAGGAATCTAATTCAATTTGGGTTGGGATTACATGTATGTTCACTATAATCACTCGACATGTAGTCCTATATACGTTTATTTTATTTAATCTAGTCTTAACTCTCTTTTTTCGAGATGATGCAATATTTTTTCTTTTCTAAACTAAGATTATATTTTTTTATAACTATTATACATATATTTATATTAAAGTTAAATTTTTTAATTACTTTTAAACCGATTCTAACTATATTATTGAATTGCATTGGATTGGATTTTTATCTTATAAAAGAATAGGAAAAAATAATATAATATTTCTAAATACTTATTATTTTTTTATTTTTGTAAATGAAACTTAAAATTTATTTAATAAATACAATAACATGTATATGATAAATAATAAATACCATCTGATTTAAATAATAAACAACAAGCACATCATATGTCTTTAACATGGTAAATACCAGTGGCCTAAGGACACTCGTTAAGGAATAATAAATGTATTTTAGTATCATCATTTTTATAGTAAAGCTAAAATAATTAAATACAGTAATTAAAATAATAATATAAATGCACATAATAAATTTTAGGTTTAAATATCTTTTTGATTTCGTAATGTTTGTTGCGAATGGTCCTCAGCTTGACAAAATGTTTAAAATGGTCCTCATTTTGATCGAAGGTTTAAAATGGTCCTGTGTACAAGTATAGTGCTCAGTTAATGATTGAAACGACGTTACAGAAAACGACCAAATAAACATCAAAGTTATCATGTGATTTTCAACACCGAGTTTCGTTGACGTATAGAAGGGATAATATGGAAAAAAGAAATTTTAGGTCATCTTTAGTATATAAATTTTAACTTTATTTATTCAGTTTTTATTTTTATTTTTATTTGATATTCTTTTCATTTTCCCTCTAAATTTTGAGATTATGTGTCATTTTTTTCTGATAAAAAATGATAATATGTAAGACGACATAGTTTAAAACAACCCAAATATACCACATCATGTCTTTGAATAAATTATCTTTATTCTATATCTCAAATTTTCTCCTTTTCTATCTAGTTACATTTGAATAACTTATATTTATCTTAAATCTCAAAAAAAAAAAAAAATTATCTAGTTACACATGTAGGTTGTTTTGCCTGAATGTGATATATGAACTTATATTTATCTTAAATCTCTACTAGTTTATGTATTATGATGCGTTTGTGAACTAGATATCATCGAAACAAGTTAAATGATATTTTTGTGATCAAAATCTACGGGAGTAAAATTTATATGCATATAATAGAGTAAAATTTACTCTATTTATCACAAAGCATGTTTGAATCATGATATCCTCAATTTTTTGAGTGAGTCCAATCTTGCATTAAAGTAAAATATTTTATTTTTACAAGTTTCAATCTTAAATATTTAGACCAGAGTTAATGTCCCTATGTAAATCACATGTGCACACAACCCCACTGTTTCTTTGATCGTTGAGTCTCGTGAAAGATTTTCTAGGCAACTATTTGAGTTCAGATTTCAATTGGTGTTGTAATTCTTCCTTGATATAGCTAACATTTTTTCAATGCCCCCGAATGGACTGCAGAAGAAATGTTAAGAAGGAAGTTAAGTCTAACTCTAATAGTCGAATTCCAACAAATTCTAATAATTTGTGAGATAAAGTTTGTATTTTCTATACAATAAAGACTTCCAACAAACTCCAATAGAAGAATTCTTTACACGGCTAAGAAATTTAAGAGACTATATCATGCAATACTACGACAATAGCTAAACAAATTCAAACCCAGTAAACATAATTGGAAACAATACAATAAAGATTTGGTTCCTCAACCCACCATCTCCACCTCATCACTCCTATTACACTCCTTGTCCATGGGTCTGTTCTGTACAGTCTTGTAAGTGTACCTTCTTGTGACCAACATGAACAAACACCAAACCAAAGCGTTTATGACAGCCAAAGTCCAATAAAACCTATCTAGACGACTTGAATTTATGTCCTTCCCTATCCAACTTTCACCATTCTTCCCCGTCACATTGTCCACTATTGTTATCAGAAAACTGCTTAAGAAGAATCCTACTCCAAGCACACTGAGAAACAGAGCCATTCCTAAGCTTCTCATGGAGTCAGGAACTTCCTCATAGAAGTACTCTTGCAAACCAACCAGGGAAAATGAATCTCCAAGCCCAAGGATCAAGTATTGGGGTATCAACCACAACACACTCATAGTATGGTGGCTACCAGCCATTCTTAGTCTCTTTGCTTCTACTAAGGCAGCAACAACCATCACAATCACAGATGATGCCATGCCGATGCTGATCCTCTTAAGGATGCTCATACCTCTTTCATTACCGGTCACTTTCCGAAGAATTGGAACAATAATCCTATCATATATTGGGACAGCAATTAAGGTACCAACCGCGGAAACAGAGCCCATGGAAGCTGCTGGGATTTTGAACTTCTCACTTATCTTTAGGTTCGTTGCAGCTGCTTGTTTCACAAACAATGTTGTGCCTTGAGCCAGACATACTCCAACTGTTAATGATGTTAGCCATATGGGAACTAAATTTAGAACCAGTTTTGTTTCTTCTACTCTTGTCACTGTCACTAATCTCCATGGACTCTCCTTCCGCCCGGCATGTTTATCTTCAATTATTGCAGCTTTGTCAAGAAACCTATTAATTGAATTGATTTGCGTTAATTTCCATGAATAAATTTAGTAGACTAGACATATACACTATCTACTCCTTAATTTCTAACAACGAAAAGTATTAATATGAATCTGAATAAGACCATGTGTGATAAACACCTGAGCCTGCTGGTGTGTTTTAGAAGCCTTCCCTGGGACCTCTTTGACTCTGGGACCTCATACAATAAAGCAGGATTTGAAGGAAGAGACAAATTTCTTTTCCTTACTGCAGCAACTAAGACTTGTAAAATTGGTGTTAAAGGGTTTCCTTCTGTCCTTCTGTACCTGTAAAATGGTTTTCCCACGCAGAAAGCTATGACGGTGATAACCATAATAATAGTAATGGCTAAGCAAGCTACTCCCCAGCTGACAAAGTCTTGAACATAAACAACCACTGTTGCACTGAGTAGCAATGCAAAGCACAGTGAAAAGTACCACCAGTTGAAGAAAGACATCTTCTTCTTCCTTTCTTCCAAGTTATCATCATCAAATTGGTCAGCTCCAAAGCTTTCCAAGCATGGTTTGT
>Ga0209389_1001939_pt1 | contig 15255 bp, 7 predicted proteins | sample CowpearedBW_FD_187526 | JGI IMG/M metagenome (GOLD analysis project Ga0209389, IMG submission 187526) | Root nodule microbial communities of legume samples collected from California, USA - Cow pea red BW (SPAdes) (version 2) | ecosystem: Host-associated > Plants > Roots > Nodule | place: USA...
GGTTTAAAGGAAAATAAAGGATCTAGTCATTTGAAATTTAAAAATAATAATTTTTCTACAAAAAGTGTTATGGTATTCTATTAATATTTTCAATTGTAAAAGAATCTTATAATATTCAATCAATACTATATAAATTCTTTTAACAATGCAATAAAATCAGATGATATTTAAATTGAATTTTAAGAAAAAGTATAAAAAGTCACTCAATATTAAAAGTTGTACAATTTTTGATGAATTACTTTTGTTTTTTGAATTTTTATAAAATTTGTATGGTTTTTATTTATATGTATAATTTTCATTCCTTAAAACATTTCCAGTTATTCAATATTCACATGAAAATAATTTTGAACTTGATAATATATATATATATATATATATAATTTTATAAAAGAAAAATAATTATTTTTGTAGTATATATATAATAGAGTGCTCTTAGTATCACACGATTTGTTTATTAAACAAGTGGATACTTTTTTATATTCAAAATTATCTGTTAACAAATATCACATTTTGAATTATTTAGATATAAAAATATAAATGAGAAAATGATAATGCACAGACTATTATTCTATATTTTTATATATGATGAAAAGAAATTTTTTATTAATAATTAATTTTAATAACAAAAAATAATTAATTATTGATTTATAAACTAAAAAATATTGATAATTAACATAGTTTTAAAATTATAGTAAATTAATTTCTTAATTGATTATTAGCTACTAAAATTTTAACTATAAAAAAGTTATTAGAGACTAATTTTTTAGTAACTAAAAACTTTGATAATTGATATTAATAATCAATTCAGACACTAATTCACTTTAATGAGCAATTTAAAATTTATTTTAATTTAATTTTTAATTTATATTTGATATCTGAATTACTCACTACAAAAACTATTTCTTTAATTTCTATAATTGATCACTTATTTAATATATTTTTTTTAAATACGTAAGTTAATGTACGAAGGAATAAGATAACCAATATAGTGATGCTTACATTATCTTTTAATTAGACAAAATTAAATTTTTAATTATTAAATTTTAACTATTTTCTCTTATAATATAATATTTTTTAAGTAGTTTTAAAATATTAAAAATAAAAAAATAAAAAATCACTTAAAAATATCATTAAAAATCATAAAAAAATTATCAAAATTTAATAGTTAAAATATTATTATTTTTCGCTCAAATAGTATAATAACTATGGTAAATGAAGAATCTTGCGTTAGTTTTTCTATTCTCTCCTCAAACTATGTCACATTAAAGGTCAATGAATGCATACAACGAGTACAAATTAAAGTATATTTACATTGAACAACCGACATAAAGATTTAAAATGAGTATATGATGAACATCTATAACTATTAATTTCAAGTAAGTATTTTAAAGCGACCTAAATTCATGTAGGATAAGATAGAGTTTAGATTCGTTATTGTAAATTTTTCTAATGTTTTTTTTTCTTCAAAATATATTGATGCTCAATAATTTTAAATATATTAAAGTTATTTTTAAAATATTAAAACATTATGTTTTTATTATTCAACAAAGGATAACACAATAAAACTATAAAAAAAAATTCAGACTTAATAAAATGCTAATCGACACAAATTTTGGAATTTAAGAAAGAAATTGGTTCATTACTTAAATTTAAAAACATTAGAAAGGACAACGTTTTACCAAACTAGATATTCTATTTATGTTGAAATAATAATTATCTTATTCAACTTAAATTACCTAAACAATGAAACAAAATTAATTATACTCAAAGAAGATAGTTTATCCATGTTTTATTTGCTGCAAATCATCTTGAAATAAGGTAATTCATCTTGAAAGACTTAAACTATTTAATTCATGTTATTATACAGCACTAATAAAAATAAACTAAATATAACAAAATGTTGAATGAATTATCTCAGTTCAAAAATCATTAATATTTGTAGGATTAAGACTATCATCCAATAAATAATGTAATTAGTTAATTCTACTGTTTATATGTTATATCAAAATCAATAAATAATCTTCTTAACTTGAACGTTAATCACAAACAATGCAACAAACTTATATTTTATAATAGATAACATTTAGAATATGTATGAATTTTATATCTATTGAACATAATATTTTCATTATCTTATAGTTACGATCAAGTCATTCATATAAAATTATTTTTAATTTTTTATTTATTTTATATTATCTCTTAAGATTGTTCATAAGGTTTAGGATTATTTTTATACTTGATCAATGTGATGAAATATCGTATTTTTTAATCTTTTGAGAAAGATTTACATATTGTCTCCATCTAAATTTTTTCTATTTTTTTTCATTTAAAATATTATCTTACATTTTTATTATTTGTTATAATAATTATTTAGTTTGATAAATATTTTTTTTCTTTTATTTGTATCTCTATCTTATTAGCAGCAAAATATTTGTTAATAAAGTATACTATGAAATCCATCCAAAATTTGTCGAATTTATCGACCACTTCACTGCAATTAATAATAATTAGTTGATAATTAAAAAGTTTTTTACATTATATTAACTAAAATACCATATTTTCCTTTCTTCACCGTATATCCATTATAAATTGTAAACATATATATTTATTTTTTCACTGGTGAATAAAATTGAAGTAAAGTTGACCCATTAGTTTCTTTTGACTTTCTTCATAATTTTAACAAATATTTTATAAGAATATGCTTAGATGATAAAGATTCTAAAGTCTTTGCTAATTTTTTAAAGGAAATCAAATATTTTCCTTTTCCACTTCCAATAAATTATTTTAAATAAAGCTCGTTTTAAAATAATTGTTTTAAAAAAATAGAGTACAAATATTAATAAAATATTCAATTTTATTATTATACTATCAACTACTACTACAAAATTTATTTAAATGTTTAATTCTTATCTTTTTTAAAATATCATTTTCAATATCATCAAACTCAGTATGTAAACAATGAAAGTATTATCTAAATTGTAACAAAACCTTTGTAGTTTTTTTTTTTTATTTTTTTTTTTTATTTTTTATTTTTTATATTCAACTCTAAACTGCAATAGTTATTTTATTTAGTTAAAAGATTATATTAATGTAACAAATGTTATTAACAGTTTATCTATTTCTTTATCTTTCTATTTACCTATCTATCTATGTTATTAACATCAAATACTCTAAACCAAAATAGGTGACTGATTTTATTTTTCTATGGGGTTTAACAAATACTATGATCTTTTCATATCTAAAAATTGATATTTAGCAATAGAAAAACGATATTACATCATGTTTTTAGGTATTAATTAATAACTTTTATAACCTCTTACAAAAGAATATATCTATTATAAAAATGTATCGATTAAAATCTAGCCATCAAATATATTTGAACTGTATTTTATCTAATTGGATTAGATAATTTATTTATTTTAAATAATAGTCTATCATTTAATCTTTTAAAGTGAGAACTGGTAATATAAAATGGGTAAGACAACCAAACACAGAATCAATTTTGTGGTGTGGTTTTGGACGTGAAAATCAGAGTAACAGAGACAGGTATTTTTCTACATTTAAGTAAAGCGTATGAGTATATATATAGTATTCGTAGGGTATACGGTATACCCCAATACTTCCAAAGGGGTTATATGTGGAAAAGTACAATTTGGTTCTGAAATTATTTAAAATCACAATCACAAATATCACCGTTCTTTAAGGCAAGAAGAAGGGTCACAGTGGCGTTTTTACTTAACCCATTCCAATTCCAATTCTTTCAGTAACCCTAACCTAACCCTAAACCAAAAATTCAGAGGCTTTCTGTGTTGTGTCTGTCGATGCTCCGCGTTGGTGCTGCCAAGGCTCAATCGGAGAGGAGGGTTCCTTTGTTAAATGCTCTCGCTCTTCTCTCTCTGCTCTCCCTTTTTCCCTTTCATGTCTTCAATCACCGCATCTGCCTCTGCTCCTCCTTCAGGGTCTCCAAAAACCCTACTTTTTGATTTTCATCCCAACCCTCTTCCTCTTTTCCATTCTCGTCCTTTGATATTCAATTTCAGCCTTTTGGGTTTCCAACTTCCATCTCCTCACCAACACGAGTGATTCTAAGGTGCGATTTCGCCACGCTAATTCTCAATTTTGTCCTTTTCCGCCTCTCGTTGCTGCATTGATTTTCTGTCATTCTTTACTGTTCCTTAGTTCGAGTTGTCTTTGATCTCCGTTGTCAGTCTCTTGTGTGAATTGAGGGTTTTAGTGTTTCTGATGAATGTACAATAATTGATTGATTTTTCTATTACGATTCTTATTTAGTATAATGCCATGTTTTGTTTGCCCTTCTTCCTTTTTATCTGCTTCGTTGTAGTTTTATTTTTGGGAGTTTGCTACTTATGAATTCATTATTTGTTGAAATTTTAATGCAGTTTTTCTTTGTTGAATTTGTGCGCCTTTTATCGGCAGATGCTACTATTTGGGTCATTTACTGAAGATGAAACCCGATCACTGCTGTCCAAGCAGTCTTCTGGGAAAAATGAAAAGTCTGTGGAGAAGAATCAGCTGCAGTTTGGATCTCTGAATTCTGTTACTGTTGAGTCAAACAACCTGCAAAACTCATCAAAGGCATCAGTTAGTGCTCCGCCCTCTGATTCTCAGAAATGTAATGGAGTGAAAAATGATAATGATACTTCGTCTGAAGTGCCAGGAGCAATTAGAGAGAATGGCAGCATTACCAATTTCTCCACTAGACCCAGGAGTACGAGTAGTGTGAATGAAGTTGAAGAGAAAAATTCAAATTCTTTTACATTACTTGATGAAGATGGTCCCTCAAACAAGTTTTCAAATTTGAGCCTAGATGCTTCCGAGACTGAAAACTTGAGGAACGTACATAAAACTGGCAATGGAGATGATTCTTCATTAAAGTTCTCCCATCGAGAACCCGCAAAGGCACCTAATGGACATGCTGTTCTGCCTGTTAAAGACATACTGCCTCGAGGCCTTATCAACTCTGGGAATCTTTGCTTTCTTAATGCAACCGTGCAGGCCCTGTTGTCATGCTCACCTTTTGTTCATCTTTTACAGCAATTAAGAACTCGCAACATTCCCAAGGTTAGCTTGTCTGCTGCTGCATGTCAACTAATGCTGCCACCTACAGATTTTAGCTTAACTTATAGACCGCATTATATCATTAAACGAATACAGACCTAAAATCTGTATTATACATTTTGATTTCCCTTATGATAGTAAAGTATTGATCTGACACTATTGCATGTTTATTTTTCTGTATTATATCAGGTTGGATATCCTACATTGACAGCATTTGTTGAGTTCATAACCCAATTTAATGTGCCAAGCAACACTTACATAAACAGGCCAGATACGGATCTGTTTGAGTCTGGGAGGCCATTTTGCCCTGTTATGTTTGAAAGTGTTCTAAAAAATTTTACTCCAGATGTGCCAAACAGCATTTCAGGAAGACCAAGGTTGGTGATGATTCATTATTTTTTTTCTGTTTTTATGTTACTTTCCTACTAGTTGGTTTATTTTTAATCAGTAATCAAATGTTAAAAGCATAATCGCATTGTCAAAAAATAATTTATCAATGATCATTCATGTTTATAATCCTTGTCAGGCATACATGGATGTATATAGATATAATCTTCATTTTCTTTCTTTCTCCATCCTCTTTTGGAACTCTTCAAATGTGCTCCCACTTGTATTCCTCATTTAAACAATTTTAACTGTGTACCGATGTGTCTCGGATTTCCTAGACCCATCCAGAAAGTTTTTTGGTAATTTGAAAGTGTGCTGCATAGTGTCATGTTGTAATATAATAATCAGTATCAACATGTCACTTTCAGGCAGGAAGATGCTCAGGAATTTCTGAGCTTTGTAATGGATCAAATGCATGATGAATTACTCAAGCTTGAAGGACAATCTTCAAGTCGTAATGGCACCAAATTTTCTCTTGTTTCTTCTGTGGATGATGATGAATGGGAAACAGTGGGGCCGAAGAATAAATCTGCTGTAACAAGGACTCAAAGCCTGGACCCATCAGAATTATCAGATATTTTTGGAGGAGAGCTTAAAAGTGTGGTGATAGCTGAAGGTACAAAACTTAACTATATTATACAGTGTTAGTGAAGGAATTTGCTTGTTTTAACTGTAAAGTCCATTAAGATTTTGTGGAATTTCATCTGGTCAGTCTATTGCTTCATTGCTGAATAATTGTAATTCTGGAATTTTACTTTTTGTTCTTGCCAAAATTCACCTTACCTTTCATTGTTGATATTAAAACTTGAAACAAGAAATGCAAATGTAAGTGAAGTATCTAAAACACAATGTGGCCATCTCATGATTTATTTTTTGTCATTTAGGAAATAGACCTTCGGCCACTGTTCAACCGTATCTCTTACTCCATCTTGACATCTATCCTAACACTGTACACACTATCAAGGATGCACTTCGCTTGTTTTCTGCATCAGAAACTCTTGAAGGGTACCGTATATCGCCCGCTGCAAAGGTATTTAGCCCTTTTATTTATATGCTTACAATGATTTTAATGGAGGATATAGCTTTAGAAACTCTTTTGTACTCTATATTATGTGTGGAATTGTATGTTCTTTGAGTTTGAATCCTTGGGTTCTTTCTTTTACTGACTTTCTCCACTTTATATTTGTTTAAATTGCAAACTATATTTTATAGTTTTTTTTACCCAATCTCTTCAGTGATTTTTGGTGTCAATACAACAATCTATTTGCACATCTGTATCCATAATGTCACTCTTACACATCGATGTAAAACATGGAACATCAACTGCTTTCAAAATTCTAAAACTCAGGCTGTTTAATGGAAGACAAGAAACTAATGTCTGAATTTTAGCTACTTTGCTGCCTTTCATGGGCTTCATGTCTGCTCCCATCGGCAATTCTGGCAGCATTTCTTTGTATTAATTCAACAATTCTGACATTCAATCTTGGCTTTTTATAGTGGGCAATTATAGCCTTTGGTTGCAATAAAGGATATGCTTTGTACTGCTGCAATTAAAATATCCATTTAAATTTCTTTCAGGCCGGTGTGGTGACTGCAAGAAAATCTGTACAAATAGAGACGCTTCCTAAAATAATGATATTGCACCTGATGCGTTTTGGTTACGGAAGCCAGGGAACCACCAAGTTGCATAAGGCTGTGCACTTTCCTCTTGAGTTGGTATTGAGTCGTGATTTGCTTGTTTCACCATCTACTAAGGTAACGTAATATGTCTTTTATATTCTAGCCTCTGTTTCGGATGTATATGTGTGATCGTGTTGATAAACCATGGCCTCTCTTTTTGGTTTCTAGAATGCAGCTACTTTATTGTCAATGATATACTGATTTTTTGTGTGGAGAGTTAACTTTGGAAATTGGTCTGTGAAGTTTTTGCATAATAAATTTGTTTATATCCTCAAAGATTGCTACTTTTTTCAAATTCACTTTATTCCATTAATTTGTGGAATCTCTCTTATAAAAAAAATGGATAGATAGCTAAGTTTTTGATACATTGTTCTTACCATGAACAACTTCCGACCACTAATTTCAACAAAAATCAGGCAAGGGAGTATATTATGTTGCTGATTTTAAGTGAATGTTTCTACTCAGTATCTTAAGAAAAGGAAACTTTAATCTTAAGAATGTAAGAAGATATTTGAGTACCACTGTGATAACTGGTACTTTAATCTTCCACTTTCTGGAGTATTATTCAATGTTTGATTGGAGGAGGGCACGTGGCTGAGTGTTTTTTATGTTTCTGCAGGGTCGAAAGTATGAACTTGTTGCTACAATCACTCACCATGGAAGGGAGCCTTCCAAGGGGCACTACACAGCTGATGCCCGATACCCGAATGGTCGGTGGCTACGATTTGATGATGCATCTGTTTTTGCTATTGGAACAAATCAGGTGCTGCATGATCAAGCCTATGTCCTCTTCTACAGACAGCTGTGAAAATATTCATGTTGTGTCAAATATCAATTCCCTTCCCGCACCTGACACAAAAACACTACTCCCCTATAAAAAAGGATGGCCAGTATTAATATCTTGCATGGGGGAGAATGTGGGTGATTATTTATTAGTTGGTCAATGTCCTTTGCTCAGGGCTCAGGGCTCAGTTTGCTAAAATGTCATAAATGGTTGTGTTGTAACATTTTTTTATGTTATCTTAAACTAGAAAAGTTTTGTAGTCCTAGTTTAGGACATGAACATGTATTTATGGTAACATCGAGTAAAGGTTTATAAGAATGTGCTGGATATTATGAAGAATTAATTGACTTGGAAAAGGATTGGATCTAAAGTTATAAGAATGTGCTGGATATTATGAAGAATTAATTGACTTGGAAAAGGATTGGATCTAAAGTTATTAAGCTTCAGCTTTGATGCGTTTTTTCGTTTATTGAGTGTTAAATATTGCAGCTTTTTTTGTGATTTAATGATTCTTTAGATCTCTGCGATTCCAGAAGCCATGATAAAATTTTCGGACGTTTGCTTGTCTAAAACCGGTGGAAAATTTGAAGAACAATTGATGACGGCCTAACCGTATTGGTTGCAAGTGGTTTTAGACAGAAGCATGGTTTTTCTTTATCATTTGACTCTATTGTAATCAAATTTAGGTTGTTTTGCTGTTTAAATTTCAGCTTAATTCTATTCAAATTTTCAAGTCTAACTTTGCCGAGAACGATATACAAGCAAATTGCTGGCATCTTCCTCATTTTTAATTGTGAAGAATGAAAATGGGTTCTTCCCCGTTTGTGTATTACTTTTTACAGTAAATTCTTTCATGTTTTTTCTTCTTTCTTGGGGTTATTCGACTCTGACGTTTTAGTTGAAACATGTTAATGATTTTCTCTAATTGAATAGAGAAATCTCATTTTAATTCCATAAGTGCAGTTGAAAAAGTCCAACTCAACCAACATTTAAAATTGTTACTTTTGAAATAGCTTGTTGCTTTAGATATTTTTAAAATGAACGACTTTCAAATTTGTTGGCTGCACCTGCATTACTTTCAAGTTTTATACTTGTTGCTTAAATTGATTGCTTCATTTCTTTCACATGGTTCGCAGACTTACATTCTTCCTCTTCCTCAAAAAGCAAAGGTTGTTGGTACAAAAATAATAGGAAACATCTTTTGAATATATTAAGCATAACAAAACATCATATGGGGTGTTCCTCTTCTACATGGTCCAAACCCAGCCAACTAAATATTGCTTCAGGAGAGATAAAGAAATTAGGTTGTCTGGCTCTCTGGCTAGTGAACGGTGTCTTTTTAGACAATTTAAAGCAATGAATTGCCAGGTTTTAAGATTTTTCGTGGTCCAACCAGATAAACATCACTGCTTTTTCTTTCTTTGTACCAAATGGACGATGGAAGAGCATAAAGGACACTCTAAATTAGGCACAAAGGACCTCTCTCTAGTTAAAGTCAATGTCTTCAGAATATCACACTTGGATTACTTCTGCTCAAACAAAATTGTGGAATATTTGTAGCATCTAGGAACTTACACTAGTATTATTATTACCATTTAAAAATAAACCAGCTGAGTAAATTGCGTGTGTATATCTCAAAGAATCAGAAAACTACATATAGTTTATTTGGCGACTGCTATTGGTTTTTCATTTCATCCTCCTTTACCCCTTTTCTTATTTATGTCAGTTGCTGGTTTCCATGAATGAAGATAGTTTTAATCACTCGTCTCCCACTATTTCACACAATCTATATATTTTAGTTCCAACATTGTTTTTACACATACATTTAGGAATATCTTTAGTTTCTATAATTTGAAATGATAGAAGCTAAAATAAATTAAAAGGTGTATTGTAAAGACTAAAATATAAATACTGTACATCAAGTAAGTAATTGTTAAAAGGTAAAAAAGCAATAACATTTTCTACACCATATTCTTGTTCTGATCTCATTTGTTTCCAATAACAAAATAAGAAGCAGAATGAGTAATCTGATTTAGATATCATAGATCCTAGGACATGATTCCTTGACTCAAATAACATAATTGTTTGTCGCAAGAATCTTTTTTCCTTTTCCATTCTTAATCCATAGTCTTTTGTTTGGTGGTGGTAGTTGTATTTGTATTGGCTGCTGAAGAGCTCATAAGATATTTGGAGACATTAATCTCTTTAAGGTGCTTATCACTGTAACAAAGTGCAATTTCTGCTGTCCTTTTCCTAAAGGTTATGTCTATTTAGAGCTTCGAATGGATGCAACATTCATCATGCTACTAACAAAAGAACATAATTTATTTCCATTGATTGAATCCTTTATGGGCATAGTTACAATTGTATACAAATATAAAGGTAAAATTTAAGAAAAGAAAGAAAACTATAACCACACCACTCTGCTAGGTCCCCTATTTTCTTCACCAACAAAACAATAAAAAATAAACCACCCTAACATTCTACAATCAGCTCAGAAAAAATATATGAAATTGACAACAATGGCAAACCGAAACTCCAAGAAACAAACAAAATCTTCAGTGTTCTCCTTCTCTTAGCAGCTTTAGTCTAAAGTAACTCTTTCATTTCGATCTATCTGCAACCTAAAACAAATTCAAAGGAGAAAATGAATCAAGAAGAAGCACTGCAGACACTGTTAAAATAGATCGTGTGCTTCATCACTTAGTTCCTTTATGCTAGCATGAACTTATTCTCTGTGCCAAATTGTGTAGAGCCATTATCCTCTACTTCTGCATCATTATACCTTGGAACCCACCAAACTCTCACACTTTTGTCAAGGCTTCCACTGTACAATAAAAAACCACCACCAATTCTACTAGATGATGAGGCTTGTAAACACTTCACAGGCCCTTCATGGCCATTTATGACACCAACTTTACAAAGCTTACCAAAAGCCTCTCTTCTCCAAATCCCTATGCTTTTATCTGCTGATCCACTGCACAAAAACTCCTCCATTAGACACATGCACAACACAGCCATTTCATGTGCTTTGGTCTCAGAAACCAGCTTCCAACTCTCAGAACCCCCACTCCCCTCCCACCCCATCACAAACCCATCGGATCCTCCTCCATAAACCCATTTCCCATCCTCAGAAACAACAATAGCATTAAAAGAAACATCTTTATGACCCTCCAAAACCCCCTTCAAACAATGCTCCCCCTTCCCCTCTTTTCTCCCCCAAGCCTTAATCTTTCCATCGGCAGAAGCAGAAAACACCACCCCTTTACACGCCACAAGCCCATTGATTGCATCATCATGAGCTTTAACCGATTCCAAACACTTCAAATCCGAGAGCCTCCACACCTTCAGAGTCTTATCCCACGACCCAGAATAAATCAACCCGTTATAAACAGTCAAGCAAGAAATGCTATCTGCATGCTCAATCCACAAACGCTTGTGGTGCCTCCGCGTTTGGACATAGTTGCTCTGCTTCATGAACTTCCCCAGATAGTCCTTGGTCGTGGGAAGAGAATCAACAAGCTTGAACACGTTCTCCGAGCTCCTTGACACCTTCCAAACTCTGATCCTGCTATCTTGATGTGCGGTGAAAACCTTGTTCCCAACCGTTGCAAGAGCTTTCACCGACCCTTCTCCTTGTCCGAACTTTGCAAAGACCCTTAAGTCCGGTTGCTGCCAGACTATGATATCCTTACCCTGAGAGGCACTCAGGATGAACTCACCACACAGGGCCAAGCATGAAACAGAACCCACGTGTCCGGAGAGAACCGCGAGTGATCGGTGAGAATTGAAATTGAAGAAGGCAGGAACAACTATGGGTATGCGTTGGGAACAAAAGGGGCTGTCATCGTTCTCGCTGCTGATGCTGCTGCTGCTGCTACTGCTACAGCTGGTTGATGTTGATGTTGGGTTTGTCCAAAGTTTGGATTTTGAATTCATTGGAGCGGAAAGATGAACTCGGGGAAGGAGCGTATTCATTGCAGCAAATGTAACGGGTGACAGGGAAGGAGCGTTGTGATGAAACAAAGGAATTATAGAAAGAATGACAGAGAGAGAGAAAGAAAGACAGAGAGTGGTTCCTTGTTGATGAGGGAAATGTTTTGTTAAGGTTTGAGGTTAATAATTGTGTTGTGTTGTGTTAACGGCTACATTGACTGAGAAACTGTGATGCAACAATGGCCCTTTTGTAATGAGATGTTGCATGTTTTGAGCTGTTAGCCATTTTTTCTGCATTTTTTTATTCCACCAATTATGATCTGCCATGTGGAAAACCCTAAAAGGCTCTTCCTTTCCAATTAAGCATTTGGGTATTTCTTTCAGGTCAGGTTTTCCATTTCTGCAACTTGTTTTCTGTTCTCAAAATTGGTTCAGTCTTTGTTTTTATAACTATCTGATGTAATTGAATTTTGATGTTTGATTTGATGCATCTAATTGTGAGATTTAAGTGTTTTAGGCTGTAATTGTATTTAAAATTTTCAATTACCATAAATGTACCTTATATTCTAGTTTTGTAAATTAGAATTCTTTAATATATTAATTGTGTACTTTTTGTAGAAATTAAAGAATATTTATTTAAATTTTTAATTTAATTACCACATTAAAAAGGTTAAATAAGAGTAACATGATTTTTGTTGTAAATTTTTTATTTTAAATTTAAAAATTTAGATTTTCACTTCCACGGGATTGTTTTTTGTGAAAACTTGACCAAAAATCATTTGAAAAATATATATCATTTTGGGCTTTTATGAGTGTTGTCTATTGAAAGATGAACTAACATGAAAAATCATACTTTCCTAATTTTACATATTCAGAAAATTATAATTCTTTTTCCAAAAATAATTCTCAAAATTTTTGATATATTATAATTGTAAAACTATTTGCAGTCTCAACTAGTTAAAGTTATCTCAAATATAAATTTTAAATTCAGATTGTAAAATATTTTTAATATAAAAAGTTAAAATTAAGTAATAACGTAATATACTGACTATGCAATCATACCATCCGTTTTTTCTAATTGAATTCTTGAACTTTACTAGTAAAATTTATATGGTTTTGTTCACCGTTACTTAGAAAGAATAACAATTAAATAATATTTATTAGAAGTTATAAATAATATAAAATATTATATTTTTTAAATAAAAGGTTACTTTTTTCTCTTAAAATAGTTGTACTTTTTTATTTCTTAACTATTATTAAGAAAATTTAATTTTTTATATTATTATTTGTTGTAACTAAGAAATATTTATTCATTTTATCAATTACTATTAAATAAAATTGACTGATGAAATCCTGTTTTCTAATTACATTTAATGGAGTCTTGTTTTCTAATTACATTTTTTTCTTCCACAAATTAAAAAAATTAGTTAAACATGTAAAATATATGATTTTGTTATTACTAAAGTGTTTCAACATCATATTATAATTTATAATATATATATATATATATATATATATATATATATATATATATATTATATATATATATATATATATATATATATATATATATATATTACATCACGATAACTAAATTAATTTAGTGGAATTTGAGACTTTTTCAAATATATGCATCCATAAATAATAAAATAATTAAATTACATAGAAAACAGAGTGTATATATGAAAAGTATATTTGAAAGGAGATAGGTAGAGCGTGTGTAAGAGAAAGAAAGATGGTTAATGTGATTGGTAGAGAGCAACACTTTTGTATTGTTAGCTCACAAGAATCTTGTCAATATAACAAAATCACACATATGTTTATTTATTAATTCATGACTGAGAACATGAAAGAAAGATAAAATATACAAATTTTGTCAACTTTTATCTGCATGAATAGATTTCTTAGTTTAATTTCTATGCACAGTAACTATGAATCAATAACAAATAACAAAATTATGATAATTAGAGCTTATAAACAACGTAACATAAAAATTATCAAATTTATAATAGTTCATGTTATTTTGCAGTTATAAGAACAAAATCTAAGTAGTTTGTGTGCAGATTTTTCTGTGTTTTACTACTTGAGGATTGTATTTTAATGTTTTGAAGGCAGAACCACTGCCCAAGAACTCTCCATTTTAGAAAAGTAATTAACAAACAATTGATTGAAAAGTGGTCGGCTGCAAACACATGTAACCACTAGTTTAATCTTCCATCATTACCACCTTTGTCTTTTACAATAGAACAATGTGATTCCCAAGAAATGGGGGAAGAAATTGCAGTAAAAAGTATCCTAAAAAAATCCTCAGATGATATAACCTTTGAAAAGTTAAAAGAAAAGTTTCTTCTTTCTATTAAATTATGGTGATCAAGCAAACTATAATTAATTAAATTTCCAAGTAAGTGTAAGGTTAGACTCTAATTATGTGTTTCTAAAGTTCAATTTAATCAAACTTATTTTTGTTTCTCTTGATCCAAGTTGAGAGAGGTCTTTTGAATTAATAGAAAGTGTTATTTTCATAAGAGAAAAAAAAACAATGAAATTTGTTGACATAAACGATCTTAGAAATTCAAATGAGTCTAAGTTTCACATGGATAAAATAAAAAAAGTTGAGTGTATCTTATAAGAAAGATAATTCATAATTCATAAATCCGATGTCTTAAGATTTTAGGTTGGAAATAATATCAATTCCTTGTGTAAATTTGACTATATAAGTGAAGAATCTTAGATATGAAGATTAAGTTTTCACTATAGGAGTTTAATATATCCCTCTAAACAAAATTTATATGCATAGTGACAATTTTGTTACAGTCACTCAACCACTCTAAACAATAATATAAACTGATTAGCTATGAAATCTTATTTGTTCATTCATTGTTTCATCATACTAAACTAATTACTTTTTCTTAATGCGTGGTTGATAGAATAATTAGAAGCAATAATGCTGAAGTTTGTGCAGTAGGTGAGTTTGGTGAGCTGGTTTGGTATTTTAGCCAGGAAGAATAAATATGCTGAAGAATTGAACTCAGTTCTCTCACTGCATGAGGTGTCAAGCATGCTTTTGATAGCTTTGTACTTGCAGAAGCTATCACTATCAGATGTTGTGACTTGTGACTTAAAGGAAGTTCCAATAGCTACCTTCTGTGTTTACCAAGTTTTCTGCAACCAAAGTTTTAAGAACAAATAGCACAAGTAGTTTTAAGTAAGACCAAACTAAACCTCAGAGCTTGATGTAAAGTAGCATGTTATGAGAGTGTAATCTGATAAAGCTGTTTCCACTCAGTGATTAATAACATTTTACATTTAAGGAAGTTCCAAACAATTGATTTGATTCAGATTCTGATGTTTAAATAATGGTTCAGTGTGATAGGAGATGCATTTGGACA
>Ga0209389_1001943_pt1 | contig 15247 bp, 5 predicted proteins | sample CowpearedBW_FD_187526 | JGI IMG/M metagenome (GOLD analysis project Ga0209389, IMG submission 187526) | Root nodule microbial communities of legume samples collected from California, USA - Cow pea red BW (SPAdes) (version 2) | ecosystem: Host-associated > Plants > Roots > Nodule | place: USA...
CCTTCATATTGTTGACATTCGTTTAGGTGTCCTTTCATAGACTATTTCACCCACAGCAAAAATTCGTCAAAACGGCAATGAAAAGGTTAATTAACTGAAAAGACTTCTCATTGATAAGAAAAGGAACATTGCACCAGTTGACCTCCCCTGTTCCTTCTTGCCCCCAAAGGATTTGTTTTACATGTATGGTTCTTAGTCTTTGCACTTAACACAAACACTTTATGTAAACAATTTTTATCTTCTTTCACCCTTTTCTTTGTTTGTATAGTGACAGTAAATGTGACTTATCTGTCCACTTTTTAATTATTAAAACAACAAAAAGCTATGCTTTAACTTACACATGATTGTCAGAGTTTGCTTAATCTCCAAATTTGAAACTACTATTGCTATATATTATTATATATAACTTGTTTCTTATAGAAGAAAAGACGAAAGAGAACAATAGTGATAATTTACAAGAACATTTCTTTTTTATTAACGTCACTCATAGCATTTCTTATTTTTTCTTCTCCACTCCAATTTCACACCCTTTTCAAGAGTCGGGAAAAAGAATATATTTTTTATGGGTAAACAGTATTGTGAAGACTTTCATTCGAAAGGGGTTAGTAGCAGATTCAATATTTTGAATAATTTTTATAGAACCATCCTTGCTTTAGCAAAAATGGGGAAACAGTTGAAAGTAAACAGGTGGCAGAGTTATAACAGAAGAGACTTGTATCTTAATGTTTGGAGAAGACTTGCTACAGTAAGAAGGAAGCCTTGCACCCATCGCTACGTATGCCTGTTATTCCCGTCCATGCATTACAGTTACGATAAATAATATAAATGTATAAAGCCATTGGCACTGAGACTGTATGGGATAAGGAAAATGGAGACGTGAGGCAGTATGTGTACTGTATTGCAAGCAAAGCAATAAAGAACTCAATGGTATAGCTTATATTCTTGCACGCTTGTGGATCATGACAAGACCAAGCACATTTTGTGCATCCTAGTTCTATCCATTTGCTTTACTCTGTTCGGAATTGTTGAGTGTTGACATCTTCAGAAGGGACCACTTTGAAAACGTTGTCCTGCTCACTACCTGCAGATTAGATATAATTGGAAGTTTGTATCGACAAAAGAGAGGAAAGACAGGAAGAAGCTACGTTTTATCCCATAATTATGCGTGGTGCACGAGAATGACAGGGTTGTCCCTTCCCTCTGAACTTAAAATATCATGTGCTCTTTCAAAGCTTAGCTTTTAGAGTTGTAACATCAAACTCGTTACAGTATTATAGGGACTTATCTTTACAGATATACGAAATGATAGGACTGGTTATTTAACTTACAGATTTTAATTTTACATGCGGGTATATGATGTGTCCTGAACACAATAATATGGCTCAATCGTTCAAAGGTTATTATTAGAGTTTTTTTTTTAACCCTTAGAAAAGCATGGTATTAGTGGCTTCCGATTGATATCTGAACAGCGTATCTTTGTGTTCCTGAGCATGCAAGCTTTCACTTTTCCTATTTGACAAGCGATACACATTGCCGCCATGCAGGGCAGTTAGGATTTTATGGAAACTCCATAAGCAAACAGAGCACCACATCTGCTGTAGGATTTTCAACTGCCAAACGTAACAATTCAATTATTCAGATGTACAACACTGGAATGCACTTGCAATGATCCTTTTAGCAAAATAAGGGAAGAGGGGGTCACGAGGTTGCGTAACAAGTTATTGATTTAGGCTCAAGATACCGAAAGGAGAAGGGGGATCAGAATTTTCTTGAGTTTTCAAGGACAAGTCGATTCATTGAACCTTTTCTTTTTTTTCCTTGTAAGGCAAAATAAAATTTCATTCTTTCCAAGATTACAATAAAGCTATCAAGTTCCAACTAAAAATATAATCAAACTCAGGCATCAAACTTCGGAAGATAAATGTATTCTGAGATTTTCCTTTTCTTTTGTCAATTACAGATTCAGTTGAATTATTTTTACATAGCGACGAACATTTTCTCTAGTAGCAAGAGAATACTTTTTTTTTTTCGAAACCATTTGAAGATAGATTAAATAAGCAAGACCAAAATTCAGATATGCCATGCTATGAACGGAAAAACATAGTATCCGCATTACTTTCGATAGAATCAAAAATCAGATCCTGATTTCTCCTCTTTAGGAGGAGCAAATTGCCTGCTGAGACGAGAACGTGTCCAGGGGTCTAGGGGTGCTCTCTGTGGCGGCTGAGGAGTTGGTGGCTTTGCCTGCCTAAGCTCATTTTCTCTGTCAATAAACCTGTTTTAAAGCATACAATGTTTTGAATATAAGTTTCATTCTCAACCTCCTAATTCTTAAGCAACTTGGAAGATTTAAAGGATTGAACTATGAAAACACCGTATGGCAGACAGGCAACGGCAAGAACAATGAGCAAATAAACACTTCTTCGGTGAAATTAAGTGGGGTACCAAAATAAACCTAAAATGAGTGTAAAACTAGAATATCAAAATGTACTCACTCAATATAGGCCATTGGTGCAGCATCACCCACACGAATTCGGGTCCGAAGCAATCTGGTGTATCCTCCAGCTCTATCCCTGCGCAACATAATATCTGGTCAGTGTTACAACTATCTACCTTAAATGACAACTGAAACTATATCAGGTTTATTCCTTACTTGTACCGATAAGCCAGTTCTGTAAACAGCTTGTGAAGGACATCGTCTCCTCGCACAAAACTAGCAGCACGTCTTGCAGCACATTGGGATCCCTAAAACAATTTATAATATAAACTATAGGCCAAACCCAGCAATCAAGCTAAATGAAAAATCAAATGATTACCCTGATAAAGAGTTTATTCTCAAGGCCAATATGAAAAAAATTGACAACATTTATCTGTTTCTAGGGAAATGTATAAATAAAAAGGCACAATAGTCCATGGGAACATGAATATCAAACATGGGAAAGTGGATAGTTACCCAGTAGTGATGGGCAAAATACTTGTTGACCAGAGATACATTAATTATATCATTCGATTGTCAGGATGATGATCAGTAAACTGTAGTAAAGGTAGAAAATTTTATAACCACAAATAGTTTCTCTTCTCTATTAATCCTAATTCAAAACTGTTTTTGGTAAAGTATACAGTTTCTAACAATCCTATGCAATATCGTGTAGTTTTGAAAATGCAGAATGGTCATTCCTCACCTTAATTTATATGGTCATTCCTCACCTTAATTTATATGGTCATTCCTCACCTTAATTCACAGTTACAAACAGTTGCCAATTCTTAACCATTATAATCTAATTCCCATAAAAGCAGTGTAAAAGAGTCTTCACAAATTTCGGACAGGAGTTGGTTGTGACAGGAGATTTGCCGCCCATCATTAGATTCCATACATTGTTTCGTACTCTTTTCAAGTTTCAAGTAATTATATTTCTCCTTCTATGGATCAAACTATACTTACATTTTTTACTGGGATAAAAATTGGATACAGGAGGGCTGAAAGTATTTGAGTAGGATAAGTTTCAAAAGTAGAAATAAGCTAGTAATCATTTTAAATAAAAGTTCCAAAGATATAAACACAAGTTAACATTTATTTGTTGTCCTTGGACCACTAATTTAAAACTTATCATTGTCTTGTGGAGCAATGAAAAAAGAGGAAAGTAAAATGAAAAAAATAGAGGTTACTAATGCATCATTCTATTGCAAATCAAAGTAATAACGCTTCCCACAAAAAAGTATGGAGTGCTTTCAAACAGTGTTAAAAAGATCCAGTGATACTGAAGCATGTTATTGCTACCTGAGAAATCATGAAATGGTAAGAATTTGTTTCTGGATGGAGAAATAGTGAAACAAAGACGAAGATAGCAAAAGAGTTACAAAGGCATGAAGAAATTATGGAACAGGAGCAGCAGTTTTTTCATTCATTGTTTATTAACGATATTCACAACCATTAGTAAATCTGATGGATATGTAACTCGAGAAACGGGAGCTTCAGGTATTTTGGTCTGCAATGATCAATTTTCTGGGGTGAAAATATGAATTTCAGTAACTAAATATAACCTCAAATAACCTGGAAAGTCACAGTCTCAACGTAGGGAAGGTTAAAAATTCCCCACCATAGAATGACCCATAATTCTTACAAAGAAGAGAGAAGATGATCATGTCTTACGTGTATCATTATATAGGGACAAATTCACTTCACAGTTCACAATACAAAATTCCTCCCCCAAACCCCAGCTTGCCTTACGCCCTGATTGAGGTGGAAAACGCGCAAACAAGAAAAACTGAGACAACCTAACTTGGCCTAAAAATAAAAAGCCACTCGGTGGGATATCAACAGTTGCCACTAGAAAATATAGACCTCCAATAAATTTCAAAATGCATATGGAGGTAAGAACACCAAGTACAAATTGAACAATCAAAAGATAATCGTATTTCCAAATTCCACGCATCAACCAACCCCTTAATATGATTCATACCCGTTTTTAAAGTCATGTTCGAACAAAACCAATAAAAAGCTACACGAGCAGTTAAAATTACATCGCAAATCAAATTAACCGAACCCAAAATGAATCAGAATTAATCGATGAAGAATCGCACACATACCTCCTTTCCAAGCTGAACCATATTATCCGCGAGTCGTCTGATCTCTTTGGCCTGAACGCAAACAAATTACATGAAATAAAACGTGAGATTGAAGAAAGTGGTAAACGAGGTCGCTTGAAATGGTACCTTGGCCACAGTAGTTTCGATACGCTCATGCTTCACCAACTGCGAAACCATGGTTCTATATAAATGGAAAGACAGCCAGGACTCATCAACTTTGCAAACCAATAAATCAAAGAATGAACTGAATTGAAAGTGTTAACTAACAAACTAATTAACCTGAGCATGGACATTCGGTGACCGGTGGGTCGACCCAGCTTCCTGAACTTAGTCATTTTCGCGGAAAAAATGAAAACCCTAACAACGGTAGGTTTATTGCGGTGCACTCTCCACAGAACCGCCGCACAGACCAGGGTTTAGCTCAGTTACGAGGCTGCAGACCAAACTTTTGAGTTTTTGAGAGAGAAAAAGAGTGCAAATTTTGTTATTTCAGTAAGTATTTTTAGTCTCTACAAATATAAAATTTAAATTCAAATATTATACATAAACTATTGGTTTAATTAATTTCTAATTACTTTTTAAATTAAGTATTTTTAATTAAGTTTTGTTAAATATTTTTTCAATGGATTTTCTATAATTTTTAATTTATTATTTGTCATTTAACTTAATTTTTTTAGTTTGATGACGTGATGTTAAATTATTTTATTGTTTTATTTATTTGTTTTGATATATTAAAAGAATGGAAGGATATGTTATTGATAATATAAAAAATATAGTATTATCAATGTAAAATATAAAATGATAAATAATTTTTTATTCTCACAATACGTTTTAAAAATAAAAAAAGTTGTTTATTTTTTAGTGTAATATTACTGATCACACAAATTTATACTTTTTCATATGAATATAAATAAATAAAATTATCAAACAAGATCTTTAGTCAATAGGAAAATTAAACATTAAAAACTCAATTAAAAATTATAAAAATCTTAAATATTTAACCGACAAAATAATTTAATTGAAACTCTTGAAAGTAAATCTAAATTATATTATCAAGTAAATAAATATTTTAAATACATAAATCAGACTTTAGTTTCTATAAATATTTATGTTATATTATAATATAGTAGTATCTTTAGTACCGGTGATTCTTAAAATAAATTCAATTTAAAAATAAAGACAAATACGAGACCTACAAAATTTATACTTTTTTATATTATAAAAACAATACACCCCGATATTTTAAAATAATAAAAAGTTAAATTATATAAAAATGTTTACTATAAATATAAGAACCCAAACTGGTAAGGATATTACCCTAATATCCATATATTTAAATTGTCGATAGATGTTCATTATGTTGGTTTTTTTGACCTTTTACCATTGTATTTTGAATTTGTTTTTTCACATACCACTGCATTGTCGTCAAATACTGCAGTTGATTGAAAGCTCTATTTTCAAAGTGAGATAAGCTTTTCAGTAAGCTTCTGCTACACTCCACTGAGTTGAAGGGTTGTTCGTCTTTTTCACTATTTTATGCTTTCCCACTTTTCCACCCTTTAATGGTAGATTTCAATTTTGATTTTGACTGACGTAATGGTTGAGAGGAACCATTCTTCTTCTCCAAGACTAGCTATTCTTCTTCTTCTGTAACAGAATTTTTACAAAAGCGTAAGAAAATCATTCGGTCTTTCTCCTTCTTCTTCCTGATGAAAGGTCTTTTTCTGTACTTCTTATGTGTTGAACATGGAGTTCAGGATTAATAGTCGGTAAAAGTTAGTAGCTTGATTTTAAATTGGAATGACTTTCGTGGAATTTCTCCTTTCCTGCTTAATCTACCTTTGCTGCTTAGACTGGTGACACAGTGTTGAATGATTGATGTGTAAGGCTTACTTCTTCTTTTTTCTTTTTTGGTGAATCAGTGTTGTTCATTATATGTATAACAAGTTCATGTTGTTTCTTGAAGCTTGAAGATTGGGTTCTTTTTCTACTTCTTTTCAGTTACCATAAGCTTGAAGTTTAGTTTTTTTGTTCGTTTCTTTTGTATCTTGGTATGTTTGTTGTTATAATGTGATATGTTACTTTTGATATGATTTAGTTTTTGTATCTTGCTATGTTTCTTTTTCACAATCCACTATGTATCAGTAATTTTTCCTCCTCATGTTGCTGCCAAATAACCCTTGAAACCCTCTTCCACCCTTCTTCATTCCCAACCCTAAAAAACACTCCTTTCTATCAATGACATTGTTTTATCCTACCTTCTTCATTGCGTTTTGTTCCAATAATGTTGTTGTTGACCTTGTTCTTTTGGAATCTTTATTGATGCTTGGTTCAATATCTTTTACAACCTTTACTGATGTAGCTGATTTAGAAATCAAGGATCATGAGCTAACAACTTAAGAGATATTTTGTTTAAATGAGATATGATTAAATTATCTGAGATGTAATAATGCATTTTTTGTAATCATTGGAGAATTAGACAAAATCAATATTGTTAATTTTAATGCTTTTAATGTGGTTGTTTTGGAGATCAAATCTATCTCCAATGATTTTAGGTATTTGGGAAAGCAAGATTTCAAGCATTTTTTAAAGTAAGTACATGACTTGAATTTCACTGTGATATTTGATCAATTTTATAAAAATGATCCAATACTATTGTTCCCCATTATGTGTGTGGGGTTTGATGTTGTTCTTTATCACATGTAGGTAGAGGATTAAAATTAGAAAAACTCTTTTACTAACTCAAAAGCATGATCCCACCACAACAGAATAGACAAAAAATGAGCAAAAGGTGATGAAGAAGATAGATTACTCAATGAAATGGAGGAACTAACTAATGTTCAAAGAAGCTTTTTTTGCTAAAAGAAGAGCCAAGGTTGTTAGCTATTAAATTTCATTGATTTTCGTTATGATTGGATGTGCACATGAATGACTTTTGAAATCTATGTTGTTAGATATGCAAGTGCAGCCATGTAGTATCTTCCCAGTGTTTGATCAGTAGTAACAAGGACATTGGTAGGTAGTTACAAAAGAAGTATCATATTCTTAGACAATAATGAAGTCAACAACTTTCATTTAGGTACCAAAAGCAAAGCTTCTTCATCTAAGTCAATAGCTTTTATTCACTACATAACTAGATAAATCATTATTAACGATAAGTTGTTATGATTTTTTTTGTTCATTATTAGTTGTAATTTTAAGTTAAGCCCAAACTTTTGTCTTCAGGTGTTTTTCACCTTGTGGATATGACCTTTCTGTATTCTTCCAGAAGTAATTGTCCTTTTTATCATGGGCTACAAGAATGATTATCTTTAACTCATCCATCTTCTTACAATTAGTACAAAGGAATGTTCTATTATATTTAATGTTTTTAGAGCTTGAGTTGTTTTTGTAATTGAATGGTGTTATTTGTGGTTAATAATATCTATTAATGTCATCTTCTGGTGATAATTCATGGTCAATTGGATTGGTTGTTTAATATGTGATTGTAAAGCTTCATTGTGACTGCATGAAACACACTGCTAATTCCATAAAATGTCAATTATGTGACTGAATATTGAAAAGCATCATGTTGACAATATTATGTGATTGTTGGATTAGTTGCACAAGGCATTTGAAATCTTTGTCATCGACTCCTTTGTATGACTGCATGAAACATATTGCTATAAAACAGGTGTATTGAAGATGCTATAAGATTTGAGGTATCCCAATAAAAGAAATAGTTGGTTGGTATGGAAAGCTAAGTAGACTTGGTGATATTTGTGAAGATATCTTAGTGGTAGCCTTACAGGGAAATTCAATTTCAAATACTTTTGTTTGACTTTGTTGTTTCTTTCTCTTTTAAGACTAAAAAACATGGAGATTTTTGGTTTCCTTCTCGCAATGATTAATTCCCTTTTTTCTGATACGTTGTTCCAGGCTGGTGTATCAACAACATGATGATCTTCCAAAGAAGCCACCAATATCTATATATAGGTCAAACATGTTTTTACCTTTTGGTTATGCATATTCATTGTTAGGACTATTGTGTATATATCAATAGTGCTTCTGCCATTGTAGTTATTGTGATTATGTTTTGGTATTTTGAAATCATTTTAAAAATTTTGTTCTTCCGAAAATATGCTTTTGGGAAGAATGTGGAAGTCTTACTACCTACTGGTAATTGGGGACAAGAAAATGATGCAGGGACTAGAGATGGAGTTTCACAGGTTTGAATATAAATTATTGCATTATGATTTAAGTTAAGATTATTACATTATGATTCAAATTACCAGTTGCTAGACATGTCAAAACGAGTCCAAACTCGTGAGCAAACCCAGGTCACCATAGGTTCAAGATGGACTAGGTTGAAAATTTGATTTTTTTTTCCAATTATGAGCCAAAACAGGTTGGGTTCACTTAACCATGGGTCATTCGGGTTCAAGTCGGGTTATAGCGAGCCAACCCCCATCCCACTTAATTTTAAAATCCTATCTATTATTGTATCTTTCATATAGAAAAATAAACCCTAATTTCTTACATTCTCTTCTCTCCTACTAAATCAAAAGTTGAGTCGCTCATACGATTGATTGTCTTCGCCGAACACCGTCGTTGAGTCAATCCTCTTCCTTTTGGGGTTTTCGAAGTTGTAGTGATTTCATGCATTATATGAACTTTTATTAATGTGTTTTCGGTGACCAAGTCTCAAAGAAGATTGTGATTCCCCTAAAGCTTATTTATTTTATCTAGTAGAATATGCAATGTGACACGGTACGATGTGTGAGACCCGGGAAATTAAATAAATAAATTAATATTTATTTAATAAATGCGATGGGGAGGAATTCCTAAGTTAATTAATGCAGAGAGTTAAAACAAGGAACAATAGTAGCTTAAGTGGTTAAGAGTACTTAGTTGTATTGAGAGGTCTTGGCTTTAAATATTACGTATGCCATTAGCGTGTTAATCTAATTGTTGAATTATTTTTGCATGTATGCTTGACCATGGAGCATGATAATATAATCATAGCTGGGTATGAATTATTATGAAATATGAATTGGTTGGTTGGTTGTGTATTGACTTGTTAATGGTGTGGACATGGGTCTGAAACCTTGCTAGCGCGAAAATAATTTCCCTTTTACATCTGGAAAAGGAGGAATTAGGGTGAGGAAGAGCAAAACATTGTATGGTTGTGTAAGGAGAGTTGTGAGAGCATCAGAAACCTGAGCTAAGGAGTGCAAAAAGGTTAAAGAGGATGTCTTTTGCTAAGAGGGCATGGGTAGATCGAGGTTTGTACAAGAAGGGTTATAGGAGCGCGTTTGGAGCAGAAATTTCAGGTTAGGGGAGTTTCTCTAATTGTTTAATTTAAATTTATGTTTTTCGTAGCATGATGAACATTTGCGGTGCCCTTCTATTTCATTTTTTCCCTCTGTTTCATTTTTCTGAAAATTTTCCAGAAATCGTCTACTGACTTTGAAGGCCCGTTAGGCAATGCATGTGCATTGAACCCATTTTTTGGGTTTTAAGATGAACGCCTAGCGGCAAGGATGATCCCGCCAAGCGATGCGAGCTACGTGACTATTTTTGAGTGTTTTGTTGAATTTTGTGATGATGTTGATCTTCTAAATAAGTGGTCCTTGTTTTTGTTGGCTGAATTCTAATATAAAATATTGGAAATACTATGGGTTGATGTATCTTGGTGAATTGGTGAATGCATTAATATGGGGGATCAATTCGGGTTTGGGGATGAATTGGAAGGGTGACTGAATGTGCACACTTGTGGTGATTTTACGTTCATAGGCAAATTCTGAATATACATGAATATTGGTAATCTGATGTAATGTTATTTTGCGCCATGGAATGTTTGGATTTGAGTTGAGGGGATTTTAGTTTTTCTCGCAGGTGTAGGGAAAACTGGGCTTTTGCTCAGGAACTGATGCACTGCCTAGCGGTACCTGTTTGCCGCCAAGCGACAACTAGTGCGCAAAGGCAATAACTATATACATCACACTGACATGCTTTAGATTTCAATTCACACACATCTATCATTCACACTATATATTCTTTTATTCTAAGATCAAACCAAAATGGCAAATAAATGCAAAACAACCCACCAACATATCAACTAGAAATGTTTTTCATCAAAGAGAAACCTAAAATAGAAAAATTATAAGAGACTAACATTTCTAACTACAAATCTCAAATTAAAGATACCATCATTTTCCTTCATGTATTTTAAAAATTTAATAATTTTGAATTGGTAATCAATTACCAACAGGGTATTATTGATTACCAGACTGTAGATAATATGAAAAATATACAAAGAATACGTGTGAGAATGAAGGTTTTATGGATATGTAATTTTATAAGAAGGTTATGCACGTGGTGGATTTGAATGATTGAAGGATGAGTTATCAAGCTTGAGGAATGTTATATATGGATTGAATGTAGTGTTTGAATTGTACTGTCATATAATTCTTAAGGAGGAATGGTATGGCATATAAGTATAGTGTTATGCATTTACTAGGGACAAACTCATATAGAGGAAGGAATCTAGGTGGTAAAGAGGGAAGGAAGTTCCTATAGCTAGTCTTAAGGTCGTGGACTCCATTTCTTTTGAGCTATAAGTGGAATTGTAAGACTATGGATTTCACTTTTTTTTTTCATAACAAAGCAAAGCTTATAAAGTCTGAGGGGATGCATAAATATGGATATCGAGTCTAGTATTATATTTTGCTTATGTATCTATATGATGTGATGACTGAATCATTAAATGTTGTGTTTTGAACTGGTTGAGATATTGAGTTATAAATTATCTATGTATGTTCATGTTAGCATTAACTTATCCTCTTTTGTTTGTGGCTGTGCGTTTTCTCTTCCTTTGTGATGATCATCATTTTGGCGTAAACATAGGATGTTTCAGGAGTTAGTGGTGATAGCCAATATGAGTGGATGTGCTTTGAAGTAATGTTTGTTTCCTTGGTTTAATGGATGTGCATAATATAGAATATTTAGTATACCTCATAGTCTGATGTCATTTTATTAATATCTATGGTGAGATCTCTTCTATACTCGATCATGTAATGACCTTAGATAGTAATAGTGTCTATTTTCTTGAGGTATTACAATAAAAATAATAGAGTCAAATGTATAAGTAATTAAGAAAACTCTTTAAACTTGTTTTAATGAAAAAATAATCTTATATTCTATCAATATGATTACTCTATTATATATACATTCACATTAATATATTTATAAAATTGGGAAAGAAATTTGAGTTTAAACTTCTATATATTTAAAATTTTAAAATTTTAAAATTTAAACACTTTTTAAAATTTTGAATATGTTATAAATATAAATAAGTAAGGTCACTAAACAAGATCCTTACCCAAGAGAAAATCAAATAATAAAATCTCAATTAAAAATTATAAAAATGTTTCAATTAAAAATTATAACAATCTTAAGTATTCAAGAGACAAAATAATTTAATTGAACATAGGTTAAATTATCTATATATACTTGAAAGTAAACCTAAATTATATTATCAAGTGAATAAATATTTTAAATATATAAATTAGACTTTAGATTCTATAAATATTTATATTATATTATAATTATTATTTTATGATAATTTCGTTCAAAAATAGAACAAAGATTTAGACTTTATCCTTTTTTTCCTCTTTCTTTTTTTTCTTGTTTCTTTAATAGAGTATGTTTGAATGTTCGTAAAATAAATATTATTTTTATATTTAATTATGATTTTCTTTTAAGTGAAGTATGTTGTATGAAAATGATTACAGAGAATGACGAAAACTTTTACAAATATGTGGTAACATATATGAGATAATATGTGAATTATTGTTTGATTAGAGTATTAAATATTAACACTTATGTTGTAATAGTGATTTCATAGCTTCACTAATAGTCTAAGTCACATAGACTACCATATTTATATTATATTATAATTATTATTTTTAACTGAATTTTTAAAACTAACCACTATTTTGAAAATTTTAGAATAAAACTACCACATGTTCATTTTGTTCTCCTTTTATGTTTCTTCGTATTTGTAGTTTCTACTACTAACATTTAAGTGTTTCTTAATACTTTTAATGACTTTTTTTGTTTGCATTTCATCTAGATATTCTCCACTACTTTACTCTTAACATTAAATTAGTCATTAAATTATTTTTATATTTAACATTATAACAATAATTTAAAAATTATATTTTAGTTTACCATTTTCTTTCTCTCATTAATTGTAATTGACTTTTAAAGAAGAATTTATCAATCTTTATCTATAACTATATACAATTCTTAATATTTGTCATTTTTTAAATATCTATAATATAATATTATGAGTTGGTAATATTTATATTCTTAATATATCATCTTTACTTATACTTCTTTAAATTTTGTATGAATTATATTATCATAAAATTATAAATATCATTAGCTCGTAATGTAATATATTATAGATATTTAAAAAATATAGATACATTATCACTCATAAAATAAAATAATATATTATAGATAAATTATAAATATTATCAAGTCATAATATAAAATGTTATAGATATTTAAAAAGGCCGATACACATACATTGTCACTCATAATATAATATATTTTAGATATCTACAAAATGCAAATACACAGGTGGGACATCGCATCTGTTTTCGCTAGTTGCTAATATCATTATCTTATGTTATAATTTTACTTTCAATAATTTATTTTGCATGTGTTGTTGTGGTATGGTATGACGTCGAATGATGTAACTCACTCAACAAGTATAAATAGGTACAAGTGTAAGAATAATATTTGAACAAGAATTAAAATTTTGTTTTAACTTATATTTTGTAAATATTTACATTTATATATAATTTGTGAATTTTAAGTTGTATTACAAAAGTATTATATATTTTGTATATCTCCTCTTTTAAGTTATTTTATTTTGTTTTTTAGAGTGTTACAGATAATTAATAACACAGTATATTAAACCTTGAAATAAAATATTTTTTATTTATTCAATTATAAATTATAATGAACGTAATAATTGTAACATCCTGTTTTAATAGTTTTTAAGTTATCAAACAAAACATTATATTATGATAATTCAAAGGCAGATGATAGGAATAGGCTAGTATAAAGTATCAATACAGTCATCCTTAAAATAATCATACATGTATTGTCTATACATACAACCTATACTAAGAAAGGGTTACAAAACACCCAAACATCTAAGCAAGAGAAAGGGTAAAAGCTAATGCTGGAAGCGCCTAAACACTACTCAACTCCTATCCAGGAGGGGTGTATCCTCACCTGCACTTTTAGCTGCTCACGCCAATCATTAAGGGCGATCATTGCAAAAGGGAAAGACACACAGAACAAACATATGCAAGAAGGGTAAGCTGACTTAAATAAAGAGAAATCATGCAATTTAATAATTAAGCATCAATTAAGGTTTATCACATTTATCAGAATTGTTCAAATCGCCACAATCATAACACAATCACAATTCTAGACTCGATATCCGGATTATGTAAGTGACATTGGAGCTCTTGGTGGCTTGCACCTGTGACGGTTCCCAAACTCTGCAGAGTTTAGGGCATAAGGGGTATTCACCCAACCATTCCCAGGGTAAGCCCCCTTCACATCTATGATGGATCGGGTCCATAGACTAGGACCTCCTACTACTCCTCCCGACATAATCCATTATACTCTATATGAGTCTTAATGGTTATAGGAGCGTCGGGATACCACCAATATGAGTCCTCATGTCCTTACATTCACTAAAACCATCATCCTTAGAATTTCCCTTGAAATCCTAACTCCATCACATTCTCAAATAAACCAAATTCACACAACTCTGTCAAATAGACTATTAATCACAGAAATCACATACAGAACAGGCAATCATCACATCAGTCCACTTAACATAGCTTCATTTAATCTAAAACAGAGAAGACAATCAAATTCTGCAGTGAATCTCGCTCAAGCTAGAGGATCTCGCCTGAGCTAGAGAGTTGTCTCGCTTAGGCGAGTCACTTTCGCTTGGGCTAGACTCCAAACAGAGAGCAACCCCAAAATCTGAGCGAATTCTCGCTCAGGCTAAGCTGTTTCGCCTAGACGAGATTGACTCTCGCTCAGGCGAAACCAGCTCGCCTAGGCGAGACCTCGTGCAACATCAGGGGTGAATTTTTGGTATTTTCGCTCAGGCGAGAGCTGCTCGCCTGGGTGAGACCATCAGAATTTCAATCTGTTTTCACATGCAAACCACACAGTTCATGCCAAACTCGAAATTCACCACATACAATTGTTCATACTCATCAATCCACACATAATTCATGCAATTCTAACCCTAATCAACGATTCCTTTGCGAAATTAGAGTGAGAGGTTAGCTTCCCTTACCTTTTTCTGATTTTTGAACTTGGCAAGACAATTCCTCAACATGGAGAGCTCAAAACCTCAATCCAATCTAAGAAAATGCAACACAGTGTTGCAAGAGAAGGGTTAGACCTAATTAACCCAGAAACTGAAGATGAATTTTGTGGGGAGAATAAGAAGGAGCTGTAGTTGGTTTAACTTACTCTGAAGAGGGATACAAAGGTTGCAAATTCACAGAGGGTCCAATAGGGGCTTCACTTCCAGGGTGAATGCAAGAGTAAGAAACTGTGACTAAGGGAA
>Ga0209389_1001946_pt1 | contig 15235 bp, 15 predicted proteins | sample CowpearedBW_FD_187526 | JGI IMG/M metagenome (GOLD analysis project Ga0209389, IMG submission 187526) | Root nodule microbial communities of legume samples collected from California, USA - Cow pea red BW (SPAdes) (version 2) | ecosystem: Host-associated > Plants > Roots > Nodule | place: USA...
CCAAAACGGAAAAAAAAAAAACAAGACATATATGCTAATAGAATCACACCAACATCATATGATAACCAACCACTTATAGTTAACCATCAATCTCGCAACCTTTCTATAGTTTTAGAAACCAATTCAAATAGGTTTAAGTCCAATACATATAAAAACCTCCGCTTATACTCTTCATCCAGCCCTAAACCCAAAACAATCACCAAACCTGGAATGCTTCAATTCACTTCCGCAATACCCCACCCAAAATTCCCAGACGTGTATATAAAAATATAATTTCCATTACCCCTTTCAGACAAACAATCAGATTTAAAGACATACTGTTTTAAATCAGCGGTATAATTCTGTATACCTTTATGCCATGTTTATCCATTATAATCCAACAATAACTATTTTCTTCTTTCTTTTCTTTTATAGACCCCATAAACTTTCGATACAAAACATACTCAAAGAAAACCATCTAGTTAATACACCATTCAATTTACAGGCAGATTTTCTTCCTTCAACGCATCTTTGCACTCATACATAATTATTTTCAACATCACAAATACCACAAAATTCACCACAAACCAGAAATTGGCCAAAGCAAGAAGCGTTGCCTGGCGGGCCACGCACAGCCGCCAGGCGGTTCAAGGGAACCCAGAAAAAAATAGGGCTTACACACATGTGCCGCCTGGCGGCGCATGAACTGCCGCCAGGCGGTTTCTAGAGAAATCCAGAAACGCGAAGAAAATCGAGAATGGACATGTTCTACTCTTTTATTATGATTTAGATCATATATTCAAACGATAGCAAAATAAAAACAAGCAATAAGAACTCCCCTAACCTGGATCCTTTTGCTTAAAACTTGAATGGCTCTAGATTTCCACTTGCTTTCAAAGGTCTCTCTTAGCCCTCCTAAAAAACGCCTTACAGATTCACCTAACTCACTCTCTTCACTCTGATTTCTCTCCCTTTTCGTGCAGTACCATTATGGGGTTGTTTGTCAGCCCCTTTGGCTACCGGATTCTCTACCTCTTCTCTTCTTGGCCAAAAATCAAGTTTAGTAAAAAGAAAACTTAATTTAGGTCTCACCAAGGTTTAAACCCCTAACCATGCAAATATTAAGTCAATGCTAAACCATAAAGCCAATTCATGTTTCCTGCTAACTAACATAATTCAAATATTATATTCTTACTTAACCCGATCATATTATTAAAACAATAATATTTAAATAACACATAATTGGCATACATAAGACTTGAACCCAAATCTTCTCACACAATCAAAGTACTCTCAACCATTTAAGCTAGTACTTTTCCACATCACATCAACCACTAACAAATGCCATAAAGGCTTCTACAACCCGTATTTATTAATTAATTATTTATTTAATTAATTAAATTCACGGGTCTTACAGTGGCTCCCCTCTGTCACCACTTAGTTCCGCCCCTGAACATGGGTAAACTCGACTCAACCTTCAATTGAGATCGACTTGTCTCGATCTTAGATCAGGGTTGACTCATCACAACCTCCGACCTAGGTCAACTCATCTCAGACTCTAGCCTAGACTGATGACTAGGAACAACTTGACTTGATATTTGATTGAGGTCCACTTGGCTAGGTTTTTTTACTAGGGATGACTTGGCTCTACCCTTGATTCAAGATGACTCAGCTTAACCTTCACTTTAGGCCAATTAGTATTGATTCTTCGACTCAGGTCGATTGAGCTTAACTTTCAGCTTAAGCTGACTTAGTTTAACATTCGGTACATGTAAACTCGGCTACAACTACAAAATCTTTAGTATGGGTCAACATTTAGAAAAAGTGATAATGACAAATTTTATGTATCCATTTTAGATTTCACCCACCAAAATAACTAAGTCATTTATAATCATCACAAAAATGCAGGAAAAAAAACATTTGATTTGAGAGGAAAAAAGTCGTCATTCATTCACTCGAAATGTAGTTCTTACAATCACATTCTTCAAGGTCACCTAGTATTCGCACTATCACTCACTAGTTTTGCTTAAGTAAGTGGAATTTCTTGATGCATTCTCTGTTAGCACTTTTTAGACAACAACTCTCTAGCTTGTGAAAAAACTTTATTCACCTCTTGTTGTTGTTGTTCATTATATAATACATAATACAATTTATAGACCCATATTTCCTGACCATTGTACTCTCAACGGCTATAAACGGCTATAAACGGCTAACTTATTAACTATCTAGACTCCAACGGCTAGTGCATTAACCACTCACAATGGCTAGTTTCTTACAACGGCTAGTTACCCATAATGGTTAATACATTTAAGTTTATTAAAAACCCAACAAAATTCCCCCGTAAACTTAAATGCTTCTTTTATTCTCCATATTTGTTCCTTTATTCTTCATCACGGCTTCCAACGTGCAATAAATCTTCTTACGTTGTGCTTGTCCCTTTCACGAATAGTTAATTTCTTCGCTTTCTTCATGACTAACTTCCCTTTCACTTTATCTATGGTCGACCTGTACTTCGCTTTCCCCGTGGCTAACTTGTTCTCTACTCTCTCAGTTATTTCATTCTTACTAGCAAGCTTGTTCTTCTCTTTGGCCAACTTGTTACTCATTGGGTTCTTTGTCTTTGTGGCCAACTTGTCGTTAACTGAGTTCTTATCAATAGGCCGACTTCCTTTTGAAAGATCAGACCACACCTATGTATTGTTGTGCTCAATCTCCTCATCCATTTCAAGTCGCCACTTCTCATCTGGCACCTCCAATGCAGCTCTCAGATCCTTCTCAACTTGTAATTGTTCTTGCAAACTTGAAACATCTTCAAATTCCAAGCGCCGCTTTTGCAAAGCATGTTTCCTTCTCTCTAAGCTTGCTTGTAGAATTAAATTTTCTTTAACCTCCTTTTCAATACTTTGTTGCAAGTCTCTTTTTGCAGTCTCTAACATTTGGATTAGAAGCTCTTCTTCTTCAAATTTTGAGCTACTCAAGCTTTTCACGTGCTCCATCGAGCTATCTGAGTAACCCACTTGCTTCACCAACTTATACTCAGCCTTCTTGCTGAATTCTCCATATTACTTGGTCTTCTTGCCGAATTCACCAATTGCTTATGCTCGACTCCCGAGTAACGCGCCATCATCAACAATGTTGCTTCTTTTTCAACATCTTTTGTGAGGTTGATCATCTCTTCCTTTCTACTTTCAGATATATAATCTTTGGCAAAATGTCCAAACTTACCACAACTGAAACACTTGCCCGAGTAGCACTCCTTTGCATAATGACCATCTTGCCACACTTGAAGCACTCAACATTTGAGTTGCTTGATTAACCTCCTCTCCATGGACCTCATCCTCTTCCGTGTCAATTTTGTTGATTGGATTGTTCTTTCTCTTCTTGTCCTCGGCTTCTACCACCAGGATCGCTTCTTATACCTCCTCGATATCGTCCTCTACCTTGAGTGTTATGAGCTTTCTCATCTTTAATTGACATCTTCGTTTGGAGTAATTGATCAAGTGGATTCCACTTCTACTTCTTTCGTTGTTCGTGTGCTTCAAGAGATCATGCAAGCTCTTCAACCGTGAGCTTTGATAGGTCATTGGACTCCTCAATCGCACACACCACATTCTCGAAGTCGTTTGTCAATGACCTCAAGATCTTCTCAACAACTCGGCTAGCGGGTAACGTCTCTCCGTTTCAAGCAAGTTGGTTTGCCACGGTTTCAACTCGAGTAATGTACTCGGCTACTCCTTCGATCTCTTTCATCCTCATGCTCTTTAATTCGCCTCTAAATGTTTGAAGTTGCACCTGCTTCACTCGGCCATCTCCCTTATACGCCTTCTCCAAAATATCCCACGCTTCTTTTGAAGATTTGGCACTTGAAATTTTCTCAAAGCCAGACTCGTCCACAGCTTGGTACAGGATGTATAAAGTTGCCTTGTCCTTCACACGTGCGTCTTTCAACACTTTCAACTGGCCATTTGACCAACCTGTAGTGTTGGCTGGTTCATAGAAACCATCTTCAACCACCTCCCAATTTTCTTGGGATCCAAGAAAGGCCTTCATTTTGAGACTCCAATTGTCATAGTTGACAGCTTTTGTCAACTTGGGCAGGGAAACACTGTTTGTAAGACTGGCCATCTCACTCTCTTTGTTCTCAAACACTTAGGTCTCTAGCTCTCTTTTCTCAAACACTAAAACTCTTTAGCTCTCTCTTTTTTCCACTTGGACACTCAAGCTAACTAACTCTTGATACCACTTTGTTAGCACCTTTTAGACAACAACTCTCTAGCTTGTGAAAAAACTTTATTCACCTCTTTCTGTTGTTGTTCATTCATATAATACATAATACAATTTATAAACTCACATTTCCTGACTGTTGTACTCTCAACGACTATAAACGGCTAACTTACTAATTATCTAAACTCTAACAGCTAGTGCATTAACCACTCATAACGACTAGTTTCTTAGTTACCCATAATAGTTAATACATTTAAATTTATTAAAAATCCAAGCTACACGCTTTTAAACAAACCCTTTTGGAGAACCCAATCTTCGATCATAGCTTGAGAATGAAGAGGTTGGTCGGTGGGAAGAAGATGACCAGCTCCTAAAACGACAACATTGGTGAGAGAGGTCCAACTCTGCACATACCCAGCAAGCTCTCCATTGACCTTCCATATCTTCCTTTCAGCATTGAGAAAGTGTGGTATCCCTTCCCATTTCATCGTCTTCACCCACACCTCTGTTTGGACAACTCCATCCCTCAAATCATACTCACCTTGATACAGCAACACCCTGCTCTTCCTCACCAGGTATTCCACCATCTCTTTCACACTTTTCATCACATCACCATGTAATGCCTCCCCGACAACATCACTGCATATCTCATACACAAACGATTCCTTCACCCCCAGTGCCTTCTTCACCTCCGCAATGTTCAAGAACCGTTCAACCAGATCATCCTCGTACGGAATCTTCCTTCTATAGTCGTACAAAGTAGCCAACCCTGTCATGTCTTGCAACATTCCCAACACCTTGTTTCTCGCATCTGCTGCTTCACTCCAATTCCTCTTCTGGATCAACCCAACTGCTTCCAGTTGAGCTTTTTCCAACTCATTCTTCTGCCTCTCGTTGATCAATCCAGCATAGTAAGCATTCACAGCATGAGACAGAACTTGAGTTTCGGGGTCTGTTAACCCATCCCCAATAGCTACACCGGCCAGATTCACTCTTTCTGAACCCTCCAAGTCTGCATTTTTCTTCAATATATAGTACCCAATTGCAGGCACATACTTGCCGGCATAGCTTTCTCCAGTAATATAAATAGGGCGATGGTTGAAAAGAGGATCGAGCTGAAGAAAGTTGGTTATGGCAGCAAAGAGGTGTTTGGCAACGGTGTTTTGATCTCTTGGGATCTCTTGTGGGGTTGAGGCCAAACTGAAGCCAGATCCAATGGGACTATCAAGAAAAAGAAGGCCAAAAATTCTGTTCCAAGAACCAGGGTTGGGGTGAAGGGTGAGGGATTGGGTGACTCGCCATGGTCCAAGCTCGTAGAAGTTGCCAAGCATGGAGGAGCAGCCAGGGCCACCTTGGAGCCAAATCAGAAGTGGGGTTTGTGAGAGTGGCAAAGTGGTGTTTTGGGCTTCATAGAAAGCGTAGAAAATCGCAGAAGCAGAAGTAGGACTGATTGGTAGGTAGCCATACCTGCTGGGGAGGGCTTCTTTCGGGAATGAATCGCTTGATTGTGATGAAAAGAGTGGGAAGTGAAAGAAAGAGATGCAGACGAAGAAAAGGGTGAAGGAGACTGATGAGGCCATCTTAAGGGTTGACCGTGTGAACTTGTGGATGATAGCTATGAATGGCTAATAAACGATCAGACAGCATTCTTAAAAGTAAATAAATTAAACACATAAACGAAATGATAAATAATTACTTGGGTATCAAATAAAAATATATTTTAATTTCAATGTAATAAAAAAAGTTATAATTTTTATATAAAAATTTAAATTTTGTTAAATTGATTTAAACTTTATTAATACTTAAATCTAATTGTTATGATAGGTTCAATGTCGAAGGAGTAACTAGGTCATTAGTTAGTGGCTCATTTTGGGATATGGTTATTTATTGAACATTATGGTGAGAGGGAGGTAATAATAGTGGGAGAATATTTTTAAATGATCGCAATAGAAGCTGGATGAAGTAAAAGGAAAACACATGAATGATTTAAATGATCAGATTTCTATAACTCTTGGTTAGAATAACATTTTGACTCCCACCAACATTTTCAGCTAAAACAATTTTCTGCAAAGTAGGCGCCCCAACCTTAGGATGAAGTTATGTATAATCAAAACCTTTACCCATATTATATGCACAAGTGAAAATAAGATAAAGTACAAAAGAATGCTAAAAGGAAATCATGCCATATTAAAGTTTTATCCAAAAAAAACAAGTTACAACATCTTGACTTAGGCTTGCTTGCTTATTACATGATGAAGGCATTTTATTATCTCAATATTTCTGACCTCTTCAATAATAACTAAATATTCAGTGATGGATTTGAATTTATTTGGCCTTTTCTAGTAGAAGGAAAACCAAGGTATGTGACTGAGACAGAATAGTAAAGATTTTTAGACATCCTTGGATAAACATTTAATATTAAAGAATTTGTGCTTAAAATTCTTAAAGGACGACATATAAATAGAAGAAAAAAAACATATTAGGCACCATTTAATGATACCTAATCAACTTAAGAATCATGCTTTAATTGATAGAAAAACATGAATTTTTTTTATAGTGAGGCACTATCGGGAACACAAGAAAACGAAAATCTTAAGTGTAAATATAAAATAATGATGAGACTTAATGTAGCACAAGTTGAATTAAGCTAATGATTACACTTATGTTTAACACCTAATTAATATCCACTATTGATTAAGACATGGATAACCCTGAATTACAGAGAGACACATAAATAATTACTTGAGACGTTTTTTAATTTAAGAAAAAGACTAGATACTTGGATGAGGCCGAAGTTAAGGAAAGATGGGTTGGGCACAAGTTAGGCCCAAGGCAGAACGAAAGAAATTAAATCCACTTCGGATCAAGTTAGGTTTGTCCATGTTAGGTCAAGTCAATGTGGATCCACGTCGAATTGAGTTGACTAAGGTCTAAGTTGACTCAAGTCCACATCAACTTGAGTTAGCTAGACTTAGGTTAGGAAAGGTCGAATTAGAGCAAAGTCATGTAGGTCACGTCAGATTGAGACAAACCCAAGTCAAGTTGGGTTAAGTTGGACTCAAGAAGGTTAGGTTGGGTTAGGCGATGAGTCAAATTGAGTTAGGCTAGGTTCAAGTTAGGTTGAGATACATCCAGTTAAGCTCAAATGAGTTTTTATCGACTCTGGTCAAGCTTATATTAGACTCAATACTCAATTAGGTCAAGTACAGGTCAAGATGGGTTGAATCGAGACAAACTCAAGTTAAGCTTGATTAGGGTAGACAAGACTAAGTTTATGTTAGGAAGAATTAGGTCAACCATAACTCAGGATTAGTTCATATTGATTTGGGCATATTTGAAACCATGTTAGATCAAATTCTGATGGATTAAGCTGAAATAAAATTAATTTAAACATAAATTTAAATCTAATTTAAAAAAATGGATTCAATCTAATTTAAATTAAATTGATTGTAAATTGATTTTAGATCTAATTTATTATCTTATTAGATGTACCAGATCTGAATTGGATTTTAAAAGTCCAATTCATTGTCACTACTGGTTACACCATTGAAACAAATATAGAAGTATATTAGTTTTGGATAGCAGGAGACGAGGATCGAAAGAAGTTAGTTGATGAGGTGAATTAAGCAAAAATAATTTGTAGCAATCGACGATGTTGTTGAGTTCATTTTGTGTGAAATGGTCATTCATGTGGTTGAACGCCACCAACTTGCATCCAATTCTAACCTTTCTGTTCACTCTCATCACTGTGCTATGGTTGCTACAGTGGTTCAGGAATTCAACCAATGAAGCATCATCTCCTTTGCCTCCAGGTCCTACAGGTCTTCCATTTCTTGGCTACCTTCCCTTTCTAGGAAACCATCCCCACCTCAAATTTCACAAGCTGGCACAACTCTATGGACCCATCTACAAGCTCATGTTGGGAACAAAAACAATCGTGGTGGTTAGTTCACCCTCTCTGGTGAGAGAGATAGTGCGTGACCAAGACACCATATTTGCGAACCGGGAGCCTCTCATTGCTGCATTGGTTGCCTTGTACGGTGGCACTGACATAGCCTCTTTGCCTCACGGTCCACAGCGGAGGAAGGCTCGCAAGATATTGGTACGTGAGATGCTCAGCGGCACCAACATGACTAACTCTTTTTCTCATAGGAGAGTGGAGATTAAGAACTCCATCAGGGATGTGTACCAAAACAAAATAGGGTGCCCCACAAACGTTGGCGAGTTGGCTTTTCTAACAGCTACAAATGCAATAATGAGTATGATTTGGGGTGAGACTTTGCAAGAAGAAGAAGGAGTTGCTATTGGGGTTGAGTTTCGAGCCGTTGTGTCAGAACTTATGGTGTTACTAGGGAAGCCAAATGTTTCGGATCTTTTCCCGGCTCTGGCATGGTTAGATTTACAAGGAATTGAGAGAAGAACCAGAAAGGTGTCCCAGTGGATTGATAGGCTCTTTGATTCTGCCATTGAAAAGCGAATGAATGTGACTGAGAAGGGAGAAAATAAGTCAAACAAAGATTTCCTGCAGTATCTTTTGGAGCTTACAAAGAGTGATAGTGAGTCAGCATCAATGACCATGAAGGAGATCAAAGCAATTCTCTTAGTATGTTTTCGAGACAACCTCTCTCTAACTTGTTTAAGATTTTTAACATGTATCATGATTATCTTATCACTAATCTCATGAGCAAAAAACTGTGTTGAAGGGCTTTGAAATCCAAGTTATAATTGGTTGTGTGTGTAGGATATAGTGGTGGGTGGAACAGAGACAACATCAACAACATTGGAATGGGTGGTAGCGAAGCTGATGCAGCATCCTGAGGCAATGAAGAGAGTTGAAGAAGAGATGGATACTGTAATAGGATTGGACAAGGGTATTGAATCAGAATCCCAATTGTTGAAATTACAGTACTTAGAAGCTGTGATAAAGGAAACACTTCGTTTGCATCCTCCTCTTCCCTTTTTGGTACCTCATTGCCCAAGTCAAAGCAGCAGTGTTGGTGGATATACCATTCCAAAAGGTGCACAGGTATTGTTGAACGTGTTGACAATACAGAGAGACCCTGAGATTTGGGAAGATGCATTAGAATTTCGACCAGAGAGGTTTCTGAGTGATGATGGGAAGTTGGATTACTGGGGCAACAAATTTGAGTATCTTCCTTTTGGATCTGGAAGAAGAATCTGTGCAGGGCTACCTCTAGCTGAGAAGATGATAATGTTTATGCTAGCTTCCTTCTTGCATTACTTTGAGTGGAGATTACCCAGTGGAACAGTGCTTGAATTTTCAGGAAAATTTGGCCTTGTAGTCAAGAAAACCAAGCCACTGGTTCTTATTCCAAAGCCTAGACTATCTAAACCACAACTCTACATATGATGTTGCTATGTAGGTTCAATGCATTCTATAGCAGTTATAATAAGATTTGTTAGTTGGGTTCTGCTACTGCATAAGAAAATGAATCCAATAGTGGTTATTTTAAAGCCTAGACTATCTAAACCGGACAATAATGCTATGCATGCATAACTATTGTAATAAGCAGCAATCTAGTGTTTCTTGTCAAAGTTATTTTAATTAAATAATTTAGTTCAATTTTTGTATTATTATTTCGAAGTGTGAAATGATTGTCTTTGTTGATAAAATAGTCTTTTCGGTTTAATATTTACAATGTAAAATTTTGTTGGTTCAAAATACCACAATTTATCACTCTAACTATCTCAATGGAAATATAATTCTTGTTTTATTTAAGATTACTACTAAACCATGGCAAGACATCATAGTGGCGCCATTTTTCTATGAAATTACTGAAATAAACAAATTTAAAAACAATTACAAAAATGAAAAATTCATGCTGGTATAGGATGACTTTTATAAATATTAAGGTTGTATAAGGATGTTTATACGGTTACACTTTTAAAAAAATATTTTAATAAGTAAAAATTGAGCTTTGCCTACACTTTTTGTGTGTTATCTTGTTTTAATATAGGAAAGATACTTTAATCCACTTTTTTTGACCCATTTTTAATTCATTTTTAATCTACCACTCCACTCAATATTAGATCATCATATCACATCACTTAAAAAAAATCAAAATAAATAATCTAATAATGATTAAAATACTGAGTTAAAAATAGATAAAAAAGATGAGATAAAATATCATTTTCTTTTAATATATATTTGGCAAAGTAATTATAACATTTGATATAACATTCCAAATTTAATAGAATATCCCTAGATTTTATTAAGATACAAAGATATTATTAAGATACAAAAATTTATTGCAGAACAACTTATAGGAAACTTTCGATCAAAATTTTGCAAACACTGCAAAATTTCAAAAAATTCATTACATATTAATATTTGTTATCTTTTTATTTACATTTTTTACTTTTTAGTATATTTATATATATATATATATATATATTAAATTATCTATAATAATATATAAAAAAAATTTATCTTTTCATGTTTATATTTTCAAATATTAATTTTATCCTTTAAAATATAATTATTTATTAAATCTTTAAAAATTAACCATTACTTTTATAATTTTTTTTAAAAAATAATCTATCTATATTTATTTATCAGTAATTATTCTCTTAACTTTTTTATATATTTTATTTCATTTTTAATAAATATAATTTTATTTTATATATTAATTAAAAAACGTTATTTTATGAAGACATAAGTGGCGTTAGTTATAATTAATAAAGATTTTTAAAAACTATAAAGTTTGTTTTCAATATTTTCATATATGTCAATTTTGACAATTTTAAATAAAAATTGCACCGGTGCTTTTGCCACTGAACCACTCAATCAAATTTAGTAAAAAGTGCTGTGTTTGTTTCCGATTGATGAAGCACTGAGATGAAGTGTTGTGGTGTTTCCGATTGCAAAAAGAAAGAATCAGAAGTAAAGGTTCAAAATATTTGTATAACTTTTTTATAATATAAAAAAATATATCCCTCCTTTGAAGAGAAACAGAAACAGAAACAGAAAAAGAAGATTGTTGGGATGTTCTGTAATGGCGTTTGGAGGCGGATTTGTGGAGAAAAGGCATGGGAAGGAAGGAAGAAGGAGAATGGCAAGGAAGGACAGAGTCTTCCGAATGACCAAAATCCGAAATCCAAGAGCCACCCACAAAGCACAAAATCCGTACTATGATGCCATGTTTTTTATGTGAAGGGCTTGAAAGGCAAGGCACCCTGTAGAGAACCTACAGGTTTTTCAGAGCCATAGTTAAACAATGCTCCCCCCATATGCCTCAGCCCTCATCTTGAAGAAAACAGACACAAATTTTAAAAAATTTTCGTCAATGCAGGAACAAAGCACAGCTGCTACGATGGCCAAAATGAAAAAAACCCTAACCAAGATCTAAGCTACTCTCTGTATTTATAGTGCATTAGGGTATGTTGTTGAAGTTGTAAAAGGAGCGGGACTATCTCCTATTGGGTTTGGACCAAACTATGTACCCAAGCCCAGGTTTATATTCAAGTATCGTTATTGCTTCCTGCACCCTGTCATTTTCCTCCTGCACCCTATACTTTTATTTAATTTTACTTTTGCCCTTGAGAAATGTATTACAAACTTGTCTCTACCCAGGAGACATAGTGAAGGTTTTGTGTGGTTGTACCGCTGGTAAAGATGCTTCATTTTCTCCAAAGAAAATGATATTTTGACACCATTTTTTGACTTTTGACATGGCACATGTTGCATTTTGAAAAATAATTTTTTTTTATTTTTGTTAAGTGTTGACTAGGTGCATTGTTATCCACGGTGGCAGAACAAAAATTTGATGTGTTTATTTGGTTGGGTTTCAATTAGAAGAAAACAAATGAAAAATCTAGGTCATGATACTTTATCGTTTTCATTCATCCATCACGATCCTCTACCATTTTCATTAATCCATCGTGTGTGAAACAATCATACCTCTATGTTCGTTTAAATTGAAGGAAGGAGAGGAAAAACCTAGTTAGCATATGTACACCCTGGCGACCAGACTTCTGTTGACCTAGCTGATGCTACTCATTGTGTTGATCTGGGGCAGATAGATCATGAAGTCATCCTGCCTCAGGCCGATCTGAAACCTACCTCGATGTTGGGCCAGCAGACAACTGACCTATGAGCTGGGCCAAACTACGATCGACCTCGATGTTGGGCCAGCATATAACCGACCTGTGAGCTGGGCCGATCTCGAGCTGAACTGAGAGTATAATTTGCTGGGCCAATATGCGACCAAACTATGTGTTGGGTTGATCTAGGACCGACCTACGTACTAGGCCGATTTCAAGTGAACTAGTGTATTGGGCTGATCTACAACCGACCTATGTGTTGGACCGACTTATGGGGGATATTTTTCCTTCAAACCGCATCACCTTCTCTCTATGTAACGGGCACACAACCACGTTCCCACCAGATTCGGCATCCTCAACAACATTCCACCATCATAGGGTAACCGAACTAAGGACGAGAGGTGACCGATATAAAACAAGCATCATACTACGAAGAGGGGGTAGACATTTTCGGAGAGAAAAAAGAGAGAAAGAGAGATATTATCGAGTATCTGGCAAAGAGGCCGAGTTACGACCAGTGTGCACCTCGGATTCCCCTTTTTGCAAGAACAGCATCCATCTTTTTCATTTGTCCTTGTTCTATGAACAAAAGATATATGTGAACGAAATTTTATTGACAAAGAAAAAAAGTTGCATTGATCATGATAGCATGAAGACAATTAATGGAAAATCTTTTGCTACATACCAAGTGGCTTGCTATGCTTTAAGATCGTTGGCAAATGATGAAGAATTCATTGATACAATAAAAGAAATTAGCGAACTTGCCTCTAGAAATCGACTCAAAAAGTTACTTGTTACTTTGTTAATCATGAATACAATGTCAAAGCCAAATGTGGTTTGGGATTCAACTTGGAAGTTGATGGCAGATGGGATTTTATATAAAAAAAGAAGAAGAAAATAGTTGAACCTACCGGGTACTAACTTTAAATCATTTGCAATTAAGTGTTTGTTTAAATGCTTATATCATATGTCTTGAAATTAGAGAACACGATTTACATAATCTTTGTCTTCTAGAAGTAGAAGAACTTTTTATTTTGAATAGTACATCGTTAAAAGACTACAATTGTCTTCCTCAACTTGATCTTTCAAATTCAATGAAATTGTAGGAGAGGCTTATTATTGGTGAATTGAATTATGATGAAGAAGAGATGGAGAATCTTTATCAATCTTTATTCCAATCACTTACTCATGAGTAACTACATGGTACAAAGAGATCATGACAACAATACATTTAGATATAGGACGTTTCTTTTTCTTATATGGTTATGGTGCTACATGTAAGACTTTTTGGTGGAAAATTTTGTCAACTGCTATTAGATCAAAAGGAATGATTGTCCTAAATATAGTTTCAAGTGACATTGCATCATTATTGCTTTTTGGAGGTAAAAATGTTCATTCTACTTTTTCCATACCATTGACAATCATTGATGAATCAACTTGCAACATCAATCAAGGAAGTCTTCGCACTAAACTATTGATAGAAACAAAACTCATTATATGGGATAAAGCACCTATGATGAATAAGTTATGTTTTGAAGTTTTTGATAAAACCTTGAGAGATATTATATGCTCTAATAGTGAAGATAATGTTGAAAGACCATTTGGTGGAAAATTTGTGGTGTTAGCGAGTGATTTTAGACAAAGTTTGCCTATAAAGGGATATTGTGGAGTCATCAATAAACTACTCTGATTTGTGACAACATTGCATAGTTCTAAAGTTTTCAGAAAACATGAGAATAAGGACTACAATTTCAAATGGGAGTGCAACAAGTATAAAGATTTTGTTGATTGGATTCTACAAATCAGAGATGGACAAGGATTTAAATGAAAATGGTGCAGACAACATTTTTATACCACCAAATCTTTTAATTCAATAATCTGAAACTCCTTTACTTTCTTTAGTGAACTTTGTTCATCGTGGTCTATTGCATAATATCATGAATCCTAATTACTTTGACGATGATGTTATACTTTGTTCTACAAGTAAGTATGTTGAACAGGTAAATGACTTCATTTTATCTTTGATACTTAGTGAATAACAAACGTATTCAAGGTTAGACACTTCTTGCCAATCTGATGAAGATCAAGAAATTCAAGTTAAATGGTTCACTCCAAAGTTTCTCAATGATATTAAATGCTCAAGGATTCCCAATCAGTATTAAATTGAGAGTTGGCGTGCCTATCATGCTTTCAATAAACATTGATCAAGTAAATGATCTTTGTAATGGTACAAGATTGGAAGTCAATGATTTGGGAAAGAATGTTATTTATGCTACAGTAATAACAAGAATGAACTTAACTCTTTTGATTCAACCATGCTTTTCAAGTTTTAAAGGAGGTAATTTTCTATATGTCTATGCTTTGGAATGAAAATAAACAAAAATCAAATGCAAATTCTCTCTAAAGCTGAATTTTATCTTCCTCGTCATGTAGTCACATATGAACAATATGTAGCAGTTTCTAGAATGAAACAAAAAATTGAAAATACTAATTTTGAATGAAGATGAAAATAACCACTACAACTATAAATGTGGTTTACAAAGAAACATATAAAAAAATTTAATAAAAATTATACAAATTAATCTTACATTATTGTGATTAAATGTAATAAGGTTTTATTTATTTTATATGTACATATGACAATGGACTTCCCCATAATAAAATTGAGAAAACAATTGTATATGAAGTTCATCATAGATACAAGCATAGATATTTAAAAAATTGAACCTTCGTATTATAGAAAACAATGATTATTACCATTTGTATTCATGATTGAAAAAACAATTGTATATGGATGTTCATCAAAGATACATACATAAATATTTAAAAAATTGAACCTTTATATTGTACTAAACAATGATTATTACCATTTGTATTGATAATTGTTAATGTTAAAGATTGTCGCATTGAACATAAACATTATGATATTAATGTCCCTTATTTTGAATCATATTGTAATATACATTTT
>Ga0209389_1001947_pt1 | contig 15234 bp, 10 predicted proteins | sample CowpearedBW_FD_187526 | JGI IMG/M metagenome (GOLD analysis project Ga0209389, IMG submission 187526) | Root nodule microbial communities of legume samples collected from California, USA - Cow pea red BW (SPAdes) (version 2) | ecosystem: Host-associated > Plants > Roots > Nodule | place: USA...
ATATATATATATATATATATATATATATATATATATATATATATATAACAGATTTCAGAAGAGCTGATCTTCTGGAGAAGTGTAGTTTCCACATTGTGGCGGGTCATACTGAGGTCAATTCCGTAATTCTACATGTCTTCAGAACTCACTGCTTACGTGTAGTTCACAAAATCTCTTCCCGATTCACTACACCGCACCAAATTCACGTCTCTCTAACGAACCCTAATCTCATCAATTAGGGTTTCTCTTTCCCACGAGCTTCACTTCACTTCACTCCCGCTTGATGATCACGCTATACATTCCCCTACATCTCCCCCCCAATATTTCTGAATTTATCTCGCACATGCTCCAATCTTTTCCCCAATCACAACCCTGCATCCGTTTTTCTTCAAATTGCGCTGGAAGATAATCAAAAGCTCTTCTCCCTTTCAATCCTAATTAACTCGATCAGATAAACGCACTCTCAATCACAGACTCTAGCTCGCTCGATCATGGACGTGGATGGGGGCAGCAAGCGTGTGTACAACCGTCTCGGTGGGGACGCGAAGCACCAGAAAGTGTGTTTCCACTGGCAAGCGGGCAAGTGCAATCGCTACCCGTGCCCCTTCCTGCACAGCGAATTGCCCGCATCTTCCCACGCCAACGGGGCCTCCTCGAAGCGTGCGTACGACAATACGGGCTTATCGGGATTCTCGGGCCAGCGCGGACGCCCCAATTTCAACAACACGTGGGGCCGTGGCGGGGGGCGCGGCGGCGGCGGCGGTAGAGGGGCGGTGGTGAAGGCGGAAAAAGTTTGCAATTATTGGATTCAGGGGAATTGTAATTATGGAGAGAGGTGTAAGTTCCTTCACTCTTGGAAAGTGGGAGATGGGTTTTCTTTGCTGACACAGCTCGAAGGGCATCAGAAGGTACAAGATAGATTCTATTAGATATGGGATTGGCACCGCTAAAGGTAGCGGTAAAGAAAGTAATCTCAATTAATTTTAAACTAGAAAATGAATTTTGATGTTGATTTGTTGTGTATGTGCGCGTAATCTTCTGATTACTTTACTGATATCGATTTCTTATCCATGTTGACCGTTGATTTAGTTTTACTCTATAAAGTGAGTTGATCAGTTTGGAGGAACTGCGTCCAATACCATATATTATAAAGTATAGACTCTTCTTGATAGTGAAAAGTTTTAAATCACGGTTGTGATTGCAGTTTTGTTTGATCCTTGATGTTGTGAGAAATTGCATAGAAATGTGGCTTAGCTGTGGTGACTTTAGACCTCGATGCTGCGGCTGAAATTGTGGTCACTGGCCGTTTGTTAAAACCTTTCAAGCATGTGCTTGACATCATATTTATCGTTGGATTCTACGATGCCATGTGATTATAATTCTAATTGTGTTTTAAATGCTGGTTGTGTGGCTTCATATATAGGGTTAAGTGTGAACTGAGCCTGTGTTAATGTAGGCTTTGTGAAATGTTGATATTTGATAACATGTTTACTAGTGTGTGTTTCGGTTATTAGAGTTGATGGTATGGGTCTTGTTGGTTTTGTTGAATGAACAGGCTGTGAGTGCAATCGCTTTTCCCTCTGGTTCAGATAAGCTGTATACTGGAAGCACTGACGAGACGGCTAGGATTTGGGACTGCCAGTCTGGAAAGGTGATAACTATCAGTGTTTTGCTTTGTTTTGTAATGCCAATTGACTCAATTTTAAATGTACATACAACTTCTCTTTTCCCGCAGTTGTGAATAATAGATATAGAACATGGTGCCTGAGAGATGATATCTCAGAAGATCTATGTATTTATATAAATTAAGGGTCTGAACCCGATCCAGAAGTAGAAAAGTAGACTAAAACCCTACACATCGGACTCTATATGACTGACAGTTATAACAACATACAACTTTTATGAAGTTATGCAAAATACAATAATAAACTTTTCTAACTCTTCCTCTCAAGCTGGAGCATATAGGTTGTATGCACCAAGCTTGGAACACAAAGACCTCTCAAAGTCTTAGAGCATTCGCAAGTTGATCATTATTGGGAGTTGATAAATTCAATACTAATTTACTTGCACAACAATTTCTCTTGAACAAATGACAAGCAATTTCTGTGTCTGGTTCTTTATTCAAACGTGATTAGAGACAATATGAAGTTCTGCTTGATTATCACTTTTGAATCTCACAAGGCTTCAACTTGTGGATAATTTGTTTGATCTACCCAAGTTCACAAGTGATCGATGTCGTTGTTCTGTGTATTTCCTTTATCTTCATACAACGGTCCTTGCCCTTCTCCTCTTTTATGGTATATGTTATTGTGAATCACAACATTATAGTGGGCATCACGAGGAATTTGCATGAATAGACTAACAACTTCAACAACAAAAGATTTGTTAGGTCTAGTAGTGATTGTGAAAAAAAGGAGCTTCACAACAAGGCTTCTATATCTCTTGGATTTGAAAAAGGTTTTCCTTATTTTATCATTAACATGGATATTGATCCATATGATTATAAAAAGGAGCTTCATATCAAGGCTTCTATATCCTTGGAGTAGGAGAATTTCTTTATTACTTCCAAGTTTGATTTTGCTTGTTCGTACCATGTGAAGCATGCATTATTCTGTCTCTTTAAAATGATTACAATTGACTTAATGCTCCTCTTTTCTCTATTTTGTTTCCAAATTTCAAGGTCTGCAGTAAATATTGTATTTTTCTTTATTTTTTATTTCCTTGTTGAAAAGGTGAGATTGATCTTGGTTTTGTTTGTCCTTGCTCCTTTGCAGTGTGTAGGTGTGATCAATCTTGGTGGTGAAGTAGGTTGCATGATCAGTGAAGGCCCCTGGGTTTTTGTTGGGATACCCAATTTTGTCAAGGTAGGAAAGAGAAATAGGCATCACTTTTGTTTTTCTCTTATTTTGTACCCTGCAAATTTTCAAATAAAATACATCTCTATAATTTAGTGAAATGCTTTTGCTATGGTATGTTCTTTTCACTGCTCCTTACATCATAAGTGATGTTCTTTTGGTTGATGACATTGATGCTGCAGGCCTGGAACACTCAAAATTTAATGGAGCTAAGTCTAAATGGCCCCGTTGGACAAGTTTATGCTCTTGTTGTAAGCAATGATATGCTCTTTGCCGGTACACAGGTAAATATTTTCTTTCCCTTTGACAATGATTTGTTTTTTTCAACTCATGATTTATTTTTTTCACCCAGTAAGTGGTCCTGATTTTAATTCTGATTATCTTCATGGTGCTTGGGATCTGTTGGATGAGATGAAAAAGTGCATTCCCATCTGTTATGCTTGTATGGATTAAACATTTTAGAGTTGCATCTTACAATAATGTTAGGGGACTAAAGTTGTGGCATTACAGATGACAATGTTTAGGTTAATTTTAGGGCTGATGGGTGAGGCTGACATCGGGCAATGAAGGCATTAAAGGAGAAACATTTAATAAGACTATTTGCCTTTTACCTTGCTATTGATACAATTTTGTAAGTGCAATATATTTGGAGAAAAATAACTAGGAGAATCGGTGGGGTATGTCTGGTTTGGGGCCTTGTAGGGAAAGGGAAGGGAGAAGAAAATTTTATTTTTAGTTTAAGAGTTATATGTTACTTATTATTATTAAAAGAATCAGAAGATTTATCATTTAGTTTATGATAATCTATCATTTTATTTTTCTTTTTTTTTATTAAAATGAGAAAATATTAATTAAAAATGGAAAAATTCTCCTTTTTCTTTTCCCCAAAATCGTACTCCCATACATACCTTAACGGTCAGTTTGTTTGCCATGAAAAGAGAAGAAATGCGTTGAAGAGCACTGCCTTTGAAATTTGCAATTGGTTTGACAAAAAAGAAGAAATGAACCGAAAGTGTTTTACTGTTCATTTCTTCTTAAATAACAGAAGAATTGCGCTGAACTGGCAACGAGAGAGTTTTTTTAGTTGCTTTCTTATTTTTCTATAAACAGTTTTATTTTATTTTATGAATAAATGTGTATATAATACTAACAATAATATGCATATTTTATTTATTTTTCTCTCTTTCTTTTCTTTTATACTCTATTTATTTTCAACCAAACAACTTCAATTTTTAGTCATTTCTTACCTCTTTCTCTTCCTTTCTTTTCTCTTTCACTCTCAATTTCTTTTCTCTCTAACCAACATAGCATAGACGAAATGAAAGGAAAATGACGGATGATAGGATTGTAAATAGTAAATAATTATGTCATAGCACAGGTCTTATGATGTAAAGGATTGGATTGGATGATGCTTTATAGCACTGACTACTCGCTAATAAAACAACCCATATTATTCTTTTAGGCCATCTAATTGGCCAAGAAGTTCTGTCTAATGCCTAGTTGCGCTTGCACATGAGGTGTGACAATTGTTTTTAAGCAATTGTCAGCTGGGAATGTGGGATATTTCTGATTGCTGGTGGATATCTTGGCTTGGACTATAGGCCATTGATTATGCCTAAGGAGGACTAATTCGTGATGCGGAGACTGTGATACCTTGAATCTCATATTATTTATGTGAAGGGTTGTGTGATGATCTCCAAGCATTAACTATTAAGGTAGTTGGGTACCTTTTAACTCCCAAACAATGAATCAATTTATGCTTCTGTGATCTTGGGAAATATTTTCAATAAAACTCAATCAAAACATCTTTCAAAGCCCATTGTATTTTGTTATTATTGAAAATGAGAACGGAATACCGAAGAAAAAGTTCTGACTTGTCTACACATTTGGAATACCATCTTAATTTTTAATATGTAATGAAATGACTTCTATTGCAGGATGGATCTATATTGGCATGGAAGTTTAATGTAGGTAATAACTGCTTCGAGCCAGCTGCATCACTTAAAGGTCATTCTCGTGGTGTTGTTTCATTAGTTGTTGGTGCTAATAGACTTTACTCTGGGTCAATGGACAATACAATAAGAGTAAGTTTTACGTGTGCTCCTTGTCATGTGTATTGTTCGTTTTCTTTGGTCTCTTTTTAAGCAATGTGATAATAGGGTTTGGTTTGTTAATTTGACACATTGCTTCCAATTGGTTGTTGTCCTTCAGGTATGGAACCTTGAAACCTTGCAATGTATACAGACACTAACAGAGCACACATCTGTTGTGATGTCTGTTCTCTGCTGGGAACAATTCCTTTTATCTTGTTCCTTGGACAAAACTGTGAAGGTTGGTTTTGCAAATTTTACTGGCTGTATATGTATTATTGACTATATGTAAGTTCTGCAATTAGTATTTGATTTCTGCAGGTATGGTATGCTACAGAAAGCGGAAACTTGGAAGTCACATATACTCACAATGAGGAACATGTATGTATTCTATTATTTACTTTTCCCTTGGATAATTGATTTATTATACTATGATGTTTGAAATGTTGATATCTCATAATTGTGTGGAATCAATCCTTAGTTCTGCTATCAATGATCCAGCTCTACTCCTCTTGAGCTGAACTCAAATTCTCCCAAGATGTATGTGGTTTAGAAAATATAAAAAATGTTGCCCAAGTTTCCGATCATGAAAAATACTCTGGGTAGTTTTGCTTTTGCATGCAACTGGATAGGGACTTGATCAGAAAGGAGCATATATATGTTGTAAGCTTTCCTTGGTGATAATACTATTCGAAATATTTCAATCCTCAAAAATAACGAGGTCACAAGACAAAAAAGTGACTTGAATATGGATATAGTAACACTTTCAAAGCATGCTTGTGTGGAGCATATCTAATAAGTGTTAAGCCATAGGGAAAGAAGTTTTGGAGCTGTATTGAAAAACCCCTCGATGACTAGAGATAGTGTAAAATACAATATACAAGTAGCTTAGGAACAATCCTCAGATTACAGATTGGCTTTGGAGGACTGAGTTAAGCATTAAATCATTTTGTACGACGATGTTAAAGCCCCTTTTAGATTTCATTAAAAGGGACACTTATCATACACGTACCAAGCCCAATAGTGCTAGACAGGGATGTGTATTGGAAAGAACTGTCCCACATTGACTAAAGATAATATTAAAATATAGCATATAAATAGGGGCAATTCTTACATTACTAATCAGTTTTGTAAAGTTAAGCTTAAACCAATTTCAAAGATGATATCGCAGTCTATCTTACATCCGTTGAAAGAAGCACGATTTATAAATATTACGCTCACCATATTTATACACGTACCAAGACTAAGTGTCGGAAAGAAGCACCATCTCTAATCCTCTAACCCAATATATTACTTATCAGAAAAAGGGTACCAAAGTAAATAGAGGGGGAGGGCAGTCCAATAGCTGTAAATATTTTATATATTGTAATTACAAAAATCTAGGAGGGTGAGAACATAGGCCATGCCTGCCTCCCCTGCATCTGTCACTGCTGCTATACTTCAGTCCACCTACTTTCTATTTTTTCGTGCACTCATTTGCTGCATTATTATTTTCAAGGTTTATTACTTTTTTGTTATAATATAACTGTTTCTTTCACTGAATAAAAATGAAAACGAAATGGAGTTATTGTTTTTACAAGGATGTATATTTATATATCCTTAACAGTAATTACTTGCACTTGAAATTTGGCTGGTGGGGTTTGTTGAGTGTGTGATGTGGTGGCTTTCATTATTCTGACGATTTTTTATTTGTGTGCAGGGTATACTTACCCTATGTGGGATGCATGACTCACAAGGCAAGCCCATTTTGTTGGGTGCTTGCAATGACAACACTGTGCGCCTCTATGATCTGCCATCGTAAGTAGTTGATCTCCTGTTCATGCTCTTATTTGGTTCTCTTATTTCCACTACAGAGTACAAACCACTAAATAATTGCCCCATATGGTTCTCTACAAAACTGAATTGTATGGTTTTTACTTCTATATGTTGCAAGTGGAATTAATGACTTGCATAATAAATTAAGCTTGTTTTTTTAATACAACCAAATGAAACCCAAGCCAGTTATCATTTCATATTAAAACTAGTAAGAGAGAAATACGCACAATGCTGAATAAATTTCAATTCTAGAGAAATAAGAACTTATATGGCTGTTTGTACTTGTGGTGGAAATAAAGTTTACATCGTATTCATTCATGCTCTCATTATTCAATGTTTGCCCCATTTCTTTTCAGATTTGCAGAGAGGGGTAAGATATTAACTAAACAAGAGGTACGAGCAATCCAGATAGGACCTAACGGCATATTCTTCACCGGAGATGGTACTGGTGAAGTAAGAGTGTGGAATTGGTCAGCGGAGGCAACCGCTACCGTCCAATAAAGTGACATTTACAATATGTTCCATTTAAATGTTTTACTAGTTTCTTCTGGTCTTCCTTTTTGTAATCGTTTTAGCTGCAAGAAGGGAATTAAGGCTGAGATTGGGAAGAGGCAGAAAAAGAGAGGTAAAGGGATTGTATGTAATTTAAGTTTGCGGAAGTAGTCTTGCGTTTAGAATGTGAGCTTTGGTTTTAGTGTTGAGTGGATATGCTTGGCGCAAAGCTGTGCTCAAGTAGGGCGTTCCTATTGATGCTTGTAACATTTTGTGAATTCACAACATTATTTAGCATTATTACTTAACACCTCCTACGCGTTTACACACACCAAATAAATGTTTGTTGCTTGTCATTTACAAGTAACTGGTCTTGTTTCATCTGTTGTATTATTTTTCTAGTGATCATGAGCTTGACGAAATATGAATACGATAACTCTTGTTTTCTTTTTTATTTGTATAATTAGGAGGTATAGTTCCTTCTTACTCGGTCGATGTATTTTTGGAGTAAAGTTGTCTTAGTTGTGATTTGATGTTCAGTTGCAGATTGGATTGTGAGAGAAATTGTGTCAAAGCTGATTGTGTTAATTTGTGTATCTTTAATTGTAGTTATTTTTATTTTGTTTCCTCTTAATAATAATCTTTCTTCCTGGTTTTGAAGCCATAATTGTTTCTGTAGGTGGAATACATCCTAATTAGTTACTGATATGTCCCTTATATATAGAGTTTAAATGTTTGTACATCACTTTTTCAATTTTTTAGATAAAATTATTGTCATCCAAATTTAAAAACGATTTATTGTACCGAACCTGATTATGTTTTCTGAGGGTGGGCAAAAAATTCAATTTTTATAATTCAATCCATTTTTTTTATGATTCAATCCATTTAATATCCATTCTATTAAAAGTTCAATCTATTTAAAATCTATTTTCTTAGATTTGGATATCAATTTAATCTACATTTTATATAATTTATGGATTGGATAATCATTCTCGAAATCTAGATTTTCAAAATAAATAATCCAAAATCCAAATTTTCACTTTATATATTTTGTTAGGTTAGGCTAAAGATTGAGACAGATTAGTTCAAATTTAGTCGTATTTGATTGAGTTGGCGTGATTCTATACAAAATTGGCCGAATTAGGTCAAATTTTGTCAAGTCAGTTCCGATCAAGATTTGACTTTGGACAAAATTTGGAAATATTTGGCCAAATCTGTCAAATTCTTTGGTGTCAGCCTTATGAACACAAATTTGGATCCACATCCATTATTTGGATCCAAAATGGATGTGGATTAGATTTTTGATAGGGTTGATACTATAGAATTTGGTAGATTTTTTGTCGAGGCCAACGAGGTCAAATTTTAGTATGGGATAAACTTGGATGACTTTCGAACGAATTTCGGTCGGGGACGATGTGACAAAATTTGGACCAAAGTTGACTTGACAAAATTTCAGTCGAGATTGACTTGACTGGATTCAACTGAATTTCGACCAGGGTCGATTTTGCCTCATACGACTACATTTTGGCCATAACCGACTTAGCCAAATATGGCCACATTTAGGTTAGGGCCTGATCAGTCAAATTTCGGTCATGGTTCATTCCACTAAATTCGTCGGCCGGGACCGACTTGACTGAATATGGTCAATTTTCGATCACGGCCGACTAAGTTAAATATAGTCAAATTTCGTTCTGGACTTAATCGACCGAATACGGTGCCGACTTGACCAAATTTTGGTCATGACTAACACGACTGAATTTGGCCAAATTTAGGTTAGGACCAACTCGCCTAAATATGACCAAATTCTGGTCACGATCGACTCTGCCAAATACGACCAAATTCAGGCTAGGACCAACTCGGTCAAATTTTGGTCGAGGCCAACACAATCGAATTTTGACCGGAGCCGACTCGACTGAATTTGGTCAAATTTCGATCGTGACAGACTTAGTTGAATACGGCCAAATTTCGATCGTGACCGACTCATTTGAATACGGCCAAATTTCACCCTAAGCCATCTCAGCCAAATACGAACAAATTTAGGTCAGGGCCGACTTGGCCAAATCTCAATCGGGGCCCTCGATTGACTTCGACCAAATTTTGAGTGGAGCCAACTAGGTTGAATACAGCCAAATTTTGGTCGCGGTTGTCTCGGTCGAATACGGTCAAATTTTATCTAGGTCGACTCAGCCCAATGTAGTCAAATTTGGGTCGGGGTGAACTCAACCAAATACTTCCAAATTTTGTCCAAGACCAGCTGGGCCAAATTTTGATCGAGACCGACTTGACAGAATTCAGCCAAATTTTGTACAGGGTCACGTCAACTCAATCAAATACGACTAAATTTGGACTAGTCGGTCTCAACTTTTAGCCTAACCTAACCAAAAATATAAACTAAAAATTTGGATTGAATATTTTGGATTATCCATTTTGAAAATCTAGATTTAGAGAATGAATATCCAATTCATAAAATATATAAAATATATATCAGATTGATATCCATATCTAATAAAATGAATTTTAAATGATTGAATTTTTAATAAAATAGATATATTAAATGGATTAGATCATAGAAAAAATAGATTGGATTATAAAAAATGGATTTTTTGCCCACCTTTGATTAGAATTTTGTGACACATCTCTTCGCATATTGAATGTAGAACAGAAAACTAATAAAAAAATATTACTTGCCAACATCTAAACACTTTTCTAAAATCATCCATGTAATGATAGCAAAAGCTTCAAATTATTGTTGTTGCATAAGGTTAGCTTTCATATTTCCGTTAAAATAATGTCCTTTCTCTTCCTTCTTTTGATCAATAAGAAACTATTATCTAAAGAAGGATAAACAACAAAGAAGAACCTTAGCTATACTGCAACCAGTAAACCAAAACACCATTATTTTATGAAAGAATCAAGTATTTCAGTACAATAATGTGAGACGTGCGACGTGGGACGTGGAAGGTGAGACGTGGACGTGATAAGTGGGACGTGGAACGTGCGACGTGAGACGTGGGATGTAGGATGTGAGACATGAGACATAGGACGTGGATCGTGGGACATAGGACGTGAGACGTGAGACGTAGGATGTGGGACGTGAGACGTGAAACGACGTGAGACGTGGGAGACGTGGAACGTAGGACATGAGACGTCGATGTGAGACGTGCGACGAGAGACGTTAGAGGAGAGACGTGAGACGTGAGATGTGGGACGTGAGACATGGACGTGGGACGTGGGGCGTGAGACGTGGAACGTGGGACGTGAGACGTGAGACGTGAGATGTGAGACGTAGGACGTGGAACGTGAGACGTGGAATGTGAGACGTAGAACATGAGACGTGAGATGTGAGACGTGGGAGGTGAGACGTGGGATGCGAGATGACGTGGAACGTAAGACGTGAGACAACGTGGGACGTAAGACATGAGATGTGAGACGTAAGACGTGAGACGTGGGACATGGGACGTGAGACGTTGAACGTGGGACGTGCAACATAAGACGTGCGACGAGAGACGTGATATGAGAGACGTGAGACATGAGACGTGAGACGTGGGACGTGGGACGTGGGACGTGAGACATGGGACGTGGGAAGTGGGACGTGAGACGTGGGACATAGGAAGTGGGACGTGAGACGTGGGATGCGGGACGTGGGACTTGGGACGTGAGACGTGAGAGACATGGAACGTGAGACGTCAGACGTGAGACATGGGACGTGGAACGTGAGACGTGAGACATGAGATGTGACACGTGAGACGTGGGACGTGGGACCTGGGACGTGAGACGTGAGACGTGAGACGTGAGAGACGTGAGACGTGAGACGTGAGAGACGTGAGACGTGAGAGACGTGCGACGTGAGACATACGACGTGCAACGTGCGACGTGAGACGTCCGTAAACACTAAACTTTAAAATTTATATTCATAAACTTTAAACCTTACAATTTAATTGAAAATTTTAGAAGTTTAATAAAGAAATTGTTAATGTATCCATAAGTTTTTACTAACAAATTTAAATTATACTCTTGTAAAAAAAATTATTAATAAAAAAAGATTAAATACACATAAAAGTGAAAGAATAAAAATATGAGGGTAAAAGTAATAATTAATGTTTATTTAACACATAAAAATTAAAATTATGAAGATAACAACAATAATTTATAATATTGAACTCTTAAATGAGCGAAAGGAAGTAGAGGATGATCTGAAAAGTTAAACTAAGGATAGGCAAAAAATCTAATTTTCATGATCTAATCCATTTTTGCTATGATTCAATCCATTTAATATTTATTTTATTAAAAATTCAATCCATTTTATTGGATTTGGATATCAATCTGATATACATTTTATATATTTTATGGATTGTATATTCATACTCTAAATCTAGATTTTCAAAATAGATAATCCTAAATATTCAATCCAAATTTTTAGTTTCTATTTTTGGTTAGGTTAGGCTAAAGGTTTAGACGAACTAGCCCAAATTTAGTCGTATTTGATTGAGTTGGCATGACCCTATACAAAATTTGGCTGAATTAGGCCAAATTCTGTCAAGTCGGTCTCGATCGAGATTTGGCCCAGCTGATCCTGCACAAAATTTGGAAGTATTCGGTTGAGTTCACCCCGACCCAAATTTGACTGCATTGGGCTGAGTCGACCTAGACAAAATTTGACCGTATTCGGCCGAGACAACCGCGACCAAAATTTGGCTGTATTTCGCCTAGTTGGCTCCAGTCAAAATTTGGTCGAATTCAATCGAGTTGGCCCCGATTGAGATTTGACCGAGTCGGCCCTGGCCCAAATTTAGTCGTATTCGACTGAGACGACCTAGGATGATATTTGGCCGTATTCAAATGAGTCGGTCACGATCAAAATTTGGCCGTATTCAACTGAGTCGGCCACGATCGAAATTCGGCCGAATTCAGTCGAGTCGGCTCTGGTCAAAATTCGGTGGTCGTGTTGGCCTCAACCAAAATTTGACTGAGTTGGTCTTGGCCTGAATTTGGTCGTATTTGGCAGAGTCGATCACGACCGAAATTTGGTCATATTTAGGCGAGTTGGTCCTGACATAAATTTGGCCAAATTTAATCGAGTTGGTCATGACCAAAATTTGGTCGACTCGGTACTAGCCCAAATTTAGTCGTATTTGGTCGAGTAAGTCCCGAATGAAATTTGACTATATTCAACTTAGTCGGCTGTGATCGAAATCTGGCCATGTTCAGTCAAGTCGGTCCCGACTGACAAATTTAGTGGAGTCAACCCTGACCGAAATTTTGACTAATTAGGCCCTGGCCCAAATGTGGTCATATTTGGCCAAGTTGACTATAGCCAAAATTTGGTCATATTATCCAAAATAGCCTTGGCCGAAATTCAGTAGAATCTAATCAAGTCGATCTCGACTGAAATTTTGTCAAGTCGACCTTGGCCCAAATTTGGTCACGTTGTCCTCGACCGAAATTCGTTCGAAAGTCATCCAAGTTTATCTCATGCTGAAATTTGGCCTCGTTGGCCCCAACAAAAAATCTGTCAAATTCTATGGTATCAGCTTATGTACACAAGTTTTAAAAAATTGAATTTAAATTTATTTTATGAAAAATGAATTTTGGATTATGAACTTGATCCAAATATTTGGATCTAGATTTAAACTTGATCTAAATATTTGGATCTGGATTTTAAAAAAATTCAATCTACTTTTTTTGAAAAAATGGATTTGGATCGAAAATCTAATCCAATTATTTGGATCCAAAATGGATGTGGATTGAATCATTAAAAATTCAATCCATGATGATGTTTTCCTTGAGTCTCTTGAATGGAAATGTTCAAATTAACATCTCTAATTCATAATTAGCATTGATTTTGTTTATTTTTTTTCTCTACAGAAAAAAAATATGGGATTGAAAAAAAGTCACCTACACTGTATGATTAACTATTTTTAGTCAGAGGAAAGTTTAAGTAATTTAATGGCATGTTTTCTTATAACTACAGAGATATCATTTTCACAATTTTAAACTTCCAAAATTCAAATGATGGATAATGTTGGAAGATAAATATATTCATAATTTCAAGCTTTCAAAATCTCGTGAATTAAAGAAATGTTACATTTAGTTATGCGTTAATTTTAACAATATTAAAAAAAATAAGGAAAAAAAAATATGAAGGAATGCCATTGCCGTTGTAGTACTTTTGCTATTATGGTGAGAGCGAGAATAGGAGAAAAATATTTCAAACACTCTTATAATCGTTTTTCTCAAATTAGTATGTGCTAATTAAGTCAACAAATGATTACTGTTAACTTTAAAAATTAAAATAAATTACTTTTTTAATTAGAAATCTTCAAAATTACTTTTAAATTAGATTAAATATGTTTTTTTTTTATCTCAAAACTATGAGAAACTTGGAATTAGTTATTTTTTGAAATTTTTATCTAGTTTAGTCCTTCAATGCTAGAAATATGTAGATTTAATTTTTTTAATCAAATTTTATTAAGTTGATTTGATGTTTCAAACGTGTTTGATGATAGCATCTGAACTATTTACATTATTCAATACATTTTCATTTTAATATTAGTTATTATGAAAAACATTTAAATATAGAAAAACTTAATAAATTTGATTAAAACGACTAAATTAATGCAAGTTGAAGGACTCAATTGAATAAAAATTTTAAAGATAAACTAATCAAATTTTAATTTTTACTAAAAGTGAAATGATAAAATTATATTTAACTTTTTAAATAATTCTCAATTTGAAAAACCAGTCAAATTTATGAGACTTTAAATATCCTTTTTACATTTAGGGTTAAAAATATTAATTTCAAATTTGAAGGATTACCACAAAAATTTTATTTAAATTTTAGAAACTACAAAAATATCTTAATAAACGAAGTTAAATAAATAAGTTTTCCCATTATAACTTTAGTGACGCATGCGATTCTTAACATGAATGTTGGTAATGATGCCAACTTGTGGAGACAATTAATAATGTGATAAGAAATGAAAATATTCTCAAATAAATAATTTAAAAAATAAATTTAAAAGACTAAGACTGAGTTTGATTTTGGGAGAACTTTTTGGAAATAAAGCTTTTGTTTTGCATTTAGTGATTTGCAGATAAAGGAGAAGACGGATTTATAAGATTGTAATCTTTCGATTTAATCACATGAAATAAAATTGAATTTGTTTTTAATCTTTTAACAGTAAAATTTAAAATTAATTTTTCTTTAAAATTTTATATTAATTTAGTATTCCATTTTTAAAAATACGTAAATTTAATATTTTTAATTAAAATTTGTTAAATTTATTTAATATTTTTTAGCTAACATTAAAACGAAAATGTGTCAAAAATTCATTAAACATGTTTGAAACGTCAACTAAATTTAACAAAATTTGATTAAAATTATTAAATTTACATATTTCTAAAATCGAGAGACGGATGGAACTAATTACAATTTTTACTAAAAGTTAAGACATAAAAAAACATATTTAATCCATTAAAATATTATTTTATATATCATATTTATCATAACATTCACAATATTATTTTCTTTAATTTTCTCCATTTTCACTCTCTTTTCTACATTTTTCTCTCCTTTTTTTACTCCTTAATTAAATTTTTGGTATCTGATTTCTTTTGGTTATTTCCTCATTTCTCTTTGGGTTATTACTACTAAGTGGGTCAACAACCACTACCATTGACCATATTCGGAAACTTCGAAAGTACATTTATTCCAGTAGAGCTATACTTCTAAATCATAATATTATAATTAATATATTATTATAATATTATAATTCAGTATTGATGGCCCACAGGGTTTGGTGGTTCCATGCCATTGAGAATGATATTTAATAAAATAAATAAATACATAAATAAATAAGTAAATAAAAGAAATGTAAATGACCTAACTCTAACTTTTGATCATGGCAGCTTCATATGGACCACTCAAAAATGTTTGATTTCGTTTCGTGTATTATTGTATTTCACTTCTTCGATTCAATTCT